>JGI26083J51738_10001638_pt1 | contig 12004 bp, 15 predicted proteins | sample SaaInl85LU_5_DNA_FD_51738 | JGI IMG/M metagenome (IMG submission 51738)
ACGCTTGCACATACCGCTAACCTTCGCCTTTGCGAAACAGCGTTAACCAGATCGTGCGCCGCAACCGCGGCCGCGATATGCGGTAAAAAGAAACCCGNCGCCTATAGGCGNCGGGTTTTCCTTTTCATTTATGTTGCTCAGTACTTAAAAGGAATCAATGCATTGATTCAACGTTTGAGACGGACGCATGATTGCAGCAGCTTTATCATCGTTCATGAAGTAATAGCCGCCAATATCTGCTGCGTTTCCTTGAACTGCAATAAGCTCTTCGACTATGGTACGTTCATTTTCGGTTAGCGTTGCCGCCAACGAAGCAAAGGTTGCTTTTAGTTCGGCATTGTCATTTTGATTGGCCAATTCTTGTGCCCAATACAGCGCTAAATAGAAGTGCGAACCGCGGTTGTCAATTCCACCCAATCGTCTCGTAGGACTCTTATCGGTATCTAGGAATTTAGAAGTAGCATCGTCCAAAGTGCGTGATAATACCGCCGCTTTCTCATTGCCGTCTTTCTCTGCAAAATGCTCTAAACTCACACCCAACGCAAGGAATTCTCCTAAGCTGTCCCAACGTAAGTAATTCTCTTTCGTAAGTTGCTCTACGTGTTTCGGTGCGGATCCACCGGCACCTGTTTCAAATAATCCACCTCCGTTCATCAAAGGAACAATGGAGAGCATTTTAGCCGATGTACCTACCTCGAGAATAGGGAAGAGGTCAGTGAGGTAATCACGCAATACGTTTCCTGTAACAGAAATGGTATCCAATCCTTGAACAATGCGCTCTAAACTGAAGGTGGTTGCTTCGATCGGAGACATAATGAAAAGGTCTAAACCGTCGGTATCGTGTTCCGGCAGGTATTCTCCGACCTTTTTAATCAATTCGCGGTCGTGTGCACGTTCATCGTCCAGCCAAAAAACGGCTGGCATTTGTGTCGCGCGGGCGCGACGTACGGCCAAAGCTACCCAGTCCTTTATTGGGGCATCTTTTACCTGACACATGCGGAAAATATCCCCCGCTTGTACTTCTTGACTAAGCAATACCGTATCACCAACCACGACTTCCACGCGACCTGCATCTTGCATCTGGAAGGTTTTGTCGTGTGAACCGTATTCTTCCGCTTTCTGTGCCATTAGTCCAACGTTGCTCACTGAGCCCATTGTAGTGGGGTCGAGCGCACCATTTACCTTACAGAAATCGATGGTGGCTTGGTAAATTCCGCTATAAGAACGGTCTGGAATGACTGCTTTTGTATCGCGTGCTTTACCGTCCTTATCCCACATTCTACCTGAAGTACGAATCATTGCAGGCATCGACGCATCGATGATAACATCGCTCGGTACGTGCAGGTTGGTAATTCCTTTATCTGAATTGACCATCGCTAGATTTGGGCCATTTGTAATGGCCGACTCTAGAGCCAATTCTATTTCTTGACGTTTAGCCTCTGGCAATTGGCCAATTTTTGCATAAATATCACCGAGTCCGTTGCGAACATCGACGCCTAAATCAGCAAAATCATTCGCGTAGCTTGAGAATACGTCTTTAAAAAATACCTCCACAGCTGCTCCAAACATGATGGGATCACTCACCTTCATCATTGTCGCCTTCATGTGCAACGAAAACAAAACGCCTTTGGCTTTAGCATCCGCTACTTGCTCCGCTAAAAATGCTTTGAGCTTCGCCATGTTCATAGTGGCAGTATCTATAATCTCACCTGCAAGCAAGGGAAGGGCATCCTTGAGAATTTCAATTTCACCCGTGTTTTTTGTAAAACGAATTTGGGCAGTACAATTCTCTTCAAGAGTGGTACTGGTCTCGGTTCCGTAAAAATCACCTTCGGTCATGCTACTTACATGACTCGCGCTATCAGCAGACCACTCGCCCATACTGTGCGGGTGTTTGCGTGCGTAATTTTTAACGGCTTTAGGTGCGCGGCGGTCACTGTTTCCCTCTCTAAGGACAGGATTCACAGCTGAACCTTTGATTTTATCGTACCTGCCTTTAATGTCTTTTTCTTCTGCCGTAGCGGCGTTTTCCGGGTAGTCCGGTATCGCAAAACCTGCAGCTTGAAGTTCAGCGATTACTGCCTTTAGTTGCGGTATAGAAGCGCTAATATTCGGAAGCTTGATGATGTTTGCTTCCGGAGTTTTTGCTAATTCTCCCAATTCCACTAAATCATTGGCAATTTGCTGCTCCTCGTTTAAATGGTCCGGGAAGATTGCTAAAACTCTTCCTGCTAAAGAGATATCTCTTGTTTCCACTTCAATCCCTGCCTTTGCAGTAAATGCTTTTACTATGGGCAAGAAGCTGTAGCTAGCTAGCGCTGGGGCTTCATCTGTTTTTGTGTACAGAATCTTAGACATATTCGACGTTTTAGAGTGTTCGATTAATCGGGCGCAAATATAGGGTTCAACTTGCCTATTTCAAGGCCACTATCTGAACTTTGCAACCTTCTCCTCATTGCTGAGTTTGTCCCCACCTACATGGTACTGAACATTTAGCAAAAATTCTTTTGAGATGGCACTTTTCAATAGGTGATGAACCAATTCTTCCACCGCCTCTGCTTCACCTTCCACACTGGTACCAAAGGGACCGACCTCATAGGATATACCGACAGACTGTATCAATGCGATAGCTTGATCTACCGCTGCCATGGGATCTTCGCTGTGTAAAGGGATGAATTGAATATTGGCGCTTAAGACATCCATTAAAAATGCGTTTTGCTACTGGATTCGCACAATCTATTGAGTGTGAGCAATTCATGCTTTTTTAAATCACGCCAGGCGCCGACTGGCAAGTCAAGCTCAATATTCATAATACGAACACGCTTGAGCTTCGTTACGCGGTACTCCAAATATTCACACATTCTGCGAATTTGTCGGTTTAGACCCTGGGTGAGGATAATCCTAAAGGTTTTAGGTCCGATCTGCTCAACGTGGCATTTGCGCGTTACGGTATCCAAAATGGGAACACCATTGCGCATGCGGGTAATGAATTCTTGAGTAATGGGCTTGTGCACAGTAACGACATATTCCTTCTCGTGGTTGTTCCTTGCACGTAAAATTTTATTGACAATATCTCCGTCACTGGTCATAAGAATGAGCCCTTCAGAAGGCTTGTCCAATCTACCGATGGGGAAGATGCGCTGCGGATGTCCTACGAAGTCAACGATATTGTCTTTTTCAACTCGCCGATCCGTGGTGCAAACAATTCCTCGAGGCTTGTTCAATGCGATATAGACATGTTTTTCAGTACGTTCACCGACGACCTTTCCGTCCACGGCAACCACATCACCTTCTTGAACCTTTTCACCCAATTCAGGGACGGTACCGTTGATGGTGATGCGCCCTTGTTCAAGTAATTTATCTGCCCCCCTGCGAGAGCAGTGTCCGATCTCACTGAGGTATTTATTAATTCGTGTTGCCATGCTTCAAAGGTAGGGTTAAAGGCCTATTTGAACCCAACTTCCCACTAAGGCACTGAGTCCCATGGTTATGGTGCCCCAAATGGTGATGCGAACTACAGCTTTCCAAGCATTACTGCCGCCAATCCGTGCACTGATCCCACCGAGTAGGGCTAGAAACGAAATGCTAAAGACGTATTCTATCCAATACAATTGATCCAAAGGAAAAAGAAAAATAAGTCCAAAAGGAAAGAGTCCTCCCAATAAAAAGCTCAGTGCGCTAGCACCTGCCGCTTGCAGTGGTTGTGCGGCCGTCATTTCATTGATACCCAATTCGTCTCGAGCATGCGCTTCAAGGGCATCGTGTTCGTGCAATTGACGGGCAACTTCGGCTGCAGTTTCTTCAGTCAGCCCACGACTAACGTAAATTTTCGCCAATTCACGCTCTTCGACTTCCGGCATTTCCTCAATTTCTTTTCGCTCGCGCGCCAGATCGGCTTGCTCAATATCCGATTGCGAACTCACACTCACATATTCCCCAGCAGCCATACTCAGCGCTCCAGCCACTAAGCCTGCTAATGCAGCTACAACCACCGGGGCTTCTGACGTACTTGCCGACGCAACACCCACAGCAATACTACTTACACTGAGTATTCCATCATTTGCACCTAAAACGGCAGCACGTATCCAACTGGACCGATTGACATAATGTTTTTCCAGATCACTCATTGCTTAGATAATAAAGGTGGAAGATAAGCGCTCTAGACGAGGTNTCTAGACGGGCTTGCCATCTNGTATCACTACGCTCGCCTTCAGCGGTGAAAACAGGTGCATTCCATTCAAAATATTTGGCGCTATAGGCATCTAACTCCTCTGCGTTCAGCAGCACCTCGAATTCGACGGTACGCGTACTGTCGTTAAGTTGACAATTCTTTCTTTTGACTTTTGGGACATCTATTCCCGTGCGCAATTCGATGTGATCAATATTGAATTGGTCACAATCCATGCTTTGATAGATGGTGCTTGTAAGTGTTTTGCATCCTGCCATAAATAGCAAGGGTAGACCTACAACAAACCCGAGAAGAATGAGGAGTTTCTTTGCCTTAATTATTCTGTAAGGCATACGCATTCAAGGTAATGGCTATAGTCAACCAGATCACATANGGTGTAAGCAGCCAGGTAAGCTGGGGCAGATAAGGCTTTGCCTTAATGGCCATGAATCCAACTACAAANACTAGGAGGATAATTTCAATGAGCGCTAATCCTGTCCAATGGAAGTTGAAAAACAGCGGGTTCCAAAGGATATTCAAGACCAATTGGACCCCATAAATCCATAAAATGGTCTTGCTAAGTGCTTCAATTTGAACGGCTTTATTCATGAAAATGCTTAAACATATCATGATTAGTGTCCACGAGACGCCAAACACCCATCCTGGCGGCGTCCATGGTGCTTTATTGAGGTTTGTATACCAACTGCCCATGGGGCCTTCACCCATCAGATAACTGCCCAGTGCAAGGGCGCCAAAGTTTAAGATAAAGAATACGAGGAGTCTCATAATTTGTTCTTCATAAAGGCCGCAGTCAGCAGGCCAATGCCTAAGCCGGCAATGATTCCACCAACTAGCGCAGTTCCTCCTAAATACGGGATCAGTAAAAAGCCTAGACCTGTTCCAAGCATTAATCCGCCGCCGATAGCGAATCCTTGACGTGCTGTTACTTTATCTTCAGACATAGAGCATAATAAGTACTAGGATGATTCCTCCGAGGGTAAACCACAATCCCTTTTTAAAAATGAAAGATGATTTGGCAAACATGAAAAAGCTCGAAATGGCCAAAAAGAGCAGTGCCAATCCGAAGAAGATGTTGAAATAATACAACGGATCTTCTGTGGTGGCTTTGTGTAAATGGGTCAATTTATCGAGCCAGTAAGGCAGCTCTTTAACGGTATAATTGGCCTCGCCCGTGACTGTATTGTACCTACCTTGTTCAAATACCATCACTGTCCCATCATTATCTGTAGGTAGTAAGTTTCGAATTCGAAGGGCTTCCCCAAGTTCAGGGGCATCTAAACCCGGTTCTACGGTAATTTCCTTGTGAACGGACACTTTAAAAGAATCTGTTTTTCTAAAAATAAGAGTGATGCCGCTCAGTGCATAGACCATCATTATACCGGCTAAGAAATAGCCTAAATACCGATGTAAAACTCGAAATGTCATGTGTCAATAGTTTAGGTGGGAACAAATTACGATAGATTTAGCGCAAGCCGTTCCATTCGGCATAAAATTGGTCCAAAAAAGATTCCATAAAGCGGTGTCGTTCTAGAGCCAATTCCCTTCCTGTCTTGGTGTTCATGCGATCTTTGAGCAACAATAACTTCTCATAAAAATGGTTGATGGTTGGCGCTGTGGATGCTTTATAGTCCTCCTTAGAAAGGTTNAGATTTGGCTCAATTTCAGGATCATAGATCGCTCGATGTTTAAAACCACCGTAATTAAACGTACGTGCGATTCCAATGGCACCAATGGCATCCAATCTATCGGCATCTTGAACTATATCCAATTCAATGCTTTCGTGCGTTCGCGCCACACTTCCACCTTTAAAACTTACGTTTTGTATGATTGCTATAATGTGTTCTAGTTTCGTTTCGGAGTAACCGTTTGAAACGAGCCAATTCCGCGCTGTAGCAGGGCCCACTGTTTCGTCGCCTCCATGAAATTTAGAATCAGCGATATCATGCAGCAACGCCGCCAAGGCTACAATTTCCGCATCACAAGACTCTCCTTTTGAAATGGCTTCAGCATTTTTCCACACGCGTTCGATGTGAAACCAATCGTGTCCGCCTTCAGCATTCTTTAGTTGACGCTTAACGAAGTCAACAGTTAGTAAAATGATATCATTCATATTGGCAAATGTGCTAATTTGGTACGGACAATAAAACCTAAGCATGAAACAATTTTACCTTTTCATCGCGACACTATTCTCAACAATCAGTCTCGCACAAGCTAATAACGCACTTCATTTTGATGGGGTCGACGACTATGTAAGTACAACCAAATCTTCCATACAAGGCAATACAGCAAGGAGCTATGAAGCTTGGATTAGGACGAATGAGAACTGTATACCAGGTTCGAGTGGTGGCGTCCAGCAGGTTATTGCGGATATGGGTACTTTCATCAATGGTAAGCGATTCACGCTGAATTTACTATGGGCAAATTCTGTTCGCCTTGAAATAGGGGGTACTGGAATCAGCGGGACGGTCGCTGTAAATGATTCGCTTTGGCATCATGTAGCTGCGGTCTATGATCCAACGGCCAGTAAAAAGGTCACCTTGTATGTGGACGGCTTAGTCTGTGGGACAGGCAACTTTACAGCGACACCATCCACCTCCGCAGGTAATGTGGTTATCGGCCGTAGGGTAGACGGTGCAAATCCCTTCGGAGGAGATATTGATGAATTTCGACTTTGGAATGTTGCATTAACGGATGCAGACGTGCTCGCTCATATGAATGGTGAGATTTGTGCTCCTTCAAATAATTTAGTCTTGTATTACACGATGAACGCCGGAGTGGCCGATGGGAGCAATACGAATACCACTACGCTCACGGACCAATCCGGCAGTAATAATGGAACGCTTCAAAACTTTAGTTTGAGCGGATCCAGTAGTAATTGGACCTACGGACAGAACTTAAGTCAAACCGTGTACGACACAATAGTAGCAACGGCCTGTAGTCAGTATATGATTCCAGACAGTAGTGGCTATTGGGATTCGACCGGGACCTATACCTGGACCTTCAACCAAGCTACTGGAGCATCAGCAGGTTGTGATTCCATCGTCACCTATGATCTCACCATTGACACCGTTGACAATCGGATCAACCAAAATGGTATTGTGCTNAGTTCTCCTGCAACTAATGCCTCTTTTCAATGGGTGAACTGCGATGATAGTACAGATATCNTAGGTTATAATACGCGGGTGTATCCGGTTCAGGCTAACGGAAGCTATGCAGTGAAAGTTACTCAGGGGAACTGTACGGAATGGAGTGATTGCATCTCTATAACTACCGTTGGAATTGATGAGAATAATGAGTTGGGCCCTATTTATCCAAATCCTACGGAAGGTGTTATTTATGTACCAATTGAATTAGTAGGAGAGACATTGATTATCGCAGATATCGCAGGGAATACGGTTGCGAAAATTGCAATNGAGAGTTCAAAGGTCGAACTTCCCGAGGGTCTATCAAGTGGTATGTATATACTGCGGTCCGGATGGCAACAGGCACCGAAAAAAATAATTCTACAGCGCTAAATAAAAGCCGCCCGCAGGGCGGCTTTTTCAATTGTTCTCAAATGGAAAAGAACTTACATTAGCCACTCATTAAGTGATATGAGCACGACATCAAAATTGCAGCGCATTACCGAAAGTAAATGGATGGATTTACTAGGTGTTGCGTTGGTCATAGGTGTGTCGCTAGCACTTGGTTTCCATAAAACAGTGCGCGCGGGTTTGCCGATTGGGATTTTCTCTACCGTAGGTGCGGCTGGATCGATGATGGTGACCCGTTTGGTTACTAAACGAAACAATATTGGCAATTTAATTGGCTTGGTAACGTCGGTAAACTCTGCTTTCGTGGATTATTTCTTAGGGAATGAGGCGGCCTTTTTGACGTATCCTGTTTCATTTGCTGGTGCAGGCATCTCATACTGGTACTGGAAACGTAGAAAGGACCGAGTGCCACGTAAGATTGATACNATTTACTTTGTCAACATAGCAATTGCATTTTTGCTTGGTACTGCTTTGAATTACATCGGATTTACCGATTTCTTGAAGGAGCCATTAGGAGAGAACACATCAAAATTTGCCGTGACGGCAGTAATCACAGGAATCACTTACAGTGGAATTCTTAATACACCTCGCATGTATGCAGATTCGTGGGCAAGCTGGCAGGTTTACAACGTTTTGAAACTCTATCAAAACGTGTTGTTTGGTAATATCGCATACGTGGCTAAGTATGCATTCTATCTACTTAACGCTTCCTTGGCATGGGTGGTGTGGCACAGGATTAGAAAAGGGCAGGATTATTCTGAAAAAGCCAACTAACGCACGAGAATCCCTTTATCCTTTAGCACCGGTAAATCTTCTTGAAAAGCAGCTTCGATGGTGTGCGGACCGAAAATGAATTTACGATCTTTTAAGGCGTTTTCTTCAAAAAAGGTTACCCAGTACTCATTGAACAGGTGAAATACTTCAGGCATAATAGGCTCCAGTTTAGCTGCAGACTTCGCCGGTAAGACTTTTATAACCTTTCTGAGCGTAGCCGTTTTAACTCCAGACTTCGTATCCAAATTACTATAGCCACGACTTTGAATCATTATGTTTTCTAATGGGCTAGTGTTGTCGTTGATTAAATGAATCCACCATTGCTGATCACCCGTATCATCAGTTATTAAAACTGCAGCGACGAAGACGTTTTTNACCTCGGGAATAAGAATATCTTTTTTCATGCCGTTTAATCTTAGGTTATTTACCGATACAGAATTTACTGAAGATGTTNGCCAAAAGATCATCCGTAGAAATGGTACCTGTAATCTCACCAAGCCCGTCGAGCGCAAGTCTCAAATCTTGAGCGAGTAAATCACCTGGAATGCTCAATTCTACGGCTTCAATACTTTTTTGCAGTGCCTCCGCAGTTCGACGCAGTGCATCGGCGTGGCGGGCATTGGTTACGATGGTTTGTGAGGATGAATTGGCAGACCATGCAGTAGCGGTCTTCAATGCAGCGAGCAGCTCCGTGAGTCCCGTTTTATTTTTCGCAGCAATATCAAAGATTTCACAGTCGATCTCATGTAACCTTGCCCGTATGGGCGCTGTGGCGGCTTGATCCGATTTATTAATGCAAACAAACAAATGGGCTTGTGGTGCACTTGTTTTTAGATGGGCGAGTCGCAACTCTAGATCATCCTCAGCCGCGGTGGCATCAATGAGGTAAAAAATGACATCCGCCTTTTCCGCTTGTTCGAATGCTTTCTGAATACCTATTTGCTCTACGTAATCTTCAGTATCACGAATTCCGGCGGTATCAATGAGTCGGTACGTCAGTCCACCGAAGTTAAAGGTGTCCTCAACTGTATCGCGCGTTGTCCCCGCAATAGCACTGACGATTGCTCTATCCTCACCCAAGAGCGCATTCAACAAGGTTGATTTACCTGCATTTGGTGCCCCTAGAATGGCTGTCGCAATGCCTTTTTTAATGGCGTTTCCATATTTAAAACTATCGATGAGTGTGCTTACTTTTTGAAGAAGATTGTGGAGCATTTTTAGCAATTGGTCCCGAGAGGCGAATTCTACATCTTCTTCACTAAAGTCCAATTCCAATTCAATCATCGAAGCAAAATGCACTAAATCCTCACGAAAAAGGGTGATTTCGTTGGAGAGCCCACCTTTTAATTGGCGCAAAGCCACATCATGCATCGTTTTATTCTCCGCGTGGATGAGATCCGCTACTGCCTCCGCTTGAGCTAAATCCATCCTGCCGTTCATAAAGGCACGCATGGTATATTCACCGGGATCGGCAAGACGGGCTCCTGCTTGTAATAAACTTTCCATGATACGACCGATAATGTAAGGAGAGCCGTGGCTGCTAATTTCAAAACTCTCTTCACCAGTAAAGCTTTTTCCGTCCTCGAAATAGGTAATGAGTACTTCATCAATGTGCTCCCCGGCTATGCTGTAGTCTCCAAAGTAGGCAACGTGTGAGGTAAAGCCCGATTTATTCACGCGCTTTGAATGGAAATAAGGAGAGAGGAGGTCCTTTGAATTGGCCCCGCTGACTCGAATGATGGCTAGGGCTCCCACACCTTGCGGTGTTGATAATGCACATATGATGTCGTCTCTAAGCATGGCCCAAAGATACGTCGATAAGTAATGAGCAAAGAAATTTGAAAAGAAGGGAAATCCATTGAAGCTTGGGTAGTACATTTGTAGCAAACTCACAGAAAAACCATCTACATGAGCGTATTAGTCAACAAAGACTCAAATATTATTGTCCAAGGATTTACGGGTAAAGAAGGAACGTTTCATGCCACTCAAATGATTGAATACGGCACAAACGTGGTCGGTGGAGTTACTCCTGGTAAAGGAGGAATGACGCACCTTGACCGTCCAGTTTTTAATACCGTTGCTGAAGCTGTTGAAAAAGCGGCTGCAGATACTTCTATCATTTTTATTCCACCGGCCTTTGCNGCTGATGGCATTATGGAAGCTGCTGAAGCAGGTNTCAAAGTAATCATCTGTATCACTGAAGGTATTCCAGTTGCGGATATGGTCAAAGTGAAATCGTATTTGAGCGATAAAGATTGTACACTTATTGGTCCGAACTGTCCTGGCGTTATGACTGCAGGAGAAGCAAAAGTGGGTATTATGCCTGGTTTTATCTTCAATAAGGGCACTGTGGGTATTGTAAGTAAGTCGGGTACACTTACGTATGAAGCAGTTGATCAGTGCACTAAGGCAGGTCTGGGTCAGACTACAGCCATTGGTATTGGTGGTGATCCCATCATCGGTACAACGACGAAAGAAGCTGTTGAGCTTTTAATGCACGATGATGAAACCGAAGGAATCATTATGATCGGTGAAATTGGCGGACAACTAGAAGCAGAAGCAGGTCTTTGGATTAAAGAGCATGGCACCAAGCCAGTAGTTGCCTTTATCGCAGGTGAAACTGCTCCAGCTGGTCGCACCATGGGGCACGCAGGTGCTATCGTAGGTGGTGCTGAAGATACTGCTGCAGCGAAGAAAGCGATTCTGCGCGATTGCGGTATCACAGTAGTTGACTCACCGGCAGATCTTGGAACTGCAATGGCGAAACTTTTAGGTAAATAGATGCATATATAAAGGAATATAGCCGCTTCCAATGGGAGCGGCTTTTTTATTCCTGCGAACCGCTACCTTTGTTTGAATGAAACAGGTGAAATGTCCTTCTTGTACTGCTTGGTACGCTGTAGAGTTGACGGGTGATAAATACAGTCATACGTGTCTGCACTGTAATGCACCTTATGCGGTAAAAAGCCAGGCCCAAAAAGCACATGAAGAGGGGATGAAGGAACCCGTGAGCAAACCACCCCTAACGTGGAAGCGCTTTGGGGAAATGCACTGGGCCTTGGTCATTTTAAACAACATAGGATTCGTGATTCAGACCATTCTTTTTATGATTGGTACGTTAATAGGAATCTTGGTTGCACCGCTCTAACGCAATTTAATTTTTACGACCTTCGTCTTATTATGGAATTTCTATCACCAAAAACTAAGGAACGCATTTCGAAGCTCGAAGCAGAAAACAAAAGTTTACGCTTACAGCTTGAGCAGCAGGATAGCAGTGTAAAAAGTGCACGTTGGCCCTTTNTAGTAATCGGCGTATTGCTCGTAGCCTTGGTTTGGGTTTGGAAATTTAGCGCGCCATCCGCAGAAGAATTAAGTGCCATAAAAGTGGAAATGTGGAAGGACGGTTCCTTAAAGGATACCACCTTACAACCTACATTCGGTATTGAATATTCTATTCAAGTAGGGGCTTTNAATGANTTAGATTACAGTGAATTAAGCTCTGGTTTGG
>JGI26083J51738_10001645_pt1 | contig 11977 bp, 8 predicted proteins | sample SaaInl85LU_5_DNA_FD_51738 | JGI IMG/M metagenome (IMG submission 51738)
TTTTTAGTGGATATACGGCTTATTTTGACAATAGCACTCCCCTAGTTCTGAGATTTCATGGATCGAGGGGGTTTTGGCATTATTATTTAGGTCAAAAAAAAGAATCCCTTAAAATTCTTATGGAGCAAAAAGCACTAGAAAATACATCTAAAATTGTAGCTGTTTCTGAATTTTCAGCAGAGGCAATTCAGAATATCTATTCTGTTGACACCCACAAAGTAATTTATAATGGCATCGATACAAAAGTGTTTTCTCCCGATTCCTCGATAGAAACAATTGACCAATCAATCTTTTATTTTGGCACGCTCTCTGACGCAAAAGGCGTTCATACACTCGCTAAAACTTTTAATGAAGTTGTGAAATTATATCCTAAAGCTTCCCTACATCTCATTGGAAAAGGAAAAGCCTATTGGGACTATTTATGTGAACATGTTCTTAGTGGTAATGCTAAAAAGCAATCCACTTACTATGGAGCCAAACAACTTTATGAATTACCCAAATTACTATGCAAGGCTAATTTAATTTGTTTACCCACAAATGGGGAAACTTTTGGATTGGCTTTTGTAGAATCAATGGCTTTAGAAAAGCTTGTGATTGTAAATAATATTCCGGTGGCCAAAGAAATTATAGAACACCAAAAAAATGGCTTTATAGCAAACAATCAAACTGAATTTATAAGCTATATTTCTTATGCCTTTGACAATCCAGAAAAAGCACATAAAATTGCAATAAATGCCAGAAAACATATTGTAAGTCATTTTTCTAAAGAAAAAATGGTTACAGAAACGCTTAATTTATATAACGAGCTTATTAAAATTAACAACTAATTATGCAAAACGAACTAAACAACACCCTAAAGACTTTAAAACAAGGCGGTCTTATCCTCTACCCTACGGATACTGTGTGGGGGTTGGGCTGTGATGCTACCAATTTTACTGCAGTTGAAAAACTATATAAACTCAAAAAACGAGAGGAACAAAAAACAATGATTTGTTTGGTCAGTGATTTTAATATGTTAAACTATTATGTTGAGGAAATCCCAGAAGCGGCTTATAGCATTTTAGAACATGCCACAACACCAACCACTATTATTTACGATAAGCCTTTGAGAGTTTCTGAAAATCTCATTGCAGCAGACAACACCTTGGCCATTCGCATGGTCAAAGAAGGGTTTTGTGCAGAATTACTAAAACGATTTAAAAAACCAATCGTTTCAACATCTGCAAATAGCTCTGGTAAACCAACTCCAAATTCCTTTCAAGAAATTGAAGACTATATTTTAAAAGGTGTAGACTATGTCGTAAATTTGGAGCGTACAAACAAAACGGCTAGACCTTCTTCTATTATTAAATTAAGCAATAATGGCGAAGTAAAAGTGATCAGAAAATAATTTTTAAAGACGTTTTGTAAACCTTACAAATAATGAACTACAAACACGCTTTAACATCGCCACTATTTCAGGTTGTCTCAGAATCTGCAGATCAACTTGGGGTTGACTGTTTTGTTGTTGGAGGATTTGTACGTGATTTTATATTGGAACGCGGTCGTGAAAAAGACATCGATATTGTTGCGGTTGGAAGCGGTATTGAACTCGCAAAACGCGTGGCTAAAAACCTTCCAAACACTCCTAAGGTTCAAATTTTTAAAACCTATGGCACTGCCATGATTCGATATGAAGGTGTTGAGCTTGAATTTGTAGGAGCACGAAAAGAATCTTACAACGAAAGCAGCAGAAACCCCATTGTGGAGGACGGCACTTTAGAAGAAGATCAAAACCGAAGAGATTTCACGATCAATGCGATGGCAATTAGCTTAAATTCTGCGAGCTACGGGCAGCTTTTAGATCCTTTTAATGGTCTCAAAGATTTGGCTCATAAATGTATCAAAACGCCTTTAAATCCCGTAATTACATACAGTGACGACCCTTTGCGTATGTTAAGAGCTATTCGGTTTGCAACCCAACTGGGATTTGACATTGAAACTGCTTCATTTAATGCCATTAAAGAGCAATCCCAACGGATTGAAATTATTACAAATGAGCGTATCAATGTAGAAATTCAAAAAATATTAGAAAGTGACAAACCTTCAGTAGGATTTCTATTACTTGAACAAACTGGTTTACTTCAACGCATCATTCCTGAATTGACAGACTTAAAAGGGGTTGATATTCAAGAAGGTCAAAAGCATAAAGATAATTTTTACCATACTCTCGAAGTGGTTGATAATATTTGTAAGCACACCGACAACGTTTGGCTTCGTTGGGCAGCACTTTTACACGATATTGGGAAAGCTCCCACCAAACGTTTTGATAAAAAAGTAGGTTGGACCTTTCATGGGCATGAGCTTAAGGGATCTCAAATGGCATATCATTTATTTAAGCGTTTAAAAATGCCACTTAACGAAAAAATGAAATATGTTCAAAAACTCGTGTTTATGAGTTCGCGACCTATTGTATTAGCACAAGAAAATATTACGGATTCTGCTGTACGCCGACTCGTTTTTGATGCCGGAGAATATGTCGAAGATTTGATGACCCTTTGTGAAGCAGATATCACGACTAAAAACCCTTACAAATTTAAAAAATATCATAACAATTTTAAACTTGTTAGAGAAAAGATTATTGAGGTTGAAGAACGCGACCAAATACGTGACTTTCAGCCACCCATTTCTGGTGAAACAATCATGGAAACCTTTGGTTTAAAGCCTTCCAAAGAAATAGGAATCATTAAAGAATTTATCAAAGAAGCTATTTTGGAAGGAATCATTCCTAACGACCCTGAAAAAGCCTTTGAATTAATGTTAAAAAAAGGAATCGATTTAGGATTAACTCTAGCCAATGAAAAATAAATTTAGAACATTCTCAAAAATTGCTTTAGTACTCATATATCTTGTGATTGTAGCAGGTGCTATTGTGCGAATGACTGGTTCTGGAATGGGTTGTCCAGATTGGCCAAAATGTTTCGGATATTACATCCCTCCTACAGAAAGTTCACAGTTATTATTTGAAGCAAATCATTCTTATGAAAAAGGAATGATGATTCTAATGGATCATGAAGCTTTTTTAGTTGCCAAAACTGATTTTATTTCTGGAAACAAATTTGACGCTTCTGATTGGGAAGTTTACAGCAAACACGATTATACGACTTACGATCCTGTTCATACTTGGGTAGAATACATCAATAGACTCATTGGTGCTTTTTCTGGAATCCCTATCTTAATTTTCACTGTGTTAGCATTTTGGTATTGGAAAAAAAACAAGTGGATACCCATTATTTCTGTGCTCACTTTGTTTGGGATGGGCTTTCAGGCATGGCTTGGAAAAACAGTAGTTGATTCTAACCTAGCACCTTACAAAATAACCATTCACATGGTGATGGCATTGCTAATTGTTGGGTTTATTCTGTATCTTATTTTTGCCTCTAAAACCAACTATAAACCACAAACATATCAAAAGCGTTTTTATAATATTCTTATTGTGGCGCTGGTTCTTTCGTTAATTCAAATTATTTTAGGTACTCAAGTTAGACAGTTTGTAGATGAACAAACAAAGCTATTGGGGTATCAAAAGTCCCTTTGGTTGGCATCCCCCGAATTAAATTTTTATATCCACCGTTCAACCTCTATTTTGGTTCTGCTATTGAATGGGTATCTTTGGCATCTCAACAGATCAAACTCACTTGGGTTCAATAAAATAAAACTAGTCCTTTATTGCGTAATTCTAGAAGCAACTTCTGGGGTGTTCATGTATTATTTTGATTTTCCATTTTTGAGTCAACCCTTACATTTAGTCATTGCTTCTATCCTATTTGGAATTCAATGTTACATACTTTTTGAATGCCTTCATAAAAAAAGAGAAAAGCAGCCAACATAATAAAATGCATCTTATATTTGTTTTATAATTTTAACCTATGATTTTTAGATTTAGAGTTGTTTTAGACAACGATACCAAAGAGGATATTTTTAGAGATATTGAGATTAGAAAGACCGATACTCTCGAGGATTTACATAATACAATCACACAATCCTTTGGATTTGATGGTAGTGAAATGGCTTCCTTTTATTTGAGTGATGATGAATGGAATCAAGGAGAAGAAATATCTTTATTTGATCTTAGCGAAGGTGGAAGTGATATCCAGCTCATGAGTCAGACTGTTATTAGTTCAGTCGTTTCTGAAGAACGTACAAAACTGATTTATATATACGATTTTATGAGTATGTGGACTTTTATGGTTGAGTTAGGAGAAATTGTTGAAGAAGCAGAAGGTACTGATTATCCTAATTTATTGTATGTTCATGGTCAAGTACCTAGCGACGCCCCCGAAAAAGTTTTTGAAGCGGAAGGAGACGAAGATCATTTTGATGAATTTGAAGACGACTATGGAACGGATGATTACGATCGTCTAGACTTTGACGAGAACTGGAATTAAAAGAAAATTCCTGTGTTTTCTGTTTGGTAATTTTGTTTTACAAATCTTAAAGAATTTTTTAAAATTTCACCCATATTTTTACTCTTTTTAAATCGGATATCGCGCGTATATTCAAATATTTTTGTTTTTAGTAAGGTTTCATGTTCTGGGGTAGAAATTGTATCAGAAACCATACACTGAATCAGTTGGTCAACTCGGTTTTTGAAACTCAATAAACGTTTGGCTACAATGGAGCGTTCTTCGAGTTTATATTGATTAATAGATTGCTTTTCAAATTTTTCTGTAACTAAATCAACCATTTTAAAATTCTCCTTAAAAAACTGAGGGCGGTACACATTAAATTTACCTTCAAAACACTGTTGATCAAAATCAATAGCTCGAATACTGTAAACTACATGATCAAAATCATGGGTGGGTACAATCACATAATTGTAAGAACGCATATCACCCAACAAACGAATCATACACCGTTCATTGAATTTCACAAATTCTTTTGCAATTTGTGACTTCTCTGATTCGGAACAGTTTGGGAGCATCGTTTCAATAAATTCATCGCCTGGGATACCACTAATATGCTCTTCGATTAAGGTGTCTTCATAGACTAAAAAATTCAAGTTATGAGGAGATAACATATGCTCAAGTTCCAATCCATAAATTCGAGAAGCATCCGCTTTTTTGACATAAAAATAGGCGTAGTTATCATTGAGTATGTTTCTAATTTTTATACGAAATGGCTTGGAATTTCCAAACGTACAATAATCAATTGCATCAACATTGAGTAAAGGAATAGTCTTTTCATTTCCATCCGAATGTAGCTTGGTATATATTTTTTTCAAATTCAAATCGATCTCTTTACGATCAAACTCATTATAATAGGTACGCACCCATAAGGTGTCTTTATCATTTTTATCAAACACTTCTACAGACCCTTGAAAACGAAGTAAATCATCATAAAATATAGGCAACCGAATGGTACGATTAAATTTTTGCAAATACCCCTTTAAAGCTGTATTTACAGGGTATGAAGGTTTTTTGAGGGATATTTTTAAATCGTCTTTCATGTGTTTGCTTGAATTTCAAATTTAACTTATATTTTTTTAATTTGTAACAATCATCAGAAAACATCGTCTTATATTTATGATCCATTAAAAAACCACATGTGAATTCTATCCTAAAAATTTCAAAACTTACAAAAAAATATGGATTTCTAACTGCCGTTAGCGATCTTTCATTTGACATTGAAAAAGGAAGTATTTACGGGATTTTAGGACCAAATGGTAGAGGAAGTATTTACGGGATTTTAGGACCAAATGGTAGTGGAAAATCCACCACATTAGGAATTATTTTAAATGTTGTTAATAAAACGGCTGGAAATTTTTCTTGGTTTGGAGGGACACTGACAACACATCAAGCACTAAAAAAAGTAGGTGCCATTATCGAACGTCCAAACTTCTACCCTTATATGACTGCCTATCAAAATCTGAAATTGGTTTGCAAAATAAAAGGTGTGCCCTATGATTCTATAGAAAAGACTTTAGAAATCGTAGGACTTAACAATCGAAAACACAGCAAATTTAGTAGCTTTTCTTTAGGAATGAAGCAGCGATTGGCCATAGCCTCAGCGCTCTTAAATGACCCTGAAATATTAATTTTAGATGAACCTACCAACGGATTAGACCCACAAGGAATACATCAAATTAGAGAGATTATCAAAACTATCTCCCAAAGAGGTACAACCATTTTGTTGGCCTCTCATCTTCTAGATGAAGTCGAAAAAGTCTGTACTCATGTGGTTGTTTTAAGAAAAGGAAAAAACCTCTATTCAGGGCGTGTTGATGAACTGATTTCAAGTCATGGATTTTTTGAATTAAAAACACATCAAAAAGACGACTTGCTAAAACTTCTTGAATCGCATCCCAATTTTTCTCACACCAAAGTAGAAAACGATGTAATTACAGCTTTTCTTGAAAATCCAATGGAAGCTGAAGAATTTAACCGTTTACTTTTTAACAAAGGAATTGTATTGAGCCATTTGGTCAAAAGAAAAGAAAGTTTGGAAGAACAATTTTTACAATTAACTGACAACTAATGAGACGATTAATAGAACTAGAACTTCAAAAATTATTACTCAATAAAACGAGTAAAATTCTGATCTTTATATCCTTTATTTTGCCACTTTGTGTTATTCTTTTATCCGCTGTGAAAATTAACTTTTTTGGTTTTTTCACACTAGAACTTGGCGAATTAGGAATTTTTAACTTTCCTATAATATGGCATATCACCACCTATTTTTCTGCCTTATTTAAATTCTTTTTTGCTATTGTTGTGGTTTCAATGATTGGGAACGAATACAGCAATAAAACACTAAAACAAAACCTCATTGATGGTTTGAGTAAAAAAGAATTTATCTTGTCTAAATTCTATGTTATTGTATTTTTCTCTCTCATATCAACTGTGATTATTTTTATCATATCCTTANCACTTGGATTGATTTATTCAAGTTACAATGAGTTGAGCATTATTATTCAACAAATGGAGTTTTTAGTNGCCTATTTTGTAAAACTTGTAGGATTCTTTTCTTTCTGTTTATTTTTGGCGGTCTTNGCAAAACGNTCTGCATTTGCATTGGCATTTTTGTTTNTCGACTTAATTATAGAATGGATTATTTTAGGACTCATCACATGGAAAAGCAGTTATGAAATTGCTCAAAAAGTGCAAGACTTTTTTCCACTAACTTCAATGTCAAACCTCATAAAACAACCCTTTCAGCGTGTTGCGATGACAAAATTTCCATCGAATACGGATATAAGTTATGATTATGCCGTTTACTTTGACAACATTATGATCGTTATTTTATGGACGTTTATTTTTATATTTTTATCTTATAAATTATTAAAAAAGCGAGATCTATAAGTCCTTTTATCTCATCCATATGGTTTTGATAAAAATGAAAAACCAACATTCCAACATAAAAAATTAGTCTTGCTCCCATAATTAAAAAGAAACCTTAAAAAATCAATATGTATCTTTGTATTGTTTTTTATGAAAAATTTTAACCCCTTTATTTTTTTATTCGTTTCATTTGCTGCTTTGAGTCAAAATGTTCAAGTTAGTAGCTCTGCCTACACCCCTCAGGAATTGATTGAAGATGTACTCATAAACAGTAGTTGTATTGAAAATTTAGTGGTCACAAATGTCGTTGGAGGTGATTTTAACTCTACAGAAAAAAGTTACGGTTATTTTGATGCCAATGGAAGTAGTTTTCCTTTACAAAGAGGAATCGTTTTAAGTACTGGAAAACTAGCTAATGTTGGAGGTCCAAATAACTCTTTAAGCGACGATGATGCTTCGAATTGGGAGGGGGATTCTGATCTGGAAATGATTCTAAATGAAAGTAATACCCACAATGCAACAATTATAGAGTTTAATTTTTCAGCACAAGCAAATCAAATTAGTTTCAACTATATATTTGCCTCTGAAGAATACCAAGAAAATAATTCGAGTACTTGTCAATATTCAGATTTATTTGGATTTTTAATTCGGAAAGAAAGTGGTGGAAATTACACAAATATTGCTCTAGTCCCAACAACACAAACACCCGTAAAAGTAACTACTGTACATTCTGGGATTCCGGGAGAATGCGCCCCTATTAATGAAGCGTATTTTGGAGGTTGGAATTCCAATTCTGCTCCTATCAATTTTAATGGTCAAACCACAGTTCTCACAGCAACTGCCAATATCATCCCTAATGAAATTTACCATGTTAAACTGGTTATCTCAGATGAACAAAACTATCGTTACGATTCTGCTGTGTTTTTAGAAGCAAGTAGTTTTAAATTGGGTACAGACCTAGGAGTTGACCGTTTAAGAGCAACAAACACTTCTTTGTGTGGCGATGAAACCCTAACCTTGAGCGCCCTTCAAAACAATGTTTTGTCTTATAAATGGTTTAAAAATGGCAACCTCCTTTCTGGAAATACAGGTTTTGAGTTGGAGGTTGAGAACGAAGGAATCTACAGTGTTGAAGTGCTTTTAGATAACGGCTGTACTAGCTATGGATCCATTCAAATTGAATACAGTCCACGCCCGATTGCTGTAAACAGCACTTTAGTGCAATGTGATGAAGATGGTGTATTTGACGGATTAACAACTTTTAATCTTACAGAAATAAACGATTCCCTTATCAATAATGTTCCAAACCGAGCAGTGAAATTTTATACCTCCTTAACCTCCGCTCAAAATTCGATTGATGATATTGATGGAACAGCTTTTAACAACACTTCAAATCCACAGGTTGTATATGCACAACTCATAGATACTATAACCAATTGCTATGATATAGCTGAACTCACATTAAGTGTGAGTACTTCTACTGCCAATGATGCCGTATTAGAATCTTGCGATTCAGACGGAACTGAAGATGGGTTTTTTAATTTTACTTTAAGTGATGCTGATGCAACAGTACTTTTGGGACTGCCTTCTTCCTTCACTCTAAACTATTATGAAACTTACCAAGAGGCGCTTTTGGAAGTCAATCCTTTAGCAGCTAATTATACCAACACAACCCCCTATAACCAAACCATTTTTGCACGTGTTGAAAATGGAAATGACTGCCATGGTATTAACCGAGTTGAATTGGTGGTTTTTAAACTTCCAGAACTCGTTATTCAAGAGGAGCGTGTTATTTGCTTAAATACGTTTCCTAGTCCCATTACACTAGATGCTGGTATCATCAATGGATTTACTCCTACATTATTTTACGATTGGTCAACAGGCGAAACAACTCCTGAAATTCAAGTGAATACTCCTGAAGTTTATACGGTAACTGTAAGCAACACCAATGGATGTTCTACGTTAAGAACCATTAGGGTACTTCCTTCTAACATTGCTACTTTTGACTCAATTGACATTGTGGATGGGGTCGAAAATAATACGGTCACTGTTTTTGTTTCTGGAGAAGGTGAATACGAATATGCTTTAGATTCTGAATTCACGGGATATCAGGACTCAAATGTATTCTCTGAGGTTACTCCAGGCTATCATACAGTCTATGTAAGAGACAAAAATGAGTGTGGGACGGTTAAAGAAAATATCGCTATAATTGGGTTTCCTAAATTTTTCACTCCTAACGGAGATGGTTATAATGATACCTGGCAAGTGTATGGCATCAATACACCAGACCAAGTATACAGTGAGATCTATATATTTGACCGATTTGGAAAACTACTCATCAATTTAAGCCCTTCCAGTGCGGGTTGGGACGGCACTTATAATGGAATTAACACCCCATCTTCCGATTATTGGTTTTCTATTAAACTTCAAAACAACAAGATATTTCGAGGCCATTTTTCGTTAAGACGATGATAATTTAACTTTTCTTTTAAGATATAATTGTCTTATATTTGAAAATCAACTAAAACTTAAGGCCCCAAGTCTATGGTATTTTTTAGAGTCCCGTCGTGTATATTATATTTTCTTTGCTCATTGGTTTATTCCCAAACTGTAACAATAGACACCACTATATCTGTTGAAGAACTTATAGAATCTCATCTTTTTGANGGCTGTATTGAAATTTCAAATGTGAGTAGCTCTGTTAATGGCAGTATCAACGGCTTGACGAGTTATGGCACATTTTCAAAATCAACTTCAAATTTTCCTTTTGATTATGGAATCATTTTATCAACTGGAGATGCAATCTCTGCTGGGAATACAGTTATCACAGAAAATTTAAATGAAGGTGATACAAATTGGGGAATGGATTCTGATTTAGAAAGTGCACTCGGAATTACAAATACGTTTAATGCGACCTCCATTGAGTTTGACTTTATTTCAGCCCTCGATAATGTACGTTTTGAATATATTTTAGCATCTGAAGAATACTTACAACCCGACTATATTTGTAATAATCAAGATAGCTTTGTGCTTCTCATAAGAGAAGTTAGCAGTACGGGACCTTATATAAATATTGCCACGTTGAGTCCTCAAAGTGCTCCTATCAGTCCAGGTTTTATACATCCTGAAATATTTGGTTTTTGCCCCCCTGAAAATGAACCTTTTTTTGATAACTATTCTGTTGGAGATACTAATTTTGACGGCAGAACGATCCCTATTACTTCAATTGCTAACATCATACCAAATACTTATTACCATGCAAAGTTAATTATTGCGGATGGCCTTGATCAAAACTTTGACTCGGCTGTATTTATAAAAACAAGTGTCATATTGCCCGAATTAGACTTAGGAAACGATATCAGTACTTGTAGCAACTCAGTAGATTTAAACGCAGATATAGGTATCACATCAGCAATTTATGACTGGTATTTCGATAATGTATTGGTATTAGCAAATGGAGGTACCAATTTCACAGCAACCNAAACAGGAAACTATTCGGTGAAAGTTACTCTTCCATTAAATCAAACGGACTGTATTTATGAAGACACTATTAATGTGACACTAAGTTCCGTGCAAACTATAAACCCTGTTTCAGATTATATGCTTTGTGACACCAATGGGGATGAGTTAGAAATTTTTGATCTTTCCACAAAAGATTCAGATGTTTTAGCAGCTGCACCTCCAGAAACTTATGATATTACATATCATTTAACACTTGCGTTCGCAGAAGCAAACACAAACCCAATTACAACACCCATCCAAAACAGTAGTAATCCACAAATTGTGTATGCACGTTTAGAAGATAGCACAGGATGTTTGGCTTATGCACCTATTAATTTAATTGTAAATCCGATTCCGTCATTACCGACTTTAAACCCATTCATCGTGTGTGATGATGATGCTGTAAGAAATCAAAATACGGCTTTAAATTTGACTTCTTTCGATACAACCATTACCAATGGAGATACTAATCTTGGAGTAACCTATCATATTTCGCAATCAGATGCATCAACAGGAAACAATCCACTAGCTTCTAATTTCAGTTCATCATCCATACAATTATTTGCTCGAATTTTTAATACAAATACAGGCTGTAATAATACAATACCTATTGACATCGAAGTTTACAATTCTCCCGAACTCAATACCGATCCTATTTTTTTAGATGCTTGTGACCCCGATCATGATGGATTTGCAAGTTTCGATTTAGAAACTGCTTTACCATTTGTTTTAGGAGACCTATCGGGATTAACTGCAAGTTTTTATACGTCATTGACAGATGCACAAAACGGAATGAATCCAATACCTGTTCCAACCGACTATACGAATATCACTATTAGAGAACAAGTCATATATGTACGTATCGAAAATGATACTTCGGGTTGTTTTAGTACCCGATCCTTTGAAATTCATAGCAATTTATTATTATCAGAAACAGATTTAAGAGATATTGAATTTTGTGATGATGATGTTGATGGGATGTATACCTTTAGTTTTGACGCCATTAGTGTTAAAATTGAAAATATGTTACCTAATCTTACAATCACATATTACGAAACTCTAGCGNATCAGAACAATAACATCCCTATAACCACACCCACCTATACTTTTACGGGACCCTCCATTACCTTATTTATAGATATTGAAAGTAGTACTTG
>JGI26083J51738_10001660_pt1 | contig 11911 bp, 9 predicted proteins | sample SaaInl85LU_5_DNA_FD_51738 | JGI IMG/M metagenome (IMG submission 51738)
AAACAGAAGATGAAATTTTAGATGATAACCCTTTAGATATTTTACATGAAGCAATCGATTAACATATTAATTTCTGGTGGTGGAACGGGCGGACACATATATCCAGCAATTGCGATTGCCAATGAATTAAAACTGCGATACCCAAACGCTAAATTTCTATTTGTTGGAGCAAAAGACAAAATGGAAATGGAAAAAGTGCCACAAGCAGGATATGAAATTAAAGGATTATGGATCGCAGGAATTCAACGTAGAATTACTTTTAAAAACCTATTATTTCCTTTTAAATTGTTGAGTAGTTTATTAAAATCGAGAAGAATTATCAAGCAATTTAAACCCAATATTGCCATTGGGACTGGTGGCTTTGCGAGTGGTCCAGCCTTATTGATGGCTTGCAGAAATAAGATACCAAGTCTTATTCAAGAACAAAACTCATACCCTGGAATTACCAATAAATTATTGGCCAAGAAGGTCCAAAAAATATGTGTCGCCTATGATCATTTAGAACGGTTTTTCCCTGCCGATAAAATTTTAAAAACAGGCAATCCTGTACGTCAAGATTTGTTACTAATTCATACGAAAAGAGACGCCTCTCTTTCTCTCTTTAATCTAGACAAAAACAAGAAGACTGTTTTAGTATTAGGGGGCAGTCTTGGGGCCAGAAGAGTGAATGAGTTGGTTGAAAGTCAATTAGATTTCTTCAAGCAACAAAATCTTCAAGTAATTTGGCAATGTGGTAAACTTTACAATGATACCTATCAGAAATACAATGACCTTGCCCATGTGCAGGTGCATTCATTTATCAATCAAATGGGGATGGCATACGCCGCTTCCGACTTTATTATTTCGAGAGCAGGTGCGAGTTCTGTTTCTGAACTGTGTATTGTTGGTAAACCGGTACTTTTTATTCCTTCTCCAAATGTTGCTGAAGATCATCAAACAAAAAATGCGAAGTCTATCGTAGATCATCACGCGGCAATTTTGATCAAAGAAAGTGAATTGGATTCCTTTGCTGTTGTTTTTGAAACCTTATTAAAAGATCAAGGCAAACAACAAAGCCTAATAGAAAATATAAAAGCATTGGCGTTGCCAAGTGCCACAAGCGATATTGTTAACGAAATTGAAAAGCTCCTAAAGAATTGAATTTAAAAAACATACATAATGTCTATTTTGTAGGAATTGGAGGCATCGGAATGAGCGCGATTGCACGCTACTTCGCTGTCAATAAGAAGCAGGTTGCTGGTTATGATAATACGCCTTCAAAAAATACAAATTCATTAGAAGATATTGGCGTAGCCATTCATTTTGAAGCGGCTGTCAAAAATATTCCATTGCCTTTTTTAAATAAGAAAACAACATTGGTTGTTTATACGCCTGCGATTCAAAAAACGCATGTAGAACTTAATTACTTTTTTCAAAACGATTTTACGGTGTTAAAAAGAGCAGAAGTTTTGGGGAATATCACTAAAAACACATTTTGCCTTGCCGTTGCAGGAACTCATGGTAAAACAACGACTTCAGCTATTTTGGGGCACATTATGCAGCCGAATTTAGCAACTTCTTTTTTAGGTGGAATTGCAGAGAACTACCATTCTAATTTAATTTTAGGAGAAGATAAAGTAACGGTTGTAGAAGCCGATGAGTTTGATCGTTCTTTTTTACAATTGTCTCCAGATATTGCCTGTATTACCTCGATGGATTCGGATCATCTTGATATTTATGAAAACTCAGAGGCTCTAGATGCCACTTTTAGCGCTTTTGCTGAGAAGGTTTCTCAAACTTTAATTGTTGCCAAAGGACTTCCTTTGGAAGGGCTTACCTATGGTATTGATGCCGCAGCAGATTATAATGCTTATAATCTTGAAATTGAAAGCGGCAAATATATCTTTGACGTACAAACACCTTCAAGAAAAATAGAGAATATTGTTTTTCACCTTCCTGGAAAACACAATGTAATGAATGCACTTGCAGCACTTGCAATGGCAGACGTTTATGGGATTTCTTTGGATGAAATAAAAGAAAGTTTAGCCAGTTTTAAAGGGGTGCAAAGAAGGTTTTCATATCGAATCAAAACGCCCAATTTTGTTTTGATTGATGATTATGCACATCATCCAACAGAAATTGAAGCTGTAGAAAATTCAGTTAGAGAAATGTATCCAAATAAAAAGGTTTTGGTAATTTTTCAACCTCATTTATTTTCTAGAACAAGAGATTTTGTCGAAGATTTTGCGAAAGTGTTATCAAAATTTGATGAAATCGCTTTATTGGGTATTTATCCAGCAAGAGAATTGCCTATAGAGGGAGTAAATTCAAGTTGGCTATTTGGCAAAATTACCAACACGCATAAAAAGTTGGTTCAAAAAAATAATTTAGTAAAAGTTATTAAAAATTCATCCGCAGAAGTGGTCGTCATGATGGGGGCAGGTGATATAGGTGCTGCCGTAAATGAAGTAACAAATGAGTTGTTAAAGTATCAAGAAAATGAAGTTTAAAAAAGTATTAAAATATTTGTTTTTCATACTGTTGGTAGTAAGTTTGAGCCTCTTGTATTCTTTTGCTTCTGAGCGAAATTTGCAAAAAAAAGTAAAGGATATCAAGATTGAATTTTTGGGTGAAAACACTAATTTTTTGACAATTTCAATGGTTGATAAATTGTTAATACAAAATACAAAAACAGTAAGAAACTTAAAGAAATCTGTGATAGATTTATATGGTTTAGAAAATCAAGTAAATAAGAATCCATATGTAGCGGAATCTTCCGTTTTTATGCACATAAATGGAACCATAAAAACGATTGTAAAACAACGTTCTCCAATCGCAAGAGTGCTACATGAAGATACTTCTTATTACATTGATAAACAAGGTGTAAAAATACCTTTATCCCTGATCCATTCAGCAAGAGTTTTGTTGATTTCAGGGGTTGATACATCGGAAGACTTTAAAGAAATCATTGCATTGGTCACCACCATTTTAGACGATGATTTTTTGAAGAAAGAGATTGTAGAAATTCATAAATTAGACAACGAAGAGTATCAATTCTCCGTTCGCAGTGGAAATTATAAAATCGATTTTGGTAAATTAATCAACATTGATATAAAATTTAAGAAATTAAAAGCGTTCTATAACAAAGCTTTTTTAGACAAAACAATACACGAGTATAAAACGATTAACGTAAAATTTCACAACCAAGTTGTGTGTACAAAATAAATCAGAATGGAAAACAATAAATTAGCAGTTGGTTTAGATATTGGTACCACCAAGATTGTTGCTATGATTGGGCGTAAAAATGAATACGACAAAATTGAAGTTTTGGGTATTGGAAAAGCAAAAAGCCTAGGAGTAAAAAGAGGCGTTGTAAGTAATATCACACAAACCATTCAATCGATTCAGCAAGCAGTTGAAGAAGCAGAAAGTGTTTCTGGACAAAAAATTGAAGAAGTAGTTGTAGGGATTGCAGGGCAGCATATTCGAAGTTTATATCATTCGGACTATATCACGAGAACCAATGCTGATGAAGTGATTGATGAAAATGATATCGATAATTTAGTCAATCAGGTACATAAATTGGTTATGCTGCCAGGAGAAGAAATCATACATGTATTACCACAAGAATTTAAAGTGGACTCTCAAGCAGATATTAAAGAACCTATTGGGATGTATGGTGGGCGTTTGGAGGCCAATTTTCATGTTGTTGTTGGACAAGTATCTTCGATTCGAAATATTGGTCGTTGTGTAAAAAGTGCCGGTTTAGATTTGGCAGACATTACCTTAGAACCTTTAGCTTCAGCATCAGCAGTGCTGAGTCAAGAAGAAAAAGAGGCAGGAGTTGCATTGATTGATATTGGAGGAGGTACTACCGATCTGGCTATTTTTAAAGACGGAATTATTAGACATACAGCCGTGATTCCTTTTGGAGGGAATGTAATTACAAATGATATTAAAGAAGGCTGTTCTATCATTGAAAAACAAGCAGAGTTATTAAAAATAAAATTTGGTTCTGCTTGGCCAGGAGAAAATAAGGAAACCGAAATTGTTTCCATTCCAGGTTTAAGAGGAAGAGAGCCTAAAGAGATTACCTTAAAGAATTTGTCATATATGATCCATGTAAGAGTTCAAGAAATTATTGAACACGTCTATTTGGAGATCAAAAATTATGGACATGAAACACAAAAAGGAAAACTAATTGCAGGAATTGTTTTAACAGGTGGAGGTTCACAACTAAAACATTTGCGTCAATTAGTAGAATATATTACAGGAATGGATGCACGAATTGGGTATCCAAATGAACATTTAGCAGGAGATTCAGAAGACGCATTATCAAGTCCGTCCTATGCAACCGCCGTAGGATTGTTAATGGAGGGTTTAAGCAAGCAATCTAAAGAAGAGGAAGCAATGTCGACGATAGAAGAAAAAGTTTCTTCAACCAAAGAGACAACGGTTGAGACTCCAGAAGTTGTTCAAGAGAAATCAAAAGACAAAGGCAAATCTTTCTTCGAGAAGTTTACCGCCAGATTAAAAGATTTTTTAGACAACGCTGAATAAAAAGGGCCAACCAAACAAGAAGAAATTAGGAATAATGAAACAATTTAAAATAGATACGTTATTATGAGCACAGAATTTGATAACATATTATTTGACATGCCAAAAACAAAATCGAATACGATCAAAGTAATTGGTGTTGGCGGTGGCGGGAGTAACGCTGTAAACCATATGTTTACACAACACATTAAAGGAGTCGACTTTGTAATTTGTAATACAGATTCGCAAGCATTGGAAAACAGTCCAATTCCGAATAAAATTCAATTAGGTGCAAATTTAACTTCTGGTCTGGGTGCTGGAGCCAACCCAGATGTAGGTGAAAAAGCAGCACAAGAAAGTATCGAAGAAATTCAGCAAATGTTAAACACACAGACAAAAATGGTGTTTATTACCGCTGGTATGGGGGGAGGAACAGGAACAGGAGCTGCTCCAATTATTGCTAAAATAGCCAAAGACATGGATATTTTAACTGTAGGAATTGTAACTATGCCTTTTCAGTTTGAAGGAAGAATGCGATCTAAACAAGCCCAGATTGGGATTGATACTTTACGAAATAACGTAGATTCTTTAATCGTAATCAACAATAATAAATTAAGAGAGGTCTATGGGAACCTTGGCTTTAAAGCAGGTTTTTCCAAAGCTGATGAAGTATTGTCTACTGCAGCACGTGGTATTGCAGAAGTAATTACACACCACTACAAACAAAATATAGATTTACACGATGCCAAAACAGTACTTTCTAATAGTGGAACCGCTATTATGGGGTCTGCAAAAGAAGAAGGAACAAACCGAGCAAAAAATGCGATTATAAAAGCCTTAGATTCTCCATTGTTAAATGATAATAAAATTACTGGCGCCAAAAATGTGTTGTTGTTAATTGTTTCCGGAAGCAACGAAGTTACATTAGATGAAATTGGAGAAGTAAATGATTATATTCAAACAGAGGCTGGATATGATGCCAATATCATTATGGGAATCGGAGAAGATGATTCTCTTGGAGATGCCATTGCAGTAACCATTGTTGCAACTGGTTTTGCTGCAGATCAACAAAGTACAATCACCAATACAGAAGTGCGAAAAATTGTACACACCCTAGAAGACGAACAGAAAGCAACCTATAATTTCTCGGACACACCAATTCAAAAATCATCTGCTTTTGATGCACCATTGTCCAACAAACCTTCTCCTAAAATTGTACACATTTTAGAAGATGAAGTCGAGGAAGTAGCGCCAAAAATGAACTTAGTTCCAACAACGGAAAGTATTAAAAACACACAAGTTGTTTATGATGAAATTGCGATAGAAACTGTTTCTGAAGACGATTTTATCATCACAGAGGTGTCTGTTACAGAAAGTGAAAATATCCCAGAAACTACAGATCCAATGGCACTCCAGGGCGATTTGTTATTTGATTTGCCTTTACATTCTTATGAAGAAGTTTCACCCACCGAAGAAATTCGTTTTGATCTCAATGCTGTTGAAGAAACAAAAGAAGTTGTCAATGTAAATGAGATTGAAGTTTTTGGTGCAGAAGAAATTATCTTTGAGAAGAAAGCTCCCGAAACAAGATATGTTTTAGAAGATTTTGATGTACAGCCAACCATTGGGAAAAGTTCTTCAATAACAGCAAATGCTGTTGAAGAAGAAAGTATGCAGTTTGAATTAAAAACGGGAAGTCCTCAGGTAGAAATTAATGATATAGTAACCGAAAGCGAAGAGGTTTCTCCTTTAAGTTTGACTATTTCTGAGTTGCAGAAAAGAGCCGAAGAGCGAAGAAAAACAATGAAAGGGTTCAATTATAAGTTTTCAGATCAAATGAATAAAAACATTGACGATCTAGAACGAGAACCAGCATTTAAAAGATTGGGTTTAGAGATTGATCTTGTAGATCGATCAATTAGTAACTCGAAAACACCTTTAAGCATTGAAGACGATACCATTCAATTAAAATCGAATAATTCTTTTCTACACGATAATGTAGATTAATTGTAGAGGTATTCATAATGCATTTAAGTCATCTCTAGAGATGACTTTTTTTTGATTTAACACCGACACCGCTATGAGTGACTTTATTTCTGTGTCTCATAAAAAAACCTTCAGTAGTCTGAAGGTTTTTTTAATAGAACATGTAAGCTAATTTAGCTTACGGCTTCTTTAATTCGTTGAATCGCTTCTTTTAATTGGACAACAGATGCTGCATAAGACATTCTAATACAGTTTGGAGCACCAAAAGCATCTCCAGTTACCGTAGCAACATTTGCTTTTTCTAATAATAACAATGAAAAATCATTTGCATTTTCAATTTTCATCCCATGAACTGTTTTTCCAAAAAAAGCAGAAATATCTGGGAACACATAAAAAGCACCTTCAGGAATGTTTAGTTTAAATCCTTCTATTTCACCCAATAGATCCAATACAAGATCTCTACGTGTTTTGAATTCATCTACCATGTATTGTACTTTTTCAACAGGAGCTAAAACGGCAGTAATTGCAGCTCGCTGAGCAATACAATTGGTTCCTGAAGTAATTTGTCCTTGCATTTTAGTACATGCTTTTGCAATCCATTGAGGAGCGCCTAAATAGCCAATTCTCCAGCCCGTCATTGCAAATGCTTTTGCCAATCCGTTGACGGTAATAGTTCTGTCGAACATGTTTTCAATGGCTGCAAAACTGAACGGTTTTACCCCATAATTGATGTGTTCGTATATTTCGTCAGATAAAATATAAATCTGTGGGTGCTTTTCTAAAACAGCTGCCAATGCACGGTATTCCTTTTCGCTGTAAATACTACCACTCGGGTTGTTTGGCGAATTGAAAAAGACCATCTTTGTTTTTGGCGTAATCGCTGCCTCCAATTGTGCAGGCGTTATTTTAAAATCATCGTCTATGGAAGATGGGATTTCAATAAATTTTGCTTCACACAAAATGGCAATTGCTGAATAACTCACCCAATACGGTGCAGGAAGTAGTACTTCATCACCTGGGTTCAATAATACTTGTGCTACATTGGCAATCGATTGTTTTGCTCCCGTAGAAACTACAATTTGATTTGGTTGGTATACCAAATCATTGTCGCGCTTAAACTTTGTGCAAATCGCTTCTTTCAATTCTACATACCCATCTACAGGTGAATATGAGTTGTAATCTTGGTTGATAGCTTCAATAGCAGCATCTTTAATAAAATCGGGTGTGTTAAAGTCTGGTTCCCCCAAACTCAAACTAATAATATCGATTCCTTGTCCTTTTAACTCTCTTGCTTTAGCAGCCATTGCTAAAGTTTGTGAAACAGGTAAACTGCTAATTCTGTCCGATAATGGATGTGTCATTTTTAAAGATAATTGTAGTTGTGCTTATGCTAATTCTGGTTTTTGTCCTAAAACACCTAAATGTCTAAAATGCTCGGCAACTGCTTTGGTCATTGTTTTGTATTCGTTGTAAGGCAAATTAAACTCTTTGGCGGTTTTTTTTACAATTTTAGCTAATTTTTGATAATGGACATGAGAAATATGTGGGAAAATATGATGTTCAACTTGATGGTTTAAGCCTCCTGTATAGAAGTTTACCAACCAGTTAGTAGGCGCAAAGTTAGATGTAGTATATAATTGATGGACTGCCCAAGTGTGTTCTAAATTTCCATCTTTATCTGGGATCGGCATTGCTGTGTTTGGAACAATGTGTGCCAATTGAAAAACAAGACTTAAAATCATTCCAGCCGTATAATGCATGACAAAAAAGCCAATAAGTATTTTCCACCAGGCTACGTCTAAAACCACTAGTGGTAAAACAATCCATAGCGCGTAATACACTACTTTAGAGATGATTAATTTTGTCCATTCTACCTTTGGGTTTGGAAATTTACCATAAGAGAGCTTGCGCTTTAAATATCGGTGCATTTGTTTTACATCTGTTGTAATTGCCCAATTGATCGTAAGTAATCCATATAAGAAAATAGAATAGTATTTCTGAATTTTATGAATTTTTAACCACTTAGCATGCAATGAAAAACGAATAATTCTACCCGCATCAATATCCTCATCATGATCCTTTATGTTTGTGAAAGTATGGTGCAGAACGTTGTGTTGTACTTTCCAGTTATATACATTTCCAGCAAGAATGTAGATGCTACTTCCCATTAATTTATTGACCCATTTTTTACTCGAAAATGATTCATGATTGCTGTCATGCATTACATTCATACCAACACCCGCCATTCCAATTCCAGTAACAACCATTAGTATAGGCATCAACCATTGCGGCATTGAAATGGTTAAAATTAAGATAAAAGGAACTAAAAATACAGAGAACATCAAAACAGCTTTTGTGTACAGTTTCCAATTTCCAGTTCTTTTTACATTATGCTCCTTAAAATAATCATTGACTCTTTTGTTCAATATTCTGAAGAATTTTGCTTTATCGATTCGTGAAAAATTGATTGTTTTCATTACTGTTTTTTTGATATTGGTCTACAAAAATAATCTTTTTGAAGCTGCTATTATAAGAAACGTTCAGTTTTGTGAAGAATTGTTTGTTACAAAAAGCTATTTTTGCCGATGAAACAGATCAACGATGGAAATTATACAAAAGTATTTTACACAACTTAGCCCAACTCAAATCGCACAATTCTCCAAGCTCAAAGAATTGTATCAAGATTGGAACCTAAAAATTAATGTAGTTTCTAGAAAAGACATTGATGAATTGTATTTACGGCACGTTTTACATTCCTTAGGAATTGCAAAGGTAATTCAGTTTAAACCAGGATCTAAAGTGATGGATGTTGGAACTGGTGGTGGTTTTCCTGGAATTCCATTGGCTATTTTATTTCCAGAGACGCAATTTCATTTGGTAGATTCTATTGGGAAAAAGCTAAAAGTAGTGAAAGATGTTGTTGAAGGTTTAGGCTTGGAAAATGTAAGTACAACCCACGGAAGAGTAGAAGAGGTAAAAGAGACCTATGATTTTATCGTAAGTAGAGCCGTGGCTCAGATGGAAACCTTTGTCCGTTGGACAAAAGGGCGAATTGCTAAAAAACAAAATCACGAGTTAAAAAACGGAATTTTATATTTAAAAGGTGGAGACTTGACAGACGAGTTACAACGCTACACTTCAGCGACCCTATACGATTTGCCAGCCTATTTTGAAGAATCATTCTTTGAAACAAAAAAAGTGGTGCATTTAGGTATGAAATTTCAATAGTACTGGCAGACTTATTCATTTTACGACAACCCAGAAATTACACCTTGATCGTCAATGGTCATGTTTTCAGATGCAGGAACAGCAGGAAGGCCAGGCATGCGCATCATTTTCCCTAAAATAGGAATCAAAAACTGAGCACCCGCGGCTATTTCAATTTCTCTTACTGTTACCGTAAATCCTTTAGGCCTCCCAATTAATGTATCATTATCAGAAAAAGATTTCTGTGTTTTTGCCATGCAAATTGCAAAGTCATTGAATCCAAGTCGGTCAATTCGTTTTAGATTTAAGAGAGCTTTGTTGTCATATACCACCTTATCTGCCCCATATATTTCTTTGGCAATTTTCTCGATTTTCTCTTTTACAGGATCCTCCCAATCATACAAAGCCTTGTACTGTGTTGCTTTATTTTCTACGATATCTACTACGGCTTCTGCAAGTGCTTTGGTGCCCTCTCCTCCTTTTGCCCAACCTTCAGATACAACTGCTTGAACACCCAAAGCAGCACATTTTTGAATGACAAATTGAACTTCTTCTTCGGTATCGGAAGCAAAAGAATTGATTGCGACAACCGGTTCAATGTTAAACTTTCGCACATTCTCAATATGTTTTTCTAAATTTTTAAAACCGTCAGCGACCCGCTCTAAATGGGGTGTATTATAGGCTTCTTTCTTGGCACCACCATGATGTCGTAACGCTCTAATAGTTGCTACAAGGACAACACATTTAGGATTTAATTTTGCGAATACCGATTTGATATTAAGAAACTTTTCAGCACCTAAATCGGCTCCAAAACCCGCTTCAGTAACCACATAATTCGACAAAGACAAGCCCATTTTTGTTGCAATAATGGTATTGGTTCCTTGAGCAATATTTGCAAAAGGTCCTCCATGAATGATTGCTGGATTTTCTTCGAGTGTTTGCACCAAGTTTGGCTTAATGGCATCTTTTAATAAAATTGCCATGGCGTTTTCTGCTTTTAGATCTCTTGCAAAAACAGGTATATTGTCATAAGTAAGTCCAATAAGAATTGCCCCCAGTCGCTGTTTTAAATTTTTAAAATTGGTTGCCATACAAAGGATTGCCATAACCTCAGAAGCAGGGGTAATGTGAAATCCATCTTGTCTTGGAATCCCATTAGCCGTTCCACCCAATCCAATGGTAGTGGCTCTCAATGCACGGTCATTCATGTCAATTACTCGTTTCCAAAGAATGGTTCTGGGGTCTATATTTAGATTGTTTGTTTTGCTTTGTAAGTTATTGTCAATTAGAGCTGCGAGTAAATTATTTGCTTTTTCAACGGCATTAAAATCACCTGTAAAGTGCAAATTGATGTCTTCCATAGGTACTACTTGAGAATATCCTCCACCAGCGGCACCCCCTTTTATTCCAAAAACAGGGCCTAAAGAAGGTTCGCGCAAGACTACTGTTGCTTGTTTGCCTATTTTATTGAGTCCTTCCGTTAGGCCAATAGAAACCGTTGTTTTTCCTTCACCCGCCGGAGTCGGTGTGATAGCGGTTACTAAGATGAGATTGTTTTTAGCAACTTGCTTCTCATTAATTAAATGTAAAGGAAGTTTTGCTTTGTATTTTCCATACATTTCTAAATCATCCTCAACGACTTGTAGTTTTTTTGCAATGTTTTTGATGTGTACTAATTGTTTTGCTTGCGCAATTTTAATGTCTGATAAATGGGTCATTTTAATGCTAATTTTACAGATTACTTTCTTTTTCTTTTATTGTTATTAAACCCTTATTAATAAAGATATTTCTTTGTTCAAAATAGGCAGATGATATTGCTTATTTTTAAAACAAAATACAACTACTTATAAATGTAAGAAAATAATTGGTTGAACTGCTATGAAATAGTATATTTGCTCGTTTTAAACTAAAGAAGTCGACATAAATATAACTAAAAGATGCAAAACAAAGGACTTATTAAATTATTTGCTATCCTATTTGGATTAGTAAGTTTATACCAATTATCATTTACATACTTCGCAAGTAAAGTAGAAAAAGATGCTGCGAACTATGCTACCAAAATGGTACCTACCAACGATGCGAGAGAAAAAGTTGCTTTCGAAAGAAAGTATTTAGACAGTGTCTCTAATCAAGAAGTTGTAAATCTAGAAGTTACTAAATACACTTACGACGATATTAAGGAGAAAGAAATGAACCTTGGTCT
>JGI26083J51738_10001674_pt1 | contig 11862 bp, 10 predicted proteins | sample SaaInl85LU_5_DNA_FD_51738 | JGI IMG/M metagenome (IMG submission 51738)
CTAAGAGAAAATAAATATTCTTATAATTATGAAAAATTGATTTATTTTTTAATTTATTACATTATAGTGATAATGGAATGTACTAAATGTAAGAAAAAGAAACCTTTGAATGACTATACTTTAAAAAACATTAAAGAAAGGATATATTATACATATTGTAACCAATGTCGTGATAGATGTAATATAGAAAAAGAAAAGTATAAAGAATTAGCTAAAGAAAACTATGAGATTCTAAAGAAAACTAATGTAATAAAATGTGAATGCGGAAAATCATTTGTATCATTTAGAACATATCATATATATAGGCATAATAATTCCAAATATCATTTAGAACATATATAAATATTTATTTTATAAATTTTTTGAGTACATAATTTTATTTTTTCAGATTTTTAGAATAGTTTAATATATTTTGCAAATTATTTAAATTATGTACTTTTTATAATAGAGCGTATGTCAAAAACAAAGAGTGTTAAAGTAAATAAACAGACTGACAATTGGTTATACTGTTTTTTAACTACATTTGATATTGAAAAAAGATTTGATAGTAAAAATAAAAGACCAGATGATTATGCTGTATATAAAATTGGTAGAACAGATAGAACAATTGAAGAAAGAATGAAAGAACATGGTAATCGCGTTGATAGAGTAATTTTGAAAAATAGAGTATATGATAGTAAAACATTAGAAGATCATCTAATAAAATTTTTAAAAGCAGATAAAAAATTAATATTTAGAAAAAATTTAACTAATAATGAAAAGAAAGAAAAAGGAGATACTGGTTTAGAATATTTTGAAGGAAGGTATATAGATATAAAACCTCATTTAGAAAAAGTTATTTCAGAAGATTATCAAAATTCAATTCCATTGAATATGAATATAGATAATATATGTAAAATATGTCATAAACAAGTAGCAACAGAAAGCGGATTAAAAAGGCATATGTTAATTATGCATAATATAAAATCAGAACCAAAAGCATCATCTTCAAGGGTAAAAGCTCCAAAGGCATCATCGTCAAGGGTAAAAGCTCCAAAGGCATCATCGTCAAGGGTAAAAGCTCCAAAGGCATCATCGTCAAGAGTATCACCACCTAGAGCATCAGTATCAAGAGTATCACCTCCTAGAGCATCAGTATCAAGANTATCACCTTCTAGAGCTTCTCTACCAAAAATAATACCATTACAATATCAAAGTCGTGCTACAAAACAACCTAAATATATTACAGAAATTAAAAAAACAGATCTTCCATTATATAGTAATTATAGAACTTCAAATAATTTAAAAAAATCAAATATTTTAAGAATGATAGATAGATTAAATATAAATTATAAAAAAGCAGAAAAAAGAAAACGTTCTAATAGAAGTTCTTTATCAAGAAGCCCTAATTTAAGATCTAATAAAAGAGCTAAATAATGCTTTCTTTCATTTTATAAAGGATATCAATAGTAGCGTTTTTAATATTTTTAACCTTATATTTGCTTTCTAGTTTGCTAGTATCCAAATAATTATTACTTCTTTTAGACTTTAATACTTTATCTTGTTCGTTAATATCAAAATTAACCCAAGTAAAATTAGGATCAATAATATATTTATATAAATCTAATATTTCATTATGTGATATAGACCCTGGATTAGTAAAATTAAAAACACCTCTTTCATTATTTTTCATCATTTCTAGACAAATTGGTAACATATCATCTAATGATGTCATAGAGTTTTTAATACTACATATTTTATCATATTTAGTAATTTTAGATATGAAATTTCTATCATTTAGATCACTTGATAGAGGCATTCTTATGCGCAATGTTAAAGCACTAGTATTTTTCATAAGTTTATCTGTAACTCCTTTAACAATACTATATTGAGACCCAAAGAAATTAGGTTCATCATCTTCTGTAAATCCTACATTATTATCAATAGTATGCTTATCATCATAATTAAAGATACAACCTGTACCAATATATGTAAAATGTATTTTATTTTTTTCACAGAATAAAGCTAATGACACAGGAACATAAAGATTATCATTTATATTTTGCGATGTAGTTCTGATGTCTTCTAGATAATCAATAGTATTATAATAAGTATCATCTAATTTACCGTGAGTTCGTCCTGAGCAACAAAATACATGTGTTATATCATATTTTAATATATCCTCATATATATTTTTATCCTCGGCTCTGTAAAGAGAATTTATATATTTAATATTATTATTTAAAAAAACATCTTGCATCTTGTTACCAATCCACCCATTATATCCTATGATATATACTTTCATTATTGTATAATATATAAAAATAAATCTTAAGTAATATTTTATTTTGATAACCAATAATCATGAGTTTCCTTAATCCATTCAATAACTTCATTAATACCTTTGTCAAAATCCATTGTAGTAGTCCATCCTAATGATTCTAATTTATTAGAATTTACATAATATCTATTATCATTAAAAGGTCTATCTTTAATAAATGTAATTTTACCTTTACCTATTTTATCTATAATTATATTAGCTAAATCTAAAATTTTAATTGGATTATCATTACCTATATTGTAAATTTCACCAATATTCCCTTTTTCAATAATAGTCACAACTGCTTGAACTACATCGTTAATATGAATAAAATCTCTCACTTTAGAACCATCGCCTTGTATAGGTAAATTAGAATTATTTATAGCATTTAAAATAAAACATGGAATAACTTTTTCAACAAATTGATATTTTCCATAAACATTATTACATCTTGAAATTATAACAGGTAAATTATAAGAATATTTATAAGTATTTATAATCATTTCAGAACATGCTTTAGATGCAGAATATGGGTTTGTTGGATTAAAAGCACTATTTTCATCAAATTTAATATCATTTACAGAAGGACCATAAATCTCATCTGTAGAAAAATGTAATAAAATTATTTTTTTCTCATATTTTGAAATTGCATCTAATAATAATTGCGTAGCGATAATATTATCTTCAATAAAATCATTAAAATATTTATAAGAATTATCTACATGTGTTTGAGCAGCAAAATGTATTACATAATTTATATTATATTTATTAAATGTATTTAGAAAATCATGTTTTAACATATTTTCATTTATAAAAAATACATTATCATTTTCAATAATTTCTTCTATATTTTTAATATTTGAAACATATGACAATTTGTCTATTATTACTAACTTATTAACATATTTACTAATATAATTACAAAAATTAGATCCTATAAAACCGCATCCGCCTGTTACAAAAAGATTTAGAGATTTTAAATCCATTATTATATTATTTAATGTTACAATTCTTTATACCATTACACGTATGTAATACCCAATATGTAGCGTATGCTCTCATTGCTATATAATACTGTATAGCTCCAAATAATACCATAATATGCCATATTTGATGACTATTACCTAAATAATCTAGTCTTCCTGGAAACATACGTTCCGGATATCCAGTAAAGAAGAAAATAAACCCTATTCCATAAATTAAATATGTATTAAAATATTTCCATAAAAAAACAGAAGCCTGTTCTGATTCTAAACCTCCAATAATAATATACCAATGATAAATTAAAATTAAACTAAATGATGTAAATAAGGCAAAAAAACATGCTGAAAGTTTAAAATTTTTTATAAGACTAGGAATTAAACACCAACCAATTGCGATAGAACTTAAAAAACCCACAATTATAATATAAATTTTTGCTATATCACTATTACACCAAAAGCAATATCTTATTCCTACAATATATGTTGATATAGTAATAGATGTAACACCCAATATATCTACTCTCAAAGCTCTTTCATATAGTAACTGACTATTTGAAGAAATAAGATGAAAGAATGCGGATGAACTAAACATGAAAATACATGATAATATATATATAGACGATACCAATGTATAATAAGGAATATTAATAGGAAACATTAAATCTTTTAGAAATAAATATATAAATACTATAATACCAAATATATGTGTCCATATATTTCCGAATTCATTATGTATTTGAAAAATACTAGCTAAACATTCTATTACTGATTGACAAGGTCTATATCCCCATAAAATATAAGGTCTTCTTGTCCATATAGGGGCATTAGATACATAAAGATTTTTAGATAATGAAAAAAAATTTTCTATTTTATGATAAGTAATTTTTAAATTTTTACAATAAAGTTATATAATAATATAAATAAATTCTTATATAAATTAAAATCATACCATCTTACATATCATACCATTTTACATAACATTACAGCTACTTTTTTCAATATTTTTAATCATATAAGTATCTTTAAGTTCATAGCCAAATTTCTTATAATAGTTACGAACACCTGTTCCGCTAATAATTGCCATTTTTTTAAATCCTTCATTTAAACTAATTTCCTCGGCTTTTTCAATTAATCTCTTTCCATATCCTTTATGTTGCATTGAATTCTCAATATTATTACCTACATTATTAAGATTGGCATATACATGAAGTTCTCTAATAAGAGCAGCATCTTTAAGGATAGGTAATATATTTTCTTGATTTTTATTAATTCTAAGTCTTAAGAATCCGATTAAATAATTTTTTTCACAAGTACTATCAAAACTGATATGATATTCATCGCCATCAGATGATCTATATTTTTCAATATTCATCTCAATATTTTCTGGCATTACCATATTGCTACCAACCTCTCTACATCTAATACATTTACATTTCCACCCATTCTTTTTAATATCATTTTGAAATAATTGTCTCATATTAACGCATTTATCAGAGTAGCCACCGCTAATATAATTGCTAGGAATATCTCTAATTATACGATTAAGTCTTTTATATTTCTGTACTTTTATTTTAAAATTTTTAATAAGTGCGTATAACTCTGTATCAGGATAAGGAACATATTCACCACTTTCAAACCATTTTTTAATTTTTGTCCATGGAACAATAGCAGTTGGATAAATTTTATATTGATCTACTTGAATGCGTTCATCGTATAATACTTCATCCATCATTTTACAATCAATTTCATAAGATGAACCTGGTAAATTAGGCATTATATGAATATCAACCTTATAGCAATTATTTTTAAGTAGTTTAATAGCTTCATATACACATTCAATATCATGACCTCTGTTAATGCGTTTTAGAACAGAATTTGAAGTATGTTGAACACCAAGTTGAATTCTAGTACAATTATATCTCCTAAAATTCTTAATTTCATCTAATGTAATAGTATCTGGTCGCGTTTCTAATGTTAATCCAATAATATGTATTTTAGCTGTTTCATTAATATTGATCTCTTCTTCAAGTGTTTTCATATCTCTTTTTTCTTTATCAAAATATACATTGGCGCTATAATAAAGCTCTGTAATAAATCTATCTTGATAATGTCTAGGATATTCACTCCATGTTCCTCCTAGAACAATAATTTCCAACTTATCTGCAATATGTCCAATATCTACTAGCGTTGAAATACGAGCATTCATTTGTTTAATAGCGTCAAAATCGTTATCGTTTGCTCTAAGAACAGCTGGTTCACTAAATAAATAGCTACGTGGTTGAGGAACCATATTATTACCTTCGTGCGCTGGTTCATTAGGACAATAAGCACAATCGTGTTTACAAGAAAATTTAGCTATTTTTTTTTCACCTTCTTCATCATAATACCAAGGATGCGCTGAAGTAAGAACCGTTACTACAAGAACACCTGAATTAGATTTACCTTTCTTTTTTGTAATAACACCTTTGAGTATATTATCATCTAATTTAAGATAGTTATAGACTTTAATAAGATTACTATTTGTAATAACTATTTTGTACTTATGTTGAATGCGTTTTTTAAAATTATTTAATTCTGTCTTATCTGTCAAAAGATGCTTATTATCATTAAATTCATTAATTATAATTTCCCATTGTTCTTTTGAATATTTATCAGGATAATAAGCTCTTTTAATATCTTCAATATCTTGAATATCGTGTAGATTTTTAATATCACACATTATGAAATATAATATTGTAATTATTATAATATATATTTCAGTTTTTATATTTTATTATGAAAGATGTATTGAATTATTTTAATTATATTATTGAAATATGTATATCATTATATGAATGTAATTTTATGATATTTAGTAAATCATCAAGAGATATAGAATTAGAAGAAAATCTTTTAAAATTTTGTGATAATTCAGATGACAATATATGTAAATCTAAAAAACTTTATCCTATACTTGAAGACGTCGTATCTTAATAAAATTATATAAGTATTATTGGTACATCATAAATTTTATTAATACTTTTAATAAACCCCGATGCCCAACCATATATAGTATATGTATATATTTTTGATGCTTTAGTTAATAAAAAATATTCTATTAATGTATTTTTTATTTTATCATATGATTTTTCATAACCAATATGACCTATTTCATTTTCAAGCATCTTAATATCATCTTTATTTTTTATATATTTTTTAAATTTAGAAGAATCAGAAAACAATAAAGTATTATCAGATTTATAATGTAAAATTTTAGAATAATAAACATCATAATTATCTGTATTTACAATATTTCTTACTAATTCTTCATCGCCTAATCTAAAATGAATAATATTTAAATTTTCAAAAGATATATTATTATTTATTTTATCAAATTCTATCATAAATTCTTTTGTAGGTTGTAATATATTTTTTATAAATTCTTGTGCCTCTTTTTCATATTCATTTGATTCATATGCTTCTAAACCATAATGTAATCCTATATATATAATTTTTTTATCTTTTAACTCTTTTATTATATCTATTTCATTTAAAGCATAAAATTTAATTGTATCAATTGTTTCATTTACAATTGAAGAATACTCGTGATCATTATGAATTAAGAATTTAGAAATAGGGTGATGTGATATATCAACTATTAATTTAAAATTATATTTTAAAGATAATTTATAAACACCGTATATGCTACGTATAATATCACCTATACCCCAAAAATTATCTATATTTGTTTGATATCTATTATGATATTTTTGCTTTATTACAAAAACAAATGTATTCATTTATATTAATTTATTTAATAATTCTTTATATAAATTTCCTATTATTTCAGAGCCATTATTTGAAAAATGCGATAAGATTATCATTTTTTTTTGCATATATATAATAATATATATTATCATTATTAGAAGGAGACAAGAATTATAATTCTAAAAAACTTTATCCTATACTTGAAGACGTCGTATCTTAATAAAATTATATAATAATTGTATATTTATGTAAAATATAATTCATATATATAATAAATATCAATAAATATAAAATAAATAACCCCATTTATTATTATACTTAAATATTTTATAATAATATTATAAAATGCTTTATAGTTTATTTAATAAAGTTTATAATATGTTTAGTAAAAAACCAGTAATTAATACAATAAAACCCGATTTAGAATATAGTTCTTATGGAATAAGTGATAAAAACGATAAAGAATTAAGAATAAATATATTATTAGATATTAAAAATATTAAAAATACTTATTACAAATATACATATAATAAAAAATATTCAGATAAATTATACAAAGATATTTTAAAAGAGACAGAAGATGAAAATGGTGTATTGGTTTCAAATAATTCAAAAATATATGATAGTGATATTATTAAGTATATAGAATGCCGTAAAGAGTTATTTGAAAATAAAAATTATGTTTTAAAAAAAAATTTAGAAGAATTATCAAAATTAGATTCATTAGATTCAAAAAATCTATTATATATAATAGATTTAAATGAAAAAGAAATTTTTAATTATTGTTATGATATTATTAAATGCTATGATGATAATATTGTAAAAGATTTATTATTTTCAGTTATAATATATAATTCTAATATAATAAATAAATATCAAATTATAAAAGATTATGAAAAATTAAAAATAGTATTATAATTATTATCTATCAAGTAATTAGAATTGATGAATCTTGAAGTTAAACCAAAAAATTGGATTTTACCAAATAGGATTGGATACAATAAAGAGGTATATGAAACATTTAATCCTTCAAAATATCCATTTAAACAAGAATCAGCAGTATGTAAATGTACTAGTGAAAGCTGTGAAATAGATAGTAAAGCAATAAGTCTGTTTCCTCAACAAAGAATTATAAGAGATTATATGCAGTTTGATAGTCCCTATAGAGGTATTCTTTTATATCACGAACTTGGTTCTGGTAAAACAGCAGCATCTATAGCAACAGCAGAAGGATATATTAATAAGAAAAAGGTTTTTATAATTACTCCTGCATCATTATCTCAAAATTATGAGAATGAATTAATTAATGTTTCTAAACTTGGACTTGATTTAAAAAAATCATGGACTCTTTTAAGTATTAGTAAAACTAATACAAATGCTATAAAAAAAATAAATGAATATGGTATAAAATCTAAATTTATTAAATTTAATAAAGGTGTTGGTTTAGTATGGATACCATTATATAAAAATGATATAGAAGATTCTATAACAGTTAAAAATAATATAAAATATTCTTCTATGATTTCTGAAGATAAAACATCAATAGATGAAACTATTAGTCATATCATAAGAAATAGATATTCTTTTATTAATTATAATGGTTTAACACAAAAGAAAATCGATGAATTAGGTAAAGATAGTTTTAATGATTCATTTATAGTTATTGATGAGGTACATAATTTTATAAGTAGGGTTGTAAATGGTTCAAAATTAGCAAGGGCTATTTATGATCTTTTAATGACTTCTAAAAATATTAAAATGGTTTTATTATCAGGAACTCCTATTATTAATAATCCTTATGAAATAGCATCTTTAATTAATTTAATAAGAGGTCCTATGAAAATATATGATTTTAGTATTTCTGTTAAAAAAGGTGTAATTTTAAGTAATACAGAAATAATACAAAATTTAATAAATAGCGATTTATATGATATGGTAGATGAAGTATATTATTTAGAAAATAAAATATTTCTTATGTTATTACCCGATGGATTTAAGAAAAATAAAAAATCAAATGATGTTCATATACATAAAAATAAATGGGGTATGACAGAAAGTGTATTAATAGATAAAATAACTGCTTCTTTAAAAAAAATAAAAGGTATTGGAAATACTATAAAAAAATCATCAAAATCTTATTATGCTTTACCTAATAGTAGAGAAGAATTTGATAAATATTTTATAGATGATACTGATAAGGATAAATTAATAGCTAAAAATATTGATTTATTTAAAAGACGTATTTTAGGAACATTAAGTTTTTATAGAACAAGCGGGACAGAATTATTTCCAGATGTTTTACCCAGAGTAGTAAGACATTTAGATATGACAAATCATCAATTAAGTAAATATATTCAAGTTCGTAATAAAGAAATGAGAATGGATGAAGTTAAAAAGAAATTTAACAGAGGAGCAAAAGGCGGTGATGATAAAAGCTCTGTATATAGAGCTTTTAGTAGAATGGTTTGTAATTTTGCTTTTCCCGAAAATATAGAAAGAGTATATCCTGCAGATATTCGCAAAGTTATTAATATTGAATTAGGAGTAAATAATGATGATCTTTTAGAAGATAAAGAAGTTGATAAAAAAGAATTATCTGATAAAATAAATAAAAAGACTCATAATGATTATACAAATCATTTAAATGAACTATTAGAAGAATTAGTTGATGGAAATTATTTAGATCGCGATAATCTTAAGAAGTTATATAGTCCTAAATATGCTCAAATGCTTGAAGATATAGAAACATGTCCAGGAAGCGCTCTTATATATTCTCAGTTTAGAGTTATAGAAGGTCTTGGTATATTTTCAGAAGTATTAAAAAAAGCAGGGTATGCTGAAATTGTAATTACAAAAGAAGAAGGTGTTGGATATGTAATAGAAGATTTAGAAGTATTTGATAAAAAATATGATAATAAAAGATATGTTGTTTTTAATTCTGATAGAGTTAAAACAAATATATTAATGAATATATTTAATGGAGATTTTTCATTATTACCAGATATAATACAAGAACAGCTTCCTAAAGATAAAGATCAGTTATATGGAAAATTAGTAAAATTAATGATGATTACACAATCAGGTGCAGAAGGAATATCTTTGAAAAATGTTCGCAGAGTTTTAATAATGGAATATTTTTGGAATGCTGTTAGAATAAATCAAGTTATTGGTCGCGCTGTGCGTACTTGTTCTCATCAGAAACTTCCCAAAGAAGATCAAAATGTAGGTATATTTATATATATTATGAAATTAAATAAGAAACAATTAGATAATAATCCAACATTAAGAAAAAAAGATAATGAATTAACAACAGATGAACACATACTAGAATTAGCAAATAATAAAGAATCTCTTATTAATATTTTTATGAATTTATTAAAATCAGCATCAATGGATTGTATAATAAATGCTATACAGAATAAACCACTTGAAAATGGTTACAAATGTTATAATTGGCCAATTAATGTAAATAATAATGCACTATCTTATACAGCAGATATTAAACAAGATGATAAAATACAAAAACATCAGAAATTACAAAAATTGCGATCAAACAAAGGAATTGTAGTAAGCAAAGATGGAAAAAAATATGCTGTAATTGATAATAAATTATATGATTATTTTAGTTATATTAACACAGGTGTATTATTACCTGTTAGTAAAAATAAATCTATTAAAAAAGTTATTAATATTCCTAAGATAGATTCTTTCATAAAAGAAGATGATTTAAGAATTTTTTCAAATAAAATTAAAAAAATATTAAAAAATCTAAAAATAACAAATGAAGCAGAAATATCAATTAAAATACCATCTTTAGAAATATTTAATAATATATCTGAATTTTTAAAGAAAAGAAAAAATAAAATAAGTGATGAATTATTATTAGATATAGCTTATGGTTATAAAAAAAATGCGTCATATCGTATAACAATAAATGGATCAGATACTATTAATAAAATACTTTCTAATATTTCTAATATTAAAAATAATAATGTTTTTTCTACATTATTAAGTTATATTAAACAGGATAATATATCAATAATAGATAAAATAAGAAAAAAGGTTATCGATGATACTGATAATGATATAAGATTTAGATTATCAGAAGAAAATCAAGTAGACGATAAAAAATTAGAAGAATTACAAAAATTAAATACTAATAAAATTTCATTTAGATTAAAAGATAGACAATCATTATTATTATTTGAAGATAATATTATTAAGATTAGTACAGAATTAACTCTTGTAAAAACATCAAAAAATATTAAAAATATTAATAATGGTAATATAACATATGAACTAGAAGTAGAAATATTATTTAAAAAAGATATTAAAAAATTAGATAAAAAATACATAACAATATTTATAGAAGAAGTTAATAATTTATTAAAAAAATTAAATAACTAAATTATAGTAAAATATACGCTTTTTTGTTATAAACTGTAAAATCTGATGGTAAATCTTTTAATTTTAATAAACCCTTTGTATTTGTCATTAATAATTTAAGTATTTTCTCGTCTTGATTTATAGTATTAAAATTAAAATAATCAATATTAATCTTCATTATTCTAGCTAGTTGTTTAAAGTTATTAGTTGTCTTATAATTATTTTCTATCCATCCTCCATCGGAACGATTTAAAAAAGCATACATTATTTTACTATAATCATTATAATTAAAATGATTAAAATATTTATTGTCTGCTAAACCGAAATCCCATATTACCCATAAATATCCCATATTTTCTAGGTAATAATATTCATTTTTAATTTTATATTTAATATAACCACCTGGTTTTATTTTATGATAAAGAAAATTACCATCATGACAGTCAT
>JGI26083J51738_10001679_pt1 | contig 11849 bp, 7 predicted proteins | sample SaaInl85LU_5_DNA_FD_51738 | JGI IMG/M metagenome (IMG submission 51738)
CAAGAATTAATGAAGCAATATCAAAAGTTTTAGAAGAATTTAATCAAGAAATTGTAGCGGCTGAAAATGAAGAAAATAGAATTTAAAATTTAACTCTGAATTTTTAAACTTACACAGTTTTTAGGATAGTGTCAATTACTATAGTCTATAGAATCTAGATATATAAGATTTTTTTTATATAGTAGATAGTTCATTTTTTAAAAAAAAACCTCATCATTATAGATGAGGTTTTGTGTAAAAAAATGGTGATTTTTATTTAGGTTCTAGAATCATATCAATTCTGTCTACTACATCTTGTAAATGGTAACGTCTTAAAGTGTTACCACTATTCATGGCCCTTTTAACATCCTTTTGCAAGCGTTTTAATTCTCCTCTTACAACAGATTTAACATCAGATTGGTTGATGGTAATTCCACTTTGCTTAAAGTAACCACGGTTTGCACCTCTTTGGTTTTTAGCTTCGTTTAATAAGTAGTTTAATCTATCTAAATGAGCTCTTTGTAAATTTCTTCTATAAGTATCTATAGAGCGTCCAGAGTAAACTTCACTCCAAACACCTTTGCGTAAATCATTCATCATGTTAACTAATGTGTAAGCTTTTGAAGATCCATTTAAAGTTTCGTTTTCAATCATTCTAGCCATTCTACCAGCATCTAAAATATTAGTTAGTGTTCTCGCTTGTAAACCTCTTACTCTTTCTATAGAGCCAGAAAATTCTGTTTTGCTAAAAATATTTTCGTCTAACATCCAGGTAGGAGTTTTAAATAACTCATCAATTACAAATTGTAAAGCTTCTCTTTGTTTTGATTTATCTACATGTGTATATACAGCTCCTTCTTGGTCAGATGTTTTGTAATATTCATAAACACCACCAATGTTTGCAGAAACATGCCCCATATATCTATTAAACTGACTTAATAATTGGTCATACATAGTAGATAAATCATCATAATTTTTTCCTTTTTCTGAAGTCCATTCTTCCAATCTTGGTAAAATTCTTTTTAAATTTTTAATACCATACATAGAAGCTTTCATTGCGTCATCTCCTAAATCTTCCGTTTGAGAACTAGGGTCTACAACACCACCAGCTTGTTGGTGTCCAAATCTGTACATTGGGTCTCCAGCATGTTTTAAAATCCAAGCATCTAAAATTGGTTTTTCTTCTTTAGCAGTTTTATTTAAAATAGGTCTATATCCCCAAGCAATTGCATACTTATCATACACGCCAATATTAGGCATTAAAGCTACATCTTCATCACCAGGTTGCGCTATATAATTAAAACGTGCATAATCCATAATAGAGGGTGCTGTTCCATATTTTTTTGTAAATGTTGCAGAGCGTAAAGAATCTACAGGATAAGCAACAGAACTCCCCATATTATGAGGCAATCCTAAAGTATGTCCTAATTCATGAGAAGATACAAATCGTATTAAACGTCCCATAACCTCTGTTTTAAATTCATTTCCACGTGCATCTGGGTTAATGGCTGCAGTTTGTATAAAGAACCAGTTGTGTAATAATGTCATTACATTATGGTACCAGTTAATATCAGACTCTAAAATTTCTCCAGAACGGGGATCACTTACGTGAGGTCCATTTGCGTTTGGTATAGGAGAAGCTAAATATCTAATTACAGAATAACGTACATCTTCTGGACTATATTCTGGATCTTCTTCTTTAGTTGGTGCTCTTTTACCAACAATTGCATTTTTAAAACCTGCAGCTTCAAAAGCAACTTGCCAATCGTTTACACCTTGTATAATGTAAGGAACCCACTCTTCTGGTGTTGCTCTATCTACATAATATACAATTTGTTTTTTTGGTTCTACAAGTTCTCCTCTTTTAAACTTCTCAATATCTTCCTCTTTAACTTCTAAACGATATCTGTCTAAATAAGTAACTGTTTTACTTTTTTGAGCTTCTAAGCCATAATCAGTTTGTCCTCTTGCAAACCAACCAACTCGCTCATCAAAATATCTTCGTTTCATTGGTACTTTTGGTAATAAAACCATAGAATTACTCATTTCTAAAGTTATAGACCCTACAGCACTATTAGATGGTGCTTTGTTTGCAAGATATGTTTTTACATGTCTTACTTCTATATTTCTTGGGTAGCTACTTACTCTTTCTATGTAAGAACGTGTTTTATCCATTCTTGTAGCTTGGTATNTTTTTCTGTAAAAAGAAGGAAAGCCTAAAGGTTTTACGTCTGNAGAAAATAAAGACGTCGCATCTATTACTGTTGCAGTAGAATCTTTACTAAACGCTTTAATTGGGAAAGAAAATAAAATAGGTTCTAAATTAGAGTTTACTACCGCTTCATGCACTGGTAAAATTGTATCAGCAACTACATCATGAGATACGACTCTTAATAAGATATTTTTATTTTTTTTCTCCCANCGTAAAACTTGTGTGTTGGTTTTACCACCACCAAAACCAATATTACTTGCAGTTTTAGCTATTCTTGTNACCATTAACATTTCTCTTCTTAANAGAGAATCTGGTATTTCGAATAAATAATTATCGTCTTTGGTATGTACTTTAAACAGACCCTCGTCTGTTTTATGCTTTTTAGTTACAACTTTACTNTAAGGTTGAATGTCTCCTTTTTTAGGCTTAGGTTTAGCAGCTGTTTTTGGGGCTTCTTTTTTCTTTTTCTTCCAGAATTGAGCAGNAGTTTCTGTTGAAAAACCGAATACAAAAGCAACTAAAAGAAGTTTGATTAGGACTTTTTTGGTCATTATAAATTTGATTTAAATTAGTATACCCGAAGTTAGGTAAACTGATTAGGATGCATTCTTAAATTTTTGTTAAAGAGATTTGCTTTTTTTTGTTAAAATTCAACACAAAAAAAGCCTTTAGAATGAACTCTAAAGGCTTTAAATAAAGGTTTTATTTTTTAAAGATTAAATGTTTGTTTAATCTTTTCTACATAATCTAATTTTTCCCAGGTAAAGGTTTCTACTTCTTCAGAAACAGTTTCTCCCATTGGATTTGTAAACGTAACTGTTTTAATTTCAGGAGTTCTTCCCATGTGTCCATAAGCTGCAGTTTCTGAGTAAATAGGTGTTCTTAATTTTAAACGTTGTTCTATAAAATAAGGACGCATATCAAAAATACCTGCTACTTTTTTACTAATTTCTCCATCAGTTAAATCTACGTTGGATGTTCCGTAAGTTTCTACATTAATACTTGTTGGTTTTGCTACTCCAATAGCATAAGAAACTTGTACTAAAACCTCTTTACAAAGACCTGCTGCAACTAAGTTTTTAGCAATATGTCTTGTTGCGTATGCTCCAGATCTATCTACTTTACTTGGGTCTTTTCCAGAAAAAGCGCCTCCACCATGTGCACCTTTACCACCATAAGTATCAACAATAATTTTTCTTCCTGTTAAACCAGTGTCTCCATGAGGCCCTCCAATTACAAAAACACCAGTTGGGTTTATATGGTAGGTAATATTATCTGTAAATAATTTTTGAATGTGATTTGGTAGTTTTGCAACCACTCTCGGAATTAAAATTTCTACGATATCTTTTTTGATTTTTGCTAACATGACATCATCAGATTTATCAAAATCATCATGTTGTGTAGAAATAACAATAGCGTCTATTCTTTGAGGTTTATTGTCATCAGAATACTCAATAGTTACTTGGCTTTTTGCGTCTGGTCTTAAATAAGTAATATCATTATTTTCTCTTCTTAAAGCAGCCAATTCTTTAAGTAATCTATGAGATAATTCTAACGCCAAAGGCATGTAATTTTCTGTCTCATCTGTTGCATAACCAAACATCATACCTTGGTCTCCTGCACCTTGTTCTTCTGGGCTAGATCTATCTACACCTTGGTTAATATCTGGAGATTGTTCGTGTATGGCAGATAAAACCCCACACGAATTTCCATCAAACATATATTCTCCCTTGGTATAACCAATTTTGTTAATTACGTCTCTAGCAATTTGTTGAACATCTAAATAAGTTTTAGATTTGACTTCACCAGCCAAAACAACTTGTCCTGTTGTAACCATGGTTTCGCAAGCAACTTTACTACTTTTATCAAAAGCTAAAAAATTATCTATTAATGCATCAGAAATTTGATCTGCAACTTTATCTGGGTGTCCTTCAGAAACACTTTCTGAGGTAAATAAATATGACATAATATTGTTTTTTTTATTTAAAATAATTTAAATGAAAAATAAATTTTGATTGCAAGGTCGCTAAAAGAAGTAGGATTTACTGCTTTAGCATTTTTTTAATGAGGTTGCAATCAGTTCAAATTTTTCCTCTAAGTTTGGTGCAAAGCTACATTATAAAAATATAATTGAACATAATTTTACAATAATTTTTTTTGATAGTATCATTAATTAAACAATATTAGGCTCTTTATGCTTTTCTTTTTAAAGAATGATGAATTTTTTGAGCTTTTAATTAAATAATCTGTATTAAAATTAAAAAAACTACTTTTTAATTTGGATATTAAATTTTTCTAAACATATATTTGCACTCACAAAGTTCAATAACTTATTGAAATGTTATCAAGAAAGGTGGAGGGATTAGACCCTTTGAAGCCTTAGCAACCCTTTTCAAGAGGAAAAGAAGGTGCTAAATTCTACTTAGTTTCAGATTCATTTATCAGAAATTAGATAGATAACCCAAAACAATTGCACGTTCGTGTAATTGAATAATTCTTAATAACATTTTTCTAGTAAGTACATCAGCAAAAAAATAGAATCTGATGCATTTGACTTTTGGTTTAATCAGAAATTGATTCACAATTTAAAAATTGTGTTTCTTTTAAAAACTGTTCCTGAACAGACAGGAATTTAAATTAACTCAAAAAAAATAGAAAAATGAGTACACAAAAATTAGCAACCAATGCGTTGCACGCAGGACATGATGTAGCAGCCAATGGAGGTACAAGAGCAGTGCCAATTTACCAAACATCATCGTATGTTTTTAACAATTCAGAACATGCAGCAAATCTTTTTTCGCTACAAGAATTAGGGTTTATTTACACAAGGTTAAACAACCCAACCAATCAAATTTTGCAAGATCGTTTAGCGGCTGTAGAAGGTGGTATTGGAGCTGTAGTTTTTGCTTCTGGTACAGCGGCCATTTCAACTGGTTTGCTAACCTTGTTAAAAGCTGGAGATCATATTGTGGCTTCTAGTAGTTTATATGGTGGAACTTACAATCTTTTAAGCGTTACATTACCAAGATTTGGTATTACAACTACTTTTGTAGATGCTTCAAACCCTGAAAGTTTTGAGACTGCTGTTCAAGATAATACAAGAGCCTTTTTTGTAGAATCTTTAGGAAATCCTAAATTAGATGTATTAGATCTAGAAGCAATTTCTATACAAGCAAAAAAAGCAGAAGTTCCTTTTATAGTTGATAATACAGTAGCAACACCAGCTTTATTAAACCCAATNAAACACGGTGCAAATATTGTAATTCATTCACTTACAAAATATATTGGTGGTCAAGGAACATCTTTAGGAGGCGCAATTATAGATGCTGGAACTTTTAACTGGGCTAATGGTAAATTCCCTGAGTTTACAGAACCATCTGCAGGATATCATGGATTNNAATATCATGATGTTTTAGGAGCTGCATCTTATACGTTTAAATTAATCTTAGAGGGTTTACGTGATTTTGGTGGTGCTTTAAGTCCAACCAATGCATTTAACATAATTCAAGGTTTAGAAACATTGCCTGTTAGAATTCAAAAACATTCAGAAAATGCACTAGAATTGGCAAAATGGTTAGAACAACAAGAGGAAGTTGCTTGGGTAAACTATCCTGGTTTAGAGAGTAATAAATACAATGCCTTAGCTAAAAAATACTTACCAAAAGGGCAAAGTGGAATTGTAACTTTTGGACCAAAAAAAGGTTTTGAAGCTGCAAAAACAATTGCAGATAAAACTAAAATATTCTCTTTATTGGCAAATATTGGCGATACAAAATCGTTAATTATTCATCCAGCAAGTACAACACATCAACAATTAGATGAGGCAGCTCAAGAAAGTGCAGGTGTGTCTCAAGATTTAATTAGATTGTCTGTTGGTATTGAGGATTTAGAAGATTTAAAAGCAGATTTAAAAGCCGCTTTTTCAGAAATATAATTAGAAAAAAAACGAATTTCACAGGTTTTTAAAACCTGTGAAGTTTTATACTTTAAATTTGGAATATCCATTACAACATATCAAAATTAAAAATTTTACCACAGAATTGGGGACTAAAATNCCTGAGTTGAATTTAAGTTACCAAATTTTTGGTCAAGATTTAGGTACAGCACCGGTGGTTTTAATCAATCATGCATTAACAGGAAACAGTGATGTTGCTGGCAAAAATGGCTGGTGGATTGATATTGTAGGAAAAGAAAAAGCNATAAATACAGAGGTTTACAGTATTTTATCTTTCAATATTCCTGGAAATGGTTTCGATGGTTTTTTAATTGAAAATTATAAAGATTTTATAGCCAGAGATGTTGCTAGAATTTTTATNGAAGGATTAAAAAAACTTAAAATAAATAAATTATTTGCATTAATTGGTGGTTCTTTAGGTGGTGGAATTGCNTGGGAAATGGTTGCTTTAAATAATAAATTAACNCAACATTTTTTACCCATTGCCACAGACTGGAAATCTACAGATTGGTTAATTGCCAATTGTCAAATACAAGAGCAATTTTTGGTAAATTCTAGTAACCCTGTGCACGATGCAAGAATGCATGCGATGTTGTGTTACAGAACACCAGAATCTTTTAAAGAGCGTTTTCATCGAACTAAAAAAGAAAATTCAGATATCTTTAATGTGGAGAGTTGGTTGTTGCATCATGGCAAAAAGTTGCAAGAACGTTACCAATTATCTTCTTATAAGTTGATGAATCAATTGCTAAAAAGTATTGATGTTACTCAAAATGAAGAAAAAAACAGCAGTCTTTTAGATAAAGTTGAAGCAAATATTCACATTATAGGTGTAGATTCAGATTTATTTTTTACAGCCGAAGAAAACAGAGAAACCCATAAAAAGTTAGCATTAACAAAAGAAAATGTTACCTATAACGAAATAAATTCTGTACATGGTCATGATGCATTTTTAATCGAATATGATCAACTACAGAAAATAATAGAACCTATATTCAATAAAGATTATAGTGCAAAAAAGATGAAAGTAATAAAGTTTGGTGGCAAATCTTTAGCCAACGGAAAAGGATTGCAAAACACCATAGAAATTATTTTAGACAAACATAAAAAAGGCGAAAAGTTTACGGTAGTTGTTTCTGCTAGAGGAACTACAACCAACGATTTGGAGGCTATTTTAGAAAAAGCGGCTAAAAAAGAAGCGTATAAAACAACTTTAGATGCTTTAAAAGCTTATCAACAAGAACCAAGTAAAAAAGTAGATTTTAGTAAAGAATTTAAAACCTTAGAAACTATTTTCGAGGGTGTTTCTTTATTAGGAGATTATAGTAATAAAATTAAAGATGAAGTTTTAGCACAAGGCGAATTATTATCAACAAAATTAGTTGCTAGTTTACTTGAAGAAAAGGGTGTTGTAGCAAAATCTGCAGATACCAGAAATTTAATTATTACCGATGAAAACTTTGGTAATGCACAACCTATTCATGCCTTATCTTCAGAAAATATAATTGCATATTTTAACGAAAATACTAAACCTGTAAACATTCTTTCAGGTTTTATTGCATCTAATGAAAAAGGAGAAACCACAACTTTAGGAAGAAATGGCAGCAATTATACTGCTGCTTTAATTGCCAATTATTTAGATGCAGATGAGTTACAAAATTACACGCATGTAAGTGGAATTTTTACTGCAAATCCTGATTTAGTGGCTGATGCTAAAAAAATAGAAAAACTATCTTTCTCAGAAGCCAATGAATTGGCAAATTTTGGAGCAACTATTTTACATGCAAAAACCATTATTCCGTTATTAGAAAAAAATATCAATCTACGTATTTTAAACACTTTTCAAAAAGAAGATAAAGGCACCTTAATTACTGCAGAATCCTCCGAAAAAGGAATCAAGTCTATCTCTACAATTAACAATGTTTCTTTGTTAAATTTCGAAGGAAGAGGTTTGTTAGGTAAAGTAGGTGTAGATGCACGTATTTTTAAAGCTTTAAGCGAAAAAAATATAAGTGTAAGCATCATTTCTCAAGGTTCTTCAGAAAGAGGAATTGGTTTAATAATTGACGGAAATCGAGCAAATGAAGCTGTTTTAGCACTGGAAAGAGAATTTGAAAACGATTTTTATGCGCAAGATGTAAACCAGATTTCTATTGTTGACGATGTTGCAGTAATTTCTATAATTGGGCAAGATTTAAGTGAGTTTCATTTACCATACAATGCCTTAATTAAAAACCAAATAATTCCTGTATTATTCAATAATACAGTTACCGGTAAAAATGTGAGTTTGGTAGTTAAAAAAACCGAATTGCACAAAGCAGTAAACGTAATTCATGGACAAGTTTTTGGAGTCGCAAAAAAAGTAAATATTGCCATTTTTGGGAAAGGTTTAGTTGGTGGTACTCTAATACATCAAATTATAGAAAATGCACCTTCTGTTTTAGAGCGTAGAAAAATTCAATTAAATGTTTTTGCAGTGGCAAATTCTAAAAAAATATTGCTAGAAAAAAACGGTGTTACCAAAAATTGGGAACAAGATTTAGAAGAAAAAGGCGAAGATACAACTAATGTAAATGATATTATAGAGTTTGTAAAAACACATCATTTTGAAAATTTAATTGCGGTAGATAATACGGCAAGTGTTTCATTTGTAGAAAATTATATTCCGTTAATAGAAGCCGGTTTCGATTTGGTTTCTTGTAACAAAATTGCCAATACACTGTCTTTTGATTTTTACAAAGAAATACGTTCTAAATTAAAAGAATATAAAAAACAATATCTATACGAAACCAATGTTGGTGCAGGTTTACCTTTAATTGATACCATTCGTTTATTACATGAATCTGGAGAAAATATCACAAAAATTAGAGGAGTTTTTTCTGGAAGTTTAAGCTATTTATTCAACACCTTTTCTGAACAAGATGTTTCTTTTTCAAAAGTTTTAAAAGACGCAATCGAAGCTGGTTTTACAGAACCAGACCCAAGAGAAGATTTAGGGGGTAATGATGTAGCTAGAAAATTATTAATTTTAGCGAGAGAATTAGAATTAGAAAATGAGTTTGAGGATGTGAATATTAACAATTTAATTCCAGAAAATTTAAGAGAAGGTACGGTTGATTATTTCTTATCTAATTTAGAATTGATGAACGAAGAATATCAACAGCTAAAAGAAAATCAACAAGAAAACTACGTTTTACGTTACATTGGAGAGTTAAGTGGAGATTTATCAAAAGAAACAGGAAACTTAGATGTAAAATTGGTTTCTGTTTCTAAAAATTCACCTTTAGGCTCTTTAAAAGGTTCAGACGCAATCTTCGAGATTTATACAGAATCTTATGGAGAGCAACCCATTGTAATACAAGGAGCAGGAGCAGGAAATAAAGTAACAGCAAGAGGCGTTTTTGGTGATATTTTAAGATTGGCAAAACATAATAATTAGTTTTTTATTGATGGTTTTTGGTGGTTAGTTAGCACCAAAATCCAACAACCAACAACCAACAACTAACAACCAACAACTAACAACCAAAATGCAAAAACATTTCGAAACAGAAGCCATAAGAAATCAAACAGAAAGAAGTCAGTTTTCAGAGCATTCTACACCTTTATATATAACGTCTAGTTTTGTTTTTGAAGATGCAGAAGAAATGAGGGCTTCTTTTGCAGAAGAAAAACAACGTAATTTATATAGTAGGTTTACAAATCCAAATACCACTGAGTTTGTAGATAAAATTGTACACATGGAAGGTGCAGAAGCTGGTTATGCTTTTGCAACAGGTATGTCTGCAATTTTCACTTCATTTGCTGCCTTATTAAATGCTGGAGATCATGTGGTTTCTTGTAGATCTGTATTTGGTTCTACACATTCTATGTTTACCAAATTTTTACCAAAATGGAATATAGAAACTTCTTATTTTAAAGTAAACGAGGTAGATTTGGTAGAAAGTTTAATTCAGCCAAACACCAAAATTTTATACATAGAAACTCCTACAAATCCTGCTGTTGATATTTTAGATTTAGAATTGATTGGTAAAATTGCTAAAAAACATAATTTAATTTTTATTGTTGATAATTGTTTTGCAACACCTTACATACAACAACCTATTAAGTTTGGTGCAGATTTGGTAATTCACTCTGCTACTAAATTAATTGATGGGCAAGGTCGTGTATTAGGGGGTGTTACAGTGGGGTCTAAAGATTTAATGCAAGAAATTTATTTGTTTGCAAGAAATACTGGGCCAGCAATGTCTCCTTTTAATGCTTGGGTTTTGTCTAAAAGTCTAGAAACGTTGGCTATTAGAGTAGAAAAACATTCTGAAAATGCGCTGAAAGTTGCACAGTTTTTAGAGGAAAATGAGCATGTAGAATTAGTAAAATATCCTTTTTTAAAATCTCATCCGCAATATGAAATTGCAAAAAAACAAATGAAAATAGGAGGTAACATTGTAGCTTTTGAACTAAAAGGAGGTATAGAAGCAGGTAGAAAATTTTTAAACCATATTAAAATGTGTTCTTTATCTGCAAATTTGGGTGATACCAGAACNATTGTTACGCATCCATCATCTACAACGCATGGGAGATTNTCTGAAAAAGACAGGTTAGAAGTAGGTATTACAAAAGGTTTGGTTAGGGTTTCTGTAGGTTTAGAAAATATTGTAGATATTATTGCAGATTTAGAACAAGCACTAAATGCGTAAATAATTAAATTTGCGTATTTTTGAAATATGCTTTCTAAAAAAACAAAATACGGTATCAAAGCACTTACTTTTTTGGTAAAACAAGAAAATAAAGTGCCTGTGCAAATTGCTACCATATCTAAAAATGAAAATATCTCCTTAAAATTTTTAGAAAGTATTTTACTTACTCTTAAAAAAAACGGAATTTTAGGCTCTAAAAAAGGAAAAGGTGGTGGCTACTATTTACTAAAAGATGCCTCAGAAATTCAAATGACTGCCATAATGCGGATTTTAGAAGGTCCAATTTCTATGGTGCCTTGTGTGAGTCTAAATTTTTATGAAAAATGTGATGATTGCCCAGATGAAAATACCTGTGCAGTACACAAATTAATGTTGCAAGTAAGAGATAATACATTGCAAATCTTTAGAAATACCTCTTTGGCAGATTTATGCCAGTAATAATCCCATAGTTCTACTTTTTTATTCTTTAACTTTTAGTTTATTCATTTTTATATTAATAATAAAACCTTCTTATTTTTATTAATCTATTAAATCTATAGGGTAATAAGAAAATAATTTAATTTTATACCTATAAGTTCCATTTTATAAAGTATGTTTGTAATCCCTACTAAAATAGTAGGGTTATTTGAATTGTTTATTAAATATTTATGATTTTACATCAAATAATTTTTAGTAAAAAAACACAAAGCAAAGGTTTTGAAGAAGTTAGGGTCTCCGAAAAACCTTTGCGTAGTGTTATCAAAGCATTAAGCTGGAGACTTATAGGTACTTTAGATACCTTGGTGGTTTCTTATATTTTAACAGGAGAAATTGCACTAGCAACTTCTATTGCTTCTATAGATTTTTTAACAAAATTGGTGTTGTACTTTTTTCATGAACGAATTTGGAATAAAATAAAATGGGGAAAATAATGAACTTGAATATTGAAGAAATTAATGATTTTTTATCTGATAAAAATCCTTTAGATATTGTAAAATGGGCAGTTTCAATAGCAGAAAATCCTGTAATT
>JGI26083J51738_10001685_pt1 | contig 11839 bp, 10 predicted proteins | sample SaaInl85LU_5_DNA_FD_51738 | JGI IMG/M metagenome (IMG submission 51738)
GACTTAAACAGTTTAATGTTAAAGCGTTATAATATTGATGCTCATTTTGAGACAAAGGATCAGCACCCTATGGCGATGCAATATTTGGAAGTGTATTTTCAAAAAAAATTCAAGCTATTTATTAACGGCAAAGCATTGGAATATCGAATTTTAGGTCAAAAAAGAGATACAGATGTGGTGGTTTTTTTTATTGAAGCTACAGGTGTTTATCTCACTGATATTCATGAATTAGAGGTGTATAATGCCCTGCTGACGGACCTGTTTGACGANCAGCAAAATGTGGTGCATTTAAAGATAAATAACCAAAAAAAGAGTTTTTTACTCATGAAAGACAAGCCTTCAGGTTTATTAAAATTAGATTAAAATAAATAATTAATAGAATTAAAATCCGTAATTTCAACCCACTAAAATTAAAACCATAAACTAACAAATACACATCATGAAAAAAATCACTTATGTGTTCAGATCTTTTTTAATGTTTTTTGCTGTTGTTGCTTTTGCACAAGCGCAAGAAACAGAAGCTGTCAAAGAAGGAGGACACACCAATCAGAGTAAATTTAGACAACTCTACCAAGAATTTTCTACGCCAAATTCATACAGATCTGCTTCAGGAGCGCCGGGTCCAAATTATTATCAGCAACAAGCAGATTATAAAATGGATATTACCTTGGACGACAAGAATGCAAAAATCTATGGAGAAGAGACCATTACTTACACCAACAATTCTCCAGATGTTTTAGAGTTTTTATGGGTTCAATTGGATCAGAATGTAAGGACTAAAGATACCAAGTCTGCCCTAAGAAATGGGGGAGGAGTGCCTTTGGCTGCGCCTACATCTTCTTTTGTGTCTTCTTATATGAAAGAATCTTTTGATGGGGGTTTTAATATTGAATTTGTTAAAGATGNCAATGGTAGACCATTGCCATTCACNATTAATCAAACCATGATGCGTGTAGATTTACCTACCCCATTAGCGTCCAATTCACAAGTGTCTTTTTCTATTAAATGGTGGTACAATATTCCAGACCACACTACAGACAGAGCACGTTCTGGATATGAGTATTTTCCTAAAGACGGCAACAGGGCTTATGTGATTGCTCAGTTCTTTCCTAGAATGGCTGTTTACAGTGACGTAGAAGGATGGCAAAACCATCAATTCTGGGGAAGTGGAGAATTTGCCCTTCCGTTTGGAGATTACGAAGTGAATATTACTGTTCCTGCAGACCATATATTAGATGGAACTGGAGAGCTTCAAAACATGAAAGAAGTGTTCTCTAAGGAAATGATTAAGCGTTACAACCAGGCTAAAAAATCTTATGACGCCCCCGTTGTGATTGTTACCCAAGAAGAAGCAGAGGCAGCTGAAAAGGGTTTCTCTGACAAAACAAAGACATGGAAGCTCAAAGCAGAAAACGTAAGAGATTTTGGTTTTGCTACTTCTAGAAAGTTCATTTGGGATATGCAAGCGGTTAAATTAGGTAACAGAGATGTGATGGCGGTTTCTATGTATCCTAAAGAGGGAAACCCACTTTGGGAAGAATACTCTACTAAAGCAGTAGCCCTCACTTTAAAATCTTACTCTTCTCATACCTTTGATTATCCTTATCCAAAGGCCATTTCTGTTCACGCTAAGAACCAAGGGATGGAGTATCCTATGATTTGCTGGAATTACGGAAGACCAAACGAAGACGGAACTTATTCAGATGGAGTTAAATACGGAATGATCTCTGTAATTATTCATGAGGTTGGTCATAACTTCTTCCCTATGATTGTAAATTCAGATGAGCGTCAGTGGGGTTGGATGGATGAAGGTTTAGATACTTTTATGCAATACATGGCAGAACAAGAATTTGGAGAAGCATTTCCAGAAGCCATTGCTCCATTAGAAGCATATCCTTCTAGAAGAGGTGCTCCAGCAAAAATTGTTCCTTATATGGCTGGTGACCAAAGCTTTATTGCGCCTATTATGTCTAATCCAGAAAATGTGTATCAGTTAGGCCCAAATGCCTATGGTAAACCAGCTACAGCGCTAAATATTTTAAGAGAGACTGTAATGGGTAGGGAATTATTTGACCACGCTTTCAAGACCTATGCCAATAGATGGAAGTTCAAACACCCAACGCCTGAAGATTTTTTTAGAACTATGGAAGACGCTTCTGCGGTAGATTTAGACTACTTCTGGAGGGGATGGTTTTACACCACAGACTTTGTAGACATAGGGGTAAAAGAGGTAAAGAAATATTATGTTAGCAATGAGCCTACCAAACAAATGAAAGAGTATATGGCTGCTAGAAATATTACAGAGGCAGATTTACCACCATTGGTTTATTTAGCTGCAGAAGACAGCGAGGATTANAACCCTGAATTAAAAGGAAAGAAACCTTCTGAGTCTTCTCAAACGCTGAATGCTTTTATGATGGATAATATGACGGAGAGCGAAAGAGCAGCAGTAAAAGAACCTAAGTATTTCTATGAGGTAACTTTTAACAAGCCAGGTGGGATACCAATGCCACTTATCGTAGATTATACCTATGCAGACGGAACTACTAAGTCCATTACGTATCCAGCTGAAATTTGGAGAAAGAATGACGCTGAGGTTAAAACGGTGCTTTCTACTGAAAAAGAGATTGTAGGTATTGTTGTAGATCCAAAAGCAGAAACTGCAGANATAGACACCACCAACAATTCATGGCCTAAAGCAGAAACTCGCTCTGAGTTTGATTCTTTTAAAGCCGGAATTAAAGACTAAATNGAAAAATAAAAACCCAGCTGGGTCTAAATTTTAAAGCCCCACCAATTTGGTGGGGCTTTTTTTATTTCGCTTTCAAACTTCTCCTTATATTTGTGTTATGAACGCGTTGTATTTTCTATTCATAAGTGGTGGTGAAATTTTTTTCATCATGTTTATTGTTGTCATGGTTTTTGGGGCAGATAAGATACCGGAAATTGCCAGAGGCCTCGGTAAGGGTATGCGTCAACTCAAAGACGCAACGGACGACATTAAGCAAGAAATTTACAAGACTGCAGATAAGCAAGGAATAGATACTAGTTTTGCTAAAGACATTAAGCAAGAGATTGACAAAGTCAAAGAACAGGTGAGTGATGTGACTGGAAGTATAAAAAGGAACTAAATGTACCAGCAGCTCATAGATTTGGATCGTGATCTGTTTGTATTTCTCAACAGCGCTGGCAATACATCTTGGGACGCTTTTTTTCTCACCGTTACTTTGAGTAGTCTTTGGATTCCACTTTTTAGCTATTTTATTTTTTTGACTTTTATTTCAGTAGAAAAAAATAGATTTTACAATACTATTTGGACTGCTTTTCTGATGATTTTGACCGTTGCATTAGTTGGTTTTTTTGTAAAATACACTGTTGCAAGGCCAAGACCCCATCAGTTATTAGGTATGGTAGATGATATTAGGGCGCTTAAACCCATTAGTGGTTATAGTTTTTTCTCTGGGCATGCGGCGAGCTCTTTCGCTATAGTCACCTTTCTATGCCTGCTGCTGAGAAAAATAAAACCATGGGTATATGTGTTTTATCTATGGGCGTTATTGTATAGTTACAGCAGAATTTATATTGGAGTCCATTATCCATTAGATAGTATTGCAGGAGCCTTGATTGGTAGTGGTTTTGCATACCTGTTTTACAGTTGGCTAGCTATTTCAAAGCGATCCTTTTTTAACCCTTTTAAATGACCCTACTCATTGTTAGTCCATCTCTGATGGGTAATAAAGAGGTTTGAACACGAGGGTCTTCTGCTAGTTTTTTGTTGTAGTCTAAAAGCACTTTGGTGGTCTTGTCTTTGGGGTCTAATGGTTCTACTACTTTTCCAGTCCAAAGCACATTGTCAGAGAGAATAACAGTCCCAGATTTAGATTTTTTAATCACAGCCTCAAAATAAGCGTCGTATTGTTTTTTTTCTGCATCTATAAACACCAAGTCAAAAGGACCCTCTAATGTTGGAATAATATCTAATGCGTCTCCGATATAGGTTTTAATTTGAGTGGAATAATCACTTTTGTCAAAGTACTTTTTTTGGATTGCAGCTAATTCTGGATTGACTTCAATGGTTTCAAGGGTGCCGTTCTCTATAAGTCCTTCTGCTAAGCAAAGGGCGGAATATCCTGTATAGGTCCCAATTTCAAGTATTTTTTTTGGTGCTAGGATTTTAGATAAAAGGCTTAAAAACCTTCCCTGAAAATGCCCGGTAATCATTCTAGGTTGTATCACTTTTACATGGGTTTCTCTACTGAGCTCCTGAAGCAATATTGGTTCTGCGTCTGAATGTTGCTCAATATATGTCTCTAAAGTATCTGATAAAAAGTGCATGAATTACTATTACAAAGTTTGTACAAAAATACACCTTTTTAGAAGCGAGACTAATTCCTTTTTATTCCCCCTATTAATTGTATTTTAGGTCTTTAATTATTTTGCTATGAATTTTTTAAATCAATTGGATTTTGCTTTAGAATTAGACGCTTCAGATCCGCTAAAATCCTACAGGGACTTGTTTCACATTCCAACGCATCATGGAGCTGAGGTGGCTTATTTCACAGGTAATTCACTGGGATTACAGCCTAAGTCTGCCCGAGCTTATGTAGAAAGGGTCATGAAAGATTGGGAGACTATGGCGGTAGAAGGACATTTTTATTCCAAGGAACCTTGGTGGGAGTATCATGAGAAATTAGCTGCTCCATTAGCTTCTTTGGTGGGTGCCAAAATACCTGAGGTTTCAGTGATGAATACTTTAACGGTAAATCTTCATTTTTTAATGGTCTCCTTTTACAGGCCTAGTCCAAAACGATTTAAAATATTGTGTGAAGAAAAAGCTTTCCCTTCAGACCAATATATGTTACAAAGTCAAGTAAAGTTTCACGGCTATGACCCAGACACAGCTATTGTTACAGTAAAGAAACGCCCTGGAGAAATTGCTTGGAGGGAAGAAGATTTATTAGAAGCTATTGAGATTCATGGAGATACATTGGCCTTAGTGCTCATGGTGGGGTGAATTATTATAATGGTCAGGTTTTTCCCATGAAAAGTATTACTGCAAAAGCAAAAGAACAGGGTGCGTTTGTAGGTTGGGATTTGGCCCATGCAGTAGGGAATGTCCCTTTACAACTCCATGATTGGGGGGTAGATTTTGCCAGCTGGTGTAGTTATAAGTATTTAAATTCAGGCCCAGGAAATGCGGCTGCTATTTATATCAATGAGCAGTATCTGAACAGAACAGATCTTCCTAGATTTGAAGGTTGGTGGGGTACCGAGAAAGGACTTCGTTTTAAAATGGAACCTAATTTCACTCCTATGGACAACGCAGACGCATGGCAAGTGAGTAATGCCCCTATTTTGGCTATGGCCCCTTTTTTAGCTTCATTAGATATTTTTAAAACAGTTTCTCAAGAAGATTTGTGGTCTAAGCAGTCACGCTTAGTAAGTTATATGTCCTTTATTATTGAATCCATAGCCGCTAAGGCACCATTTGATATTATAATTTTGACTCCTGAACACAGGGGGTCACAACTCTCTGTATATTTTCAAGAACACGGAAGGGCTATTTTTGACTATTTAATGTCTCATGGGGTGGTCACAGATTGGCGAGAGCCCAATGTAATGCGCTTTGCACCGGTACCGCTGTACAATAGTTTTAAAGACATTCACATTTTAGGAGAAAGATTAAAAGAAGGCATTAATAAAGCTATTTTAACTTAAAATCGCTTGAAATGAATAGTGTAAAAAGCCTTTTTTCTAGCAAGCGTTATTTGGGACCTGCCCTTGTTTTTGCTAGTTTAAATTTTGTATTTGGTACTTGGGCCATTTATATTCCTACTGTTAAAGCACAATTAAATATTGATAAATCTGCCTTGGGCTTGGCTATTTTTTGTTTGGCTTTAGGTACTTTTTCGGTTTTACCCTTTGCGTCTCGTGTAATTCGATACTTTGGGGTTGGAAAGAGTACAGGTTTAGGTGTTTTATGTATTGTAAGTACGGCCTTATTTCCTTTTTTAGCCCCTTCTTACCCACAACTGATTGTCGCTTTGTTTTTATTGGGTGCCGCTCAAGGTTTTACGGATATAGCCATGAACGGATTAGTGGCTCATATAGAAAAGGAAGACGAAGCAAGTGTCATGACAGCAACCCACGGTTTTTTTAGCNTGGGAGGGGTTCTTGCAGGCCTGGGAAGTTTTGGCATAGCTTGGCTCAATAATCCTTTAATACATATGGTATTTGTATTGGCAATAGTGGTTTTAGTGAACCTGTATTTCTATNCTNCCTACCAATCAATAAAAGCTGCAGTAGTACCAAAATCTTCTGTCTCCTTCGGACATATAAAGCCATTTTTACTGCTAGGAGGAATTTCTTTTGTTGTAATGGGATCTGAAGGAGCCATTGTAGATTGGAGCGCCCTNTACCTTCAGGAGGTTGCCTTAGCCCCAGAGTATTTAGTAGGAGGAGGGTTCTTTCTGTTTTCCATGTGTATGACCATAGCCCGCTTTTTTGGAGACCAATGGAGCAAACGCTTTGGTAGCATCCAAATTATTTCTATGGGCGCATTCACAGCTGGAATAGGGTATTTTTTAGTNCTCAGTGGAAATACCTACTTAGCCCTCATAGGATTTGCCTTAAATGGTTTGGGATTCTCAGTAGTCATTCCAGAAGTCTTTAGAATAGCTGGCCAATCCAATAGCATAGACCCTACCAAAGCCATGTCTGTGGTCGCTGGATTTGGNTATTCAGGCTTTCTTTTAACACCGGTAATTTTAGGGGTAGTGTCTGAGAAGTATGGTTTATCGGTCGGTTTTTTTGGTTTGCTAATCAGTGTGTTATTAGTCCTTATNCTGACCGTTTTTTTAAGAAAGAAAAATACGATAAAGGACTAAGGGCAATTTATTAAAAACAAGGCTTTTATTTGGAGGGACATTATCTCTAAATTATGTAATTTTGACAGATATAAATACGTGTTATGAGTGCCAAGAAAGGAAAAGTACAAGAACTAATTGAAGAAAAGTTTTTAGAGGAACGTAAAGTGTTTCTATGGGGACAAGTAGACGACGCTTCTGCCAAACATGTCATAGACAGATTGTTGTATTTAGACCTCCAAAACAGCAAGGAAATACAATTGGTGATCAATAGTCCTGGAGGTTACGTAACTTCTGGTTTTGCGATATACGACACTATAAAATCCCTAAAAAGTCCTGTTTCTACAGTATGTAGCGGTTTGGCTGCTTCCATGGGGTCAATATTGTTGTCTGCTGGAGCCAAAGGAAGACGTTTTATGCAACCACATGCTCAAGTAATGATTCACCAGCCGAGTGGCGGTGCTAGAGGACAGGCTTCTAATATTGAGATACAAGCCAGAGAGATAATCAAAACAAGGGAGTTGAGTGCGCAAATTTTAGCAGACAACTGTGGTCAGAAAGTAGACAAGGTCATGAAAGATTTTGATCGTGACTATTGGATGAATGCAGAAGAAAGCTTGGCCTACGGTATTGTAGACGCCATGTTATAACTGTTATGCCAATGCTTAGGTGAATTTCACTATTCCGAAAAGATTTATTACAAAGATGCGCTTTAAATACGCTGGCGGATTTTATTATTCCGAAAGGGTAAATTAATAAGGATGCGTTAATAATATTCTGAAGGACTTTAATATTCTGAAGGGTTTTCTATAATATGGGAAGCCCTTTTTTTAATGTTTTTAAGGTCATTTGGGTCCATTTTTTTCAAAAGAGATAGCATCATGGCCATGCGGTTATTTTTTTCAAAATACCCCTTCTTTTCATCTAAGAAGTTCCAGTATAACGAATTAAAAGGACAGGCATTTTCTCCTATTTTTTCTTTGTGATTGTATTGGCAACCCTCACAGTAATTCCCCATTTTTTGGATATAATTTCCGCTACTTACATAGGGTTTTGTTGCCAATAAGCCACCATCTGCAAATTGACTCATTCCCCTTGTGTTAGGCATTTCTACCCACTCAATGGCGTCAATGTAAATACCCAGGTACCATTTATCTACTTCATCTGGATGCACTTGTGTGAGTAAGGCATAGTTTCCTGTTACCATGAGCCTTTGGATGTGATGGGCGTAACTATGCTCAAGACTTTGCTTAATAGATTGGTGCATGCAATTCATTTTGGTCTTTGCCGTCCAGTAAAAATCAGGAAGCTTCCCCTGATTATCTAGCGCATTCTTTTGTGCATAACCAGGCATTTCTCTCCAGTAAATCCCCCTCATATATTCTCTCCATCCCAAAATTTGCCTCACAAATCCTTCCACTTGATTTAAGCTTATTTTGTCTTCTTTTTGCTCATAATAAGTCCTTAGCACCTGGTCCACTACCTCTTTTGGGCTAATTATTTTTGTATTTAAAGCGAAAGACAATCTCGAGTGAAAAAGAAATTTTTCTTGGGTATGCATGGCATCTTGAAAATCGCCAAAATAAGGCAGGAGATTTTCACAGAAATAATCGAGAATTTGATGTGCTTGATTTTTGTTAATAGGCCAATTAAATTGTGTAGCATCTATGGAGCCAATGGTCTGAATAGATTGCGATTGAATACTTTCATATATTTCTGAAAGGTTATTTGACACTGGAAACCCAGTGGGTACAGGGATTTGACCTTTCCATTTTTTTCTATTCTCTTGGTCGTAATTCCATTTTCCTCCAAGCGGTCCTTCTGGCGTCATTAAAATCTGATGCTCTTTTCTCATTTGCCTGTAAAAAGGCTCCATAATCAGTTGTTTCTTTCCCTCAAAAAAGTTTTTTAAACGCTTTCTATCTGTGTAAAAATGTTCTGTTGAATACGTTTTGGTCGGAATATCTAATTCCTTACAAATAGATTGAAATTGCAGATCTAGTCTGTACTCATCTGGTTCCTGGTATTCAAATAAATCAATCTCATAGCTTTTGATATGGGTTTGGATTAATTTTCCCAAATCCTCTTTGGCCTCTGCTTGGTCAATATTTATGTATATGACTTGGTGGCCTTTGGCCTTAACGGCCGATGCAAATTCACGCATAGCAGCAAAAAAACCTACAACTTTTTGAATGTGGTGGGTCACATAATCTGTTTCTTGTCTCATTTCTACCATGAGATATAAAGTTTGCTTATCTATTTCNGTAAACCAACTATGTGATAAATTGAGTTGATCTCCTAAAACGAATCTAAGTTTTTTTGTGCCTGACATATCTCTGGTCGCTATTTGAATGGTAGATTTTAGTTGTTCTTATTGTTAATTATTCCAGATTTTTTGAAATACTTTTTGAGGATCGTACATATCTGCCTGTCTGTCGGGATTAAAAATTCGATCTCTTGGGTCATTTCCCACACCACTAGTGTACATCCAATTGGCCCAATTACTGTCTACATCGTAGTCTATTAATTGACTTTCAAAGTAGCTAGCTCCTGTTCTCCAGTCTTGATCCAATGTTTTTGACCAATAACTCGCTACATTTTGCCTACCTCGATTACTCATCCATCCAGTTTGAGCCAATTCCTTCATATTAGCATTGATGAAAGGNCTATGTGTGGTACCATTTTTCCAGTCATTATACACTTTAGGGTTGTTTCCTTTCGCAAAAGTTTTTTGGTTAATTCCACCACTTTTAAAAAGATCGTTTTTATGTTTTAGTCCCACATATTTAAAAAATTCCCTCCATAGAAGTTCAAAAAGCACCCAATAGGTACTTTCATTGGCTGTTACTGTTTTTTCATAGGTCTTAAGTTGGTGGTACACAGTTCGAGCAGAAATGCACCCATGGGCTAACCAAGCAGATAATTTAGTGCTGTAATCCAATCCAATTAATCCATTACGGGTCTCTTTGTATTGGGCTACTCTATGGCTTTCAAAGAAGTAATGCTTGATTCTATCCAGTGCTGCCTTTTCTCCTCCGCTAAATGGAAAAGCAGACCTAGGGTCGGTTTTTAACGACAGTAAATCTTTTGAAATAGATGACCAAAGGGCGTCTGAATAAAATAATGGGGTGTCTGTGGTGTTTGTTTGTTTAGTTGGAGTAGCTAGTGGTGTAGGAACTTTTAAAGTCGCTTCTACTTTTTTTCTAAATGGGGTAAAAACTTTAGGAAGTTTGTATAATTCAAAAGGGATTAATTCGGGGCCCAATAAAAATTGATCGTAAAGGCTAACCAGCTTAGTGCTCGGTGAAATCTGAGCTTCTATTTCTTTGTTTATTAAAACTTCTTCCTCATGCCATACTTTTTGATGGTATAGTGTGCTAATATTATTTTCATGAATGTATTCTGGCAATCGTTTGACTGGATTTCCTATAAGAATAGCAAATGGAATATTTAGTGCTTCAAGACTTTGCTTTAAATCCAGTAATGATTCTACAATGAATTTGGCCCTAAATGGACCAATTCTAGGTAAATCTCCCTTAAATTTTTCGGGGTCTAAACAGTATACTCCCAAAATTTCATTTGCCTTGATTTCACAAGCAGCTGAGAGTGAAGGGTGGTCTGCAACCCTTAGATTATTCGTGAACCAAACAAGAGACTTCATAAGCTTGTGTTTTTATTTCTTTTACATTTTTCAGAACAGTATCGTACTTCATCCCAGTTTTTTTCCCATTTCTTTCTCCAATTAAATGGTCTTTGACACACTGCGCAAACTTTGGAGGGAAGAAAGTTTTTTTTGTGCATGTTATTTTTTTTGCGGCTTTGTTTCCGGTTTTGCGTACTCGTATCTAATGGGTGAAGCTGCTTTAATATACCCGTCAATTCCTATTCCTGCAATAGTATTGGCTTTTGTGAGATCTATCCAACCATCAGATGCAATAAAATCTTCATTTAAATAAAGCGCGTTTATAGCTCCAACAAGCATAATGCAACCATTCTCTACAATGGGATATTCATTCACATAAGTGCAGCTGTATTTAATAGTGCTCTCTTTTACAAAGGGTGCAAGCGCACCCTCAAGGTATTCAACTTCTAATCCGACTGCTTCAAATTCAGAGGTATTGGCAGGGTATTTTGCAGCGGTTTGGTGGGCTTTGTCTATAAAGGTTTCCTGAACATGGTTTACGGTAAAAAAACCAGTTTCTTTGATGTTTTTATAAGTGTCCCTTTGCACTGTGAGTGGTCTGAATGTGAAACCTATCAGCGCTGGGTTACTGCCAAGGTGAATGATAGAGTTAAAAATGGCTAAGTTTGTATTTCCATCTTTATCTTGTGTGCCAATTAGATTTATTGATTTAAATCCTGTACAACTATTCATGAGGTTTGCTCTATATCTAGAGGGCAGTTCCTCTAAATCTGACGCTTTAAATTGTTTCACTTTTTATATAGTTTTGTTAAACAAATATAAGAAAGCAAATGGCTAATTTTTGCATTTAATACTTTTTTCTATTGAAATGATTGTATCTATTTGAGTAGGGCCAAAAAAAAATCTCCATTAATGGAGATTTTTTTAATATGGTTAAAATGCTGCTATTACAAACTAGCAAATAGTTTTTGCATTTTTTCTTGCTGCTCTTCTGCAAGTATAGGATCTACCAAAATTCTTCCAGAGTGTTCGTCTGTAATAATTTTTTTTCTAGAAGCAATCTCAACTTGAACTTGAGGAGGAATAGTAAAGAATGATCCTCCAGAAGCACCTCTCTCAATAGCAACAACCGCTAAACCATTTTTCACATTGGTTCTTATGCGCTTATATGCATTGATCAATCTTTCTTCAATTTGAGTCTCGTATTCTGCAGATTTTTTAAGAAGGGTTTCTTCTTCTTTTTCTGTTTCAGCAAGAATGTCGTTTAATTCTTCTTTTTTGTGTTTTAAGTGTGTTTCTCTAGCTTCTAAGCGTTCTTTAGAGTCTTCTA
>JGI26083J51738_10001686_pt1 | contig 11838 bp, 11 predicted proteins | sample SaaInl85LU_5_DNA_FD_51738 | JGI IMG/M metagenome (IMG submission 51738)
GAGCAACAGACGGCCAAGGCGCCAGCACTGTTGTTCGAAGAGTTGCCATTAACTCATCGAATGATTCGGGATCAGATCCGTCGGGAAACAGACCGCGTATTCATTGATTCGCTCGAGACCTATACCAAGCTCTCGCAATTCGCATCGAAATTTATGCCAGAGCTCTCGCACTTGATTCAACACTATCAAGGGGATCGTCCAATCTTTGATTTGTACCAAATCGAAGATGAAATCGAAAAAGCCCTGTCTCGACAGGTTGAGCTCAAATCTGGTGCTTATCTGGTGGTTGATCAGACAGAAGCCATGACCACCATCGATGTCAACACCGGTCGGTTCGTGGGAGCTCATACTCTCGAGCAAACCGTCTTTCGAACCAATCTCGAGGCCGCGGTTGCCATTGGTCGCCAATTACGTCTCCGTAATCTCGGGGGTATGGTCGTCATTGACTTCATCGATATGGACGACGACGAGCATCGGCGACAGGTATTAAGAACGCTTGAGCGGTCACTCGATGAGGACCCGGTGAAAACCCGAGTCATCGGGTTTAACGATTTAGGACTGGTGGTCTTGACGCGGAAGCGGTCTCGCGAGAGTTTGTCTGATTTGCTGCAAGAGCCCTGTCCTCACTGCCATGGGACCGGCCAAATGAAAACTGCCGAGACGGTCTGTTATGAAATTTTCCGGGCGGTGATGCGCGAATATCGCGCCTACTCAGCAGAAATGACGACTGTGATTGCAGCACCGACCGTGATTGATCGGTTAATCGATGAAGAGTCTGAAGCCTTAGCTGATCTTGAAGCCTTTATTCATCGGCCGATTCGATTGCAGGTCGATGGCAATTTTTCTCAAGATCGTTATGAGGTTGTGGTGTCGTGATTCGCCATGTACTGACAACAAAAGCCATTATTTTGGTCGTCCTTGCAGCCATGCAAGGNCTGTTCTTGGCTGCGTTGCCGATGGTGAACTATTGGCGGACGGACATCGAGGCACTGTTGTCTGACCGGCTGGGTGCCACAGTCACGATCTCCGAGATTGGTGCGCGAGCATCTTGGACGGGACCTTACCTCGAGGCNCTNGATCTTGTCATCCAGAAGGATGCCGGGTCACTGGAGGTGCGNCGGGTGCAAATGTTGTTGGATCTTCCCAACACAATCGCGTCCATGCAGCCGGTGATTGGACAGTTGATTNTGGATGAAGGTGAACTCATCCAGCGCGGCTCTGACGGATCAGGGATTCCTGATCCAACTGAGTGGGCTGGGTTACTAGACCAAATCCGCAACGTCATACAACCGATCGGTGCGTTTCAAATCCATAACTTTGATGTGTTATTGGGTGAGTTTTCGCTCAAACGGTTATCGATTGACATCACGCCAGATGTTGGTGTTCTGGCCCAAGCTCGGGTCGTCACCGAAGAGATCTCAGTTCCGATCGACATTGACTGGCGTTATCCACAGACCACCACCGACGCGCATGATGTTCGAGTGCAGACGCGTTTGCGTCAAGCACTGGTTCCGATGCTCGGTTTGGATGAATTCACGGCAACTGTTGACGCGACAGCATGGCTCAATATCCGCCCAGGGGTTCCAGTCGATGGCACTGTCCGCGTGACTGGTTTGGCGGATCAGGATCAAGGCCTGACAGGTGATTTGAGTGCACGATTTGAATTGCCTGGTCTATCAAAGATTCAGGCATCATTTGAATCACTTCAATTCCGTGCCCCGGGTCTCCGGATTGCTGGATCTGGCGGTGGTCTCACCTATGATGGCAAGCGCCTGACTGCGTCGATCCCGGCGATCGATTTCGATGGCGGACTGATGGGCGAGTTCATCCGTGACTCTGATCCAGAACCTCAGTTGTACCGGCTGTTGTCGATGAATCAACCAAGACTGTCTGCCAAACAGGTTCAGCTGGATTGGATTCTTGAGACCAGCCCACAAGTCGCGGCAACCATTGATGCATTTGAAATTCAAGCGGCGCGATCGATCCCTGAGATCGGTCCGGTCAGTGGGCAACTGTATTTGGATGGATCCAGAGGTTGGTTTGACTTTGCTGCAAAATCAGCCACGTTCTCGCTACCAGAGATTTTCCCGACGCCTTGGACTGAGCAATCACTCTCGGGGACTCTCGCTTTTGACCGAACCGACAAGGGGCTCAAGCTTCGTGGTCAGGACCTAAGGGTGAAGAGTGCTGAGCAGGATGTGCAAGGCGCATTATTGCTCGATTTACCGCGTGACCATGAACAACAGATGCAGCTTGAATTAACGGTCCAGGCGTCGACTGGAGCCTTGCCAGGGCTATTGCCGTTGGACCTTGACGACGAAGTGGTGGATTTCTTGAGCCGTTCGGTGGAGCAGGTGGGTGTCGATCGCGGCCGAATTTCCTATTCCGGACCTTTGGGATCTGAGGTGGATCGGACGCGTCGTGAGCTCAGCATGCGCTTTCCGTTAACCTCCTATCGCTTCAAGCCCTTGACGAATTGGCCTGCATTTCGGGGTACGCAGGGAGTTGTTGATTTTGTCAGCAAGCGCGCGCGGATCGAATTCAATGAGTCTGACTTTGGGGGTCTTTTAGTCACTCGTGTTGTGGCCANGCAGGCGGCTGAAGACGCTCGGCGAATTGATATTGATGGTCATCTGGTNGGAGAGGCTTTTGATGCGCTGGCTNTCCTTGAACAGGCAGGCGTGAAACCTGATGCTCTGGGCTCAGCGGTGAAGCTCGATGGCCGCCTCTCAGGAGAGGTCTCCTTAGCAGTCCCGATAGGGGGTGATCCCAGTGGAGCCGTGATGATTGCGTCCGAGGATCTGACCGTCGAATTAGCGCAACTGGCCGAACCCTTGATGCAGGTGACAGGCCGTGCNGAATATCGATTAAATGATGGGTTATACACCGATCGACTGGTAGGNCAATTGATGGGTGATCCAGTGGAAGCACGGGTCACCATCAGTGACGGGCAGACAGAGATCATNGGCCAAGGACGGTTGAAGACATCAAATGTCGCGCGCCTCGCGCAATTGGGATTGGGCGAAGATCAGTTGTTTGGTTCAGCCGATTGGTCAATCGTCGGCCGTGGTGATGATCAGTCGTTCATCGTCTCGCTGGAAACGGATGGGCGGGGATTGGGAAGTCGTCTTCCTTATCCGTTGGCAAAGGATGAGGCCTCGATCGGCCGGGTCGCCGTCAATCTGACCGACGAGCCCGATGGTCGAACGTTTTCGGTCCGAGTCTTTGATGTGACGGANATTCGGGGAGTCTTGGATTCGAAGCCTTTGACACTTGAAGTGATGACCCCTGAGGCAGATCTGATCGGGTGGGCAACCTTACCAAGTGGTGATGGCGACCGATCGAATCTATCGATTCTTCTTCGCACGGAACGGCTATTACTCGGAGAGACGCCATTGGCGGTTGATAAGACAGCGATTGTCTTACGTCCGCAAGAATTCAATGTCTCGTTTGATGGATCAGAACTTGCCGGACGCGTCAGCCGTGTTGGTGAAGGTCCGCTGTTGATCGATTTGGAGCGAATGGTGCTCCCAGAGGGCGGTGATTTATTGGATCCGCCAGGTGACGATCCCTTGTTTGATTATAATCCAGGCGAACTACCCTCGATGAAAGTTCGGATCAGTACGCTACTTCGTGGTGAAACTCGCTATCAGGACATGGATTTAGTTCTGGTGTCGGGTGAATCGCGTCTTGATGCGACAACACTTGAGTTTGATCGGGATGGCCAGCGTTTCCAAGGAGAGCTTGCTTGGGCCTATCAAAACGGTCAGGGGCAGACTGCGTTATTACTCAGAGCACAAGGTGATGAGCTCGGCAATATTTTACGAGTCAATGAAGATGAGCCGTTATTGGAGGCTGAATCTGGACGCTTTGTCTCTAATTTGAGTTGGGATGGCTCGCCACTCGGATTTTCTCTGCTCACAAGCCGTGGTGTGGTCGAATTGTCCCTGAAAGACGGACGGTTTTTAGATTTGGGAAATTCGGCCGAAGTCCTTCGGTTATTCGGCATTTTGAATATTGAAACGGTGACGCGCCGACTCCGCTTGGATTTTCTGGATTTGGTTCAACCCGGGGTCGCTTTCGATAGCGTTGACGCCAAAGCGCGCATTGCTGACGGTCAGTTGGTGTTTGATCCCGAGTTTACCATGAGCGGCCCCTCGGCCAGTTTTCGCTTGACCGGGGAGGCTGATCTGATCAATGAGAAACTCAAGCAACGTCTCGAAGTTGATATTCCGCTGACCAACAACTTGCCACTCGCGTCCGTCTTGCTTGGAGCACCTCAGGTGGGCGGAGCCATTTATTTGGTCGAAAAAGCCCTGGGGACCAAAATTATTAAAGTCGGTAAAACCGACTACAGGATTGAAGGATCCTTTGCCGAACCCCAAGTCTCTCTGATACCTCCATTCTCAAAGAAAAAGGATTAACTGAATGCCAACTCTCCTGCAAACCGTCAGTGAGTCGATCTTAGCGCCAGGCGGACTATCCATTGATGATCTTGAACCCTTGGTTGGCGAGTTGTCAGTCGGCGATGTGGATTTTGCAGATTTGTTCTTTGAGCGTGCTGAGGCCGAGACTTATTCGCTCGAAGATGGCGAGGTGAAGGATGCGAGCTATCATCGCGACGCTGGCGTGGGCGTGAGAGCTTGCGCAGGAGATAAACAGGGATTTGCCTACAGCTCCGAAATCACTGCTGCAAGAATTCGTGAAGCGCGTGATGTGGCAATCGCCATTCAGGAGGGTCGCGGACCGCGTGGTGGCGTGAACCTGGATCAGGTGTCGACACCGAAGCTTTACATTGCCAAAAATCCAATCCCGAGAAGGTGGCGACTGACAAAATCGCGTTTTTACTTGAAATCGATGCCAAGGCCCGCGCGCGAAGTGCCTCTGTCTCACAGGTCCAGGCGACCTTGTCGATTTCTTATCGAGAGATCCTGATCGCGGCAACTGATGGCACCTTAGGTGCGGATATTCGGCCTCTCGTTCGCCTGTCTGTTTCGGTGCTTGCTGAAAAAAATGGCCGACGTGAGCGGGGAAGTTCGGGTCTCGGTGGACGCTATGATTTGCAGCGGTTACTGACAGATGCTCATGCTGATCAGTTGGTGGCTGAGGCTGTCGATCAGGCTGTGGTGAACTTAGATGCCGTCGATTGTCCTGCCGGTGAAATGCCGGTTGTTTTAGCCTCCGGTTGGCCGGGTGTGCTGCTGCATGAAGCCGTTGGTCACGGCTTGGAAGGCGACTTTAATCGGAAAGGATCGAGTTTTTACTCTGGAAAGATTGGTCAGCAAGTGGCATCCAAGGGGGTCACTGTGGTTGATGATGGCACGCTGCTTGATCGTCGCGGATCCTTGAACATCGATGACGAAGGTCACGCGAGCCAACGCAACGTTCTGATTGAAGACGGGACTTTAGTTGGCTATATGCAAGATAAGCTCAATGCACGCTTAATGGATGTTGCGGCGACAGGTAATGGGCGGCGTGAGAGCTACGCCCATCTTCCGATGCCACGGATGACGAACACCTTTATGGAGCCTGGTGATGCCACTCAGGCGGATATGATCGAGTCGGTGGAGCGCGGCATCTTTGCGGTCAATTTCGGCGGCGGTCAGGTTGACATCACTTCCGGGCAGTTTGTGTTTGCAGCAAGCGAAGCCTATCTCATTGAGCAGGGCAAAGTGACTGCTCCGGTGAAAGGCGCAACGCTGATTGGGCACGGTCCACATGTGATGTCTGCGATTTCGATGATTGGAGATGACCTGGCTCTTGATTCAGGCATTGGGATCTGCGGAAAAAATGGGCAAAGCGTGCCTGTCGGGGTGGGTCAACCAAGTCTGAAGATTGATCGACTGACCGTTGGTGGAACAGCTTAATGGGCGATGGCTTCATAAAGCACGCGATACAAACTGCGCGCCTCGCCTTTATCTTTATTCAGTTCTCGTGCTTTTCGGGCCGCTCGGATCAATTGGTTGAGCCGCTGTGCATCGGTTTGAAACGCATCCAAAAAGGCCGTCGCGTCTTTGGGTTCCTTAAGCAATCGATCACGCCATTGCTCGGCTTGGTGATGTTTCGCCTTTTCGGCGTTATCGGTGTGCTCCATCGCATCCAACTGCGCCTGCAAACTTTCCGATTCGACGCCGCGCATGACTTTACCGATAAACTGCATTTGTCGACGTCGGGCTTCATGCTTTTTATCCGGAATGGCACGGTAAGCTTCAAGCGCCTCACGCAGTTTGTCTTCCGGGAATTCAATCTTTCGAAATTGCTTGTCAGACAGCGCAGCCAACGCCTGGCCGAGCGCTTGAAGCGCCAGCATTTCACGTTTTTTTGCACTTTTCGACGGCTCTCTGTAGAGCTCTTCGTCGATCAGATCGTCATTTTGAAGGGAGCGTTTGTCATTCATGTCCGTGAAGTTTAACCCACAACAGGAAAAAAACCGCCTAGAAGAATTAACGCTTCGGATTTTAGAGCGATCCAAGCGAATCGGCGCCGATGGTTGTGAGGTGGGTGCAAGCGCATCAGTTGGCCTTGACGTTCAAGCACGACTTGGAGCACCAGAAAAGCTTGAAATGACGCGAGATCAGTCCTTGTCAGTCACGGTATTTGTCGGCGAGTCGCGAGGATCAGCCACCACCACAGATCTCTCGGATGCAGCACTTGAAAGTACCCTTCAAGCAGCACTCGCCATCGCTCGCGTCACGGCGCCTGATCCAGCGGCTGTGCTTGCCTCGAAGGATCAAATTATTCGGGATGTCCCCAATTTGGAGTTAGATCATCCTTGGGACATCAGTGCGAAAGATGCCTTGGCGTTGGCGATCGAAGTGGAAGCTTGCGGACGACAAGCAGACCCTCGGATCACAAACTCCGAAGGGGGTTCGGTGTCATCGACACGTGGACTCTCCATTCATGGGACCACAGAAGGTCTGTTGGTCAGTCAGCCGACCAGTGTCCACGGTTTGAGCTGCGTTTTACTGGCTGAAGATGGTGAAAGTCGTGAGCGCTCCTATGCCTACACACAGGCTCGGCGTCCAGACCAGTTGTTGTCTCCAGAAGCGGTGGGCAAAGAAGCCGCCGATAAAACAGTTGCCCGCCTGAATCCCCGTAAATGCCAAACTGCCGAGGTGCCAGTCCTATTTGTCCCGGAAACCGCCGCCGGCTTGATCTCGAGTTTTGTCAGTGCGATTAGCGGAGGATCCTTGTATCGGCAATCGAGCTATTTGCTGGATCGCTTAGGCACGCAGGTATTCCCTCAATGGGTGACGCTTGAAGAAACTCCACACATCCCCGGGGCCATGGGTTCTTCGGCCTATGATGGTGATGGTTTGGCAACTCGGTCTCAGGCGTTTGTGACTGATGGAATCTTATCGAGCTATGTCTTGTCCTTGTATTCTGCCAACCGACTTGGTCTTCAAACGACACATAATGCTGGCGGTGTACGAAACCTCTTCTTCCAAGGTCAACAGGACTTCAACGCGTTGATCGCCCAGATGGGCCGTGGTTTGATCGTGACTGAGTTGATGGGCCAGGGGGTGAACCTGGTTAACGGCGATTACTCGCGCGGTGCCTCGGGCTTTTGGGTGGAAAATGGTGAGATCGCCTATCCGGTTCATGAAGTCACCGTGGCGTCGAATCTTGACCGGATGTTGAGAGACGATTTGATCGCGGTGGGGTCTGATCTTGATCTGCGTCGCTCAATCGCAACAGGCTCCATGCTCTTTGAGAAAATGATGGTTGCCGGCAGCTAATTAGGCATAGACGAGGGTGGCGATGCCGAGAAAGCAGAAGAAACCCACGACGTCTGTGACCGTTGTTAAAACCACACCGCCGGCGAGCGCGGGGTCGATTTGCAACGACTTCAAATAACCCGGTAATAGGGTTCCAACGACCGCTGCGACGATCAAATTCACAATAATTGCCAGCGCGATCACATAACCCAGAGTGAAGTCACCAAACCAGAGGAAGGCAGCGAATCCCACAACCAATGACCAGAACAAACCATTGGCCGTGCCGATCAACACTTCACGACTGACCAGTGCTCGAATATTGGCTGACCCCACGCGACCAAGCGCCATGCCTCGAATTACGATGGTCAGTGCTTGAGTACCAGCGATTCCGCCCATCGATGCAACCACCGGCATGAGAATCGCAAGCGCGACCACCTGCTCTAGTGTGGCTTCAAACATCCCAATCACTCCTGAGGCTAAAAACGCGGTCAGGAGATTGATGCCAAGCCACACCGAACGCCGTTTGACCGTTCTGACCAAGGGCGCAAAGATATCTTCATCTTCATCAAGACCCGCTTGACTCATCAAGCTGTGATCTGCCGATGCCCGAATAACATCGACCACGTCATCGATGGTAATCCGGCCGAGCAATTTACCGGATTCGTTCACCACAGGCGCACTCACCAAGTCTAATCGCTCAAAACGCTGAGCCACTTCATCTTCATGCGTGGAGACAATCAGGGGTTCGACTTCGGTCTGCATGATTTCTCGAATCGTGGTGTTGGGATCAGAAATCAAAATCTTCGAAATGGGGACCTGCCCGATGAATTCATCACGACGATTCACGACCCAAAGGTTGTCGGTCATCGGAGGGAGTTCACGATACCGTCGGATATATCGAAGAACGACGTCGACAGTGATGTCCGGACGCACGGTCACGACGTCGGTATTCATCAAGCCGCCGGCGGAATCTTCGTCATAGGACAACACATCTTCGACGCGCTGTCGGTCTTGAGAATCCATTGATAACAAGACTTCTTCAATGACTGACTCAGGCAGCTCTTGGAGGAGGTCAACCTTGTCATCGAACTCAAAACTTTCGATCAGGTTGGCGAGTTCTTCGGGTTCTAATCGGGCAACAATTTCTGAACGTTCTTCTTCGCCTAAGTAGGCAAGTACGTCAGCGGCCAGTTCTTCGGCTTCAACTAAGTTCCAGAGGATGGTCCGTTGCTTGGGAGGAACCGAGGATAAAAGATGCGCGATATCAGGCGCTGCNAGATCTTCATTGATGAGNTGTCTGGCACGCGCNATCGCGCCTTGCGATAGCGCAAGGTTAATCCGCTCAAGATTGGCTTGGTTGGACTCAACGGCGATTTCGGTGATTGCATCACTCATCCGCAGGGTTCCCCAAAGCCGTCATCAAACAGAGCCTTCAGTGCGGCATTCGCTTGGTCTTGGTCATCTCCGGAGATATGTAATATCAGCTCGCTACCTTGTCCTGCCGCCATCATCAATAGCTGCATAATGCTTTTGGCATCGACTTTCCGTTGACTGCTTGGATCTTCGAGTTCCACAACTGACGAAAATAGAGAGGCCTCTTGAGCGAGGACATTGGCTGCTCGAGCATGTAAGCCCAACAAGTTTCTGACTGTGACCGGCGTGGTAATCATCGTGGAGATATCCTCTATTGGTTCGATGATAGCTCGCGATGCACAACCTGCCTATCAAGTTCGAGATCACTTAACCGTTGATTCAGAGCTTCGGTGAGATAGACGCTTCGGTGTTGACCGCCGGTGCAACCGATTGAGAGCGTAAAATATTGGCGGCCAGATTCGGCATGACGAGGGACCCAGCGTCTCACGTGCGCTTCGATTTCATCGAGAAGCTCAGTCGTTTCAGGGAACTGGTTCAGATAGTCTTTGATGGGTTGGTCGCGTCCCGTCAAGGGTCGAAGTTCTGCTTCCCAGTGTGGATTCGGAAGCGATCTGGCATCAAACACAGTATCAGAATCCATCGGCACCCCACGCTTAAAGCCAAAGGATTGCAGTTTCAAGATGAGTTGCGTCGCTGTTTCACCAGCAACTAANTCNCGGATTTGACTGCGTAGCGTATGAATCGACAGTCCCGAACTATCGATTTTATAGGTCGCAATGGCTTGTATCGGCTCGAGCTGCTGGCTTTCGCGTCGCAAGGCATCAGACAGATGCGTGCGATCGATACCTGTGGATAATGGATGCAGTCGTCGTGTTTCGCTAAAACGCCGCGCCAAAGACTCGTCAGTTGCATCAATAAAGACCACATCGAGTCGGCTGACTTCGCTCTTCAATGATTGCACTAACGCAGGAACATCCGCAGGTTGTCCAAGTGTTCGAATATCAATGGAAACAGCGAGATTTCGGCCTGGAGAAACAGTGAGTAGGGTNCTGACTGTCTGTTGGATTAAGGCGACGGGCTGGTTATCAATGCAATAGAAATTCAGATCTTCCAGGGCGCCTAGCGCGGATGACTTTCCCGCCCCAGATCGACCTGAAACGATCAGTAGATGCATTAGGCAGCAGCCGTCTTAAACGCTTGGCTAGCAATGGCGTAAAGTTCGCTGGCATCGGTGGCCATTTGCAGATCATGTCGAAATTGATCGTTAGAAAAGCAGTCGGCAAGCTGGGCGAGTAAATTCAGATGCACTTGGTTGGTTGATTCAGGAACCAGTAGGACGAACAGTAATTCAACCGGTTGGCCATCAATCGCGTCGAAATCAATTCCCTGATTCAACTGAATTAAATAGCCTCGGGTCTCGTCATCATTCAGACAAGACAATCGGCAGTGAGGGATGGCAACCCCATACCCGATTCCGGTTGAACCGAGTCGCTCTCGATCAATCAGACCTTGATAGACATCCTCGGAGTCCATTTGACTCTCGTCGGCAATGAACTCCGCGGTGAGTTCTAAAACACGTTTTTTGCTCGCGCCTTCGAGGCTCGAAACGACCCGGCTGGGGGTAATAATGTCAGAGAGTTGCATGATTCCGATATCTNTCGCTGCTGAAAAGGGCGACCTCATGTCGCCCTGCACAATTGTATGACGCTTTTAGTGTCCGTGCATCCGGCTAATGGTTTTTTCGCGATGTTTGACGAGTTGCCGGTCGAGCTTATCAGCCATCGCATCAATCGCAGCATACATGTCATCGTGCTCAGCAGACGCATGGACATCAGCACCTGCAACATGCACATTACCTTCGGCTTTTTGACGCTGCTTTTCAACAGTCAGTGTAATTTCCACTTTGGTGATATGTTCCGCATGACGCTCAATTCGATCCAGTTTTTCTGTCACATAGGATTTGAGTGCGTCTGTGACGTCGAGTTGATGTCCACTAATGCTGATTTGCATACCTTTCTCCTTCTTTTGATGCGTTGAGGCGTCTAATCACCTCATTTCCACTATGCGCTTTTTCGTCACTGACGAAAAGCCTAAAACACTTGTTTACGTTCGCTCGATCCGCCGATACCAAGCATCTCACGGTATTTGGCGACGGTTCGTCTGGCGACTTTAAACCCCCGTGCGGCCAACAGCTCGCTGAGCTTATTATCAGACAGGGGTTTCTTCGCATTTTCGTCGCCGATTAATTCTTTTAAGTGCTCTTTGATGGCCGTTGAGGATGCTTCACCACCAGCGTCGGTACCGACATGGCTCGAGAAAAAGTATTTCAGCTCTAATGTGCCTCGTGGCGTGTGCATGTATTTTTGCGTGGTCACTCGTGAAATTGTCGATTCGTGCATTTCAACCCGCTCGGCGATATCAGCCAACACCATGGGCTTCATTGCGACCGGCCCTTTTTCAAAAAACTCAATTTGCTCCTCGACAATGCAGGATCCGACCTTCAGCAGGGTCTCTGCGCGAGATTTCAGGCTTTTAACTCCTCGACAATGCAGGATCCGACCTTCAGCAGGGTCTCTGCGCGAGATTTCAGGCTTTTAACAAACCAGCGCGCTTCTTGTAGTTGATTCTTCAAATAGTCGTTAGTTTCGCTTTTATCTCCCGATTTGATGAAGTTTTGGTAGGTGTGATTGATACCGACGCGCGGTAAGGCATCTGGATTGAGCTCGACAATCCAGCCGTCATCATT
>JGI26083J51738_10001687_pt1 | contig 11838 bp, 11 predicted proteins | sample SaaInl85LU_5_DNA_FD_51738 | JGI IMG/M metagenome (IMG submission 51738)
TAGGCCGGCACCTCTGTGAGCGCCTGCTGAAGCGACGCTCCGTCTGTGCTCAGCCCACGAATGCGAATACTACGACCCGTTTGCGTATACTGCGTGACATAGGCTGAATCGGGCAAGAGCTCCGTTAGGCGCGCAATCTCCAGCTGCGGACTGGGCAAACGCTCATTTAAGGCACTGAGCTCTGCCACAACACCGTTGATCTCAGCAAGCCGATCTCGCAGTTGCATGGCGGTTCCTGATTCATTGCGAACGGCGGACTGTATCACCTCAAGCTTCTGAACCCGGCGACCTGACAGCGCGGTTGACGTTCCGATGACCGCCAGCACAAGCAGCATACAAATAGCGACTATGATTCCCGAACGCGCAATTCTGCGAATGTACCCAAGCTCGCGCGCTGACTCGCCAAACCCCTTCATCACAACCCAGCGATCCGATACTGGCGCCCATATTTCCCGCGCTAAAGGATCATAAATGCCTTTGCTATCACCTAGGTAACTCATAACGGCGCTGCGGGATACGATCACGAGGTCCACGTTGATATCGCGACTATCCGCCTGTCGAAATATACGCCATCCGGCGGCGGTATCATCGACGGCAAAGGGAGAGCTTGCCGCTATTTCTAAGCTAAGTGCCGCGTCGAGCTCTGTTTCCGCCGCCGCAGGCAACGTTAATGTTCTAGACAAGACGAGCTCTTCAGGCAAGGCAATCGCGGTTTCATTAATGGTGTCTGTCGGCGTTGAACTAGCTACGGGCTGGCCACCATGAAACGCTTTCTTCTCGCCGTCAGGGAATTCAAGCAGCACGGCAGAGTCGAAGACGGCTCTCACCGGAGAGTCATCGCCCAATAAAAAATCTCGCCATGCAGACAGCCACAGACGCCCGTAGTCACGAACATCATAACCAAACACCATGAANTGGTTTGCTGCCATCAGCCCCCACTCCTGTTGGACAGCGGTCTCGCTGCCTCGATTCTAATAACCNGCCACGGNAATGCAGACGCACTGCCCGAATCACCCAAAGCGATCCATTGTCGNCTAAGCCACTGGTGATCGCCCAGATTGACCACCGCATCAATGCGCAATTTATCCGCAGCATGTTGCACCGCGTTATTNGCCAGCGGTCCATCCCCGTTAAGCGCTTGATCAATGTGATTCAGACGCGTTTGCACCGGCACAGGTTTACCGTCTGAGCCACCAGAAAGGGGCGCGACTACTACATAATCGCGCACTCGATCGAATACTTGGCGGCTGATGCCCGGCACTTTTAATATGTCTTCAATTGCATAGAACTCGTTAGGCCGGTTTTTTTTGCCGCCGTTAATGTTAACGCCATCGCGATATGCTACCACGGCTTGAGCGAGCGCCTCAGGTGACGCCTGCCCGTCTGCGGCAGTAGCTGCAAACAGCTGACGTAGGTCCTCAACCGCGGCACTGCTGATGTTGACGAAGAACCCCGCAGGAATCATCCGTACTTCCACCGTTTTTATTCCCACTTGATAACTGAGGGACCCCGTCGTGCCGGCCTGTCCACTCGCCTTTTGACCCAACTGCGCGGCAAGTGCGAGCCTAATGGCACCATCCCCTGCCGCTGAAGCCTGAGCTCTGAAATAGTGCAGCTGAGCCATCCGCGTATCGATTTTTGCCTCTGACACAATGCCCGATACCAACAGCGTCATGCCCGCGATAAACCACACAACAATGGCCAATGCGACACCCGACTGCCTGTGCTTATTGAGCAACCCATGCGGATTCAACATTTTCATTATTGAACCCGCATAACGAGATCAGGCCAAAACTTATCATTGGCTTTTATCACTAGCTTAATATGGCTCGGTAATTCACTTTCCTGCACGGCTTGTTGCCACGGCGCAGTGGGGCTCATGCGGTGCCACACTTCGAATTGCTGCACACCTTCGAGAACCTCTCTACTCGGTGCGCTCGCCCACTCTTCTGGCTCGGGTTTACCGTCTGGGTCTTGCCACTGTAGTTCCAGTCGCTGCTCTCTCGTGGCCAGGCGCAAAAAATAGCTTCCGCCGTAGGCCTCACCGAAGAGCACTTTCGAGCGCCACTCAACCGCAGCTGGGGCCAACTTAAGGTAACGGACCGGCACAGGGCTGCTACCACTGTTTCCACCAAACGACAGCGACGCATTGGACGCACTTTCACCGGGCCCCTCACCGGTGACCGAGTTTTCAAAAGCGTCCCGAAGAAACGAAGAAACGCTGCGTAATTCATCGCTGCGATCGGTCATGCGACCAATCGTGGTCGCAGTATTGCCGAGCGTTCTGAACCCGCTCACCGTTGCCAGCATGACCAATGACAAAATCGCGAGTGCGACAATGACCTCAACCAGGGTAAAGCCGCGCGCGCTCGATCGTTTTATTGAGGGCTTTATGAAGGGTTTTACTGAGGACTTTGTTGAGGACTTTGCTGAGGGTTTTATTAAGTGTCCTACCGACAATCGTGTCGACCGACTCCTCGCGAGAATTCTCAAAGCCTGGACGTCGGTCATCACAAGCCCTGCCCCTGCGGAACGCCTTCAACCACAGAATCTAGACGAACTTCCCGATCACGAAGGCCATCGGCCCAGCCGACGGTCACTTCAATCGTTTGGAGCGCACCGAGCGGCAAGCCCGAACGGCCCGTTTGCGCGGCTGACGCCGTCACTTGCCATTTAAAGCCGCCGTCGGTAATACCTTGATCATTAAAACCACTCGCAGGCACGTGACTGTGATTGGCCAACAAGGACCGCGCGAGCTCTACTGCATACGCGTAGCGCTCGTCGGCACGCACACTGCGCGTCGCACCCGACGCCGCCTCATACAAGCCACCCAGCGCAATGCCAAGGATGGCCATAGCGACCATCATCTCAAGTAGCGAGAAGCCTTTACTTCTTGTCAGCATGACCAAAGTCCACGCTCACACGACCGACCAGCCAGTCGACCTCGATCGTCACCACCTGATCTTCATTGCGCGTGATATCAATACCTCCACCACTCGCCCGCCCTCAGGATAAAAACGAATAACGCCAACGCTGCCCCGATTCACTTCTCTAGCAGAGTGCACTGCAATATCAATCGACTCATCAAATTGGGTCACCTGGTCGCCAAAGCGCACCCACTTTTCGCTGGGAGACACTTCAACATCCTGCGCTTCCGCTTTCGCAATAGCAGCGTGACGCGCGGAGTTCAGCAGCGTCATCGTTTCACGTATTGCCGCACGGTACTGCTGAGATTCATAAAACTTGAGGGACTGAGGCACACCGATGGCCAGCACCAAACCCACCACGGTAATTGCAGCCACTATTTCAACCAACGTGAAACCACGCTGATTGAATGGCTTAGTCCCAGTTGTTAACGTCAGCGTCCTCACCATCACCACCGGGCGAGCCATTTTGCCCGTAGCTAAAGATATCCACCTCAGCATGTTCTCCGGGATACTTATAGTTGTACTCTCGATTCCATGGATCAGAAGGTACTTTACCGCCCTTTAAATAGGGACCATTCCATCCAGCGGCATTTCCAGGCTTTTCAACTAAAGCGTTCAATCCTTCATTGGTAGAGGGGAAACGGCCGACATCGAGCTTGTAGATCTCCAAGGACTGCTCCAAATCTTTGATCTGGATCTTCGCCGTTTTGGTTTTAGCACCGCCCAACTGGTTCAAGACCTGCGGGCCCACTAGGCTTACCAGCAAACCCAAGATTGCCAGCACGACTAATAGCTCCATCAGCGTGAAACCGCCCTGGCGTCGAGACTCATTTAACTGCATGCACCCACCTCGTTTACGTATTTCATTTACACACTCCATTGACACGCGCACGTTGTTGCCTCCGGCGCGCTCACGTCAGTTATCAAATAGCCAGATCGTTAACCGACAAAATACCCATCAGAATAGAAATAATGATGAGCGCAATAATAAAGCCCATCGTCAAAATTAGTAGCGGCTCGAGCAACGTCAGTAGTCGCTTAATACCCGAAGAAACATGACCTTCAAACACTTTAGCAAGCTCTAGCATCATGCCATCAAGGCTGCCGGATTCTTCGCCGACCCGCGTCATTTGAATCACCATGGGGGTGAACATTTTTGTCTCTTCCATGGCTATCGACATACGCTTACCGGCCTTCACTGCCGGCGGCAATACGTTGAGCGCGTCTTTAAGCGGCAAGCTGCCAACGGTCTCTATGGCAATCTGTATAGCCTTGAGCATTGACACGCCGTTGCCGAGCAGGGTCCCCACGGTACGCGCGAACTTGGACATCTCATACTCGAATGCAATGGTGCCCGCTATAGGCAGCGCCAGCAGGCGACGATCGAGCGAGGCCTTGCCGGCGGGCGAGGCGGCCCAGCGCTGAAAAATCAATACTGCCACTACCACCATAATGGCAAGTAGTAGGCCCCAAGCCTTGATGAACTCAGCCGCAGCAATAACACCTTTAGTCATCGCCGGTAGCGCGTCACCCATATCGTTAAAGAGGGTTTCAAACTGTGGCACAACAAAACCCAGCATCACCACAATCGACAGCACGGCAACAACCAAAAGAATACTCGGATAGATCAACGCCGATACCACGCTGTCGCGGGTCGCTTTCGCATTCTCTAAATGCTCGACCAATCGTTCTAGTACCGCAGATAATTGGCCACTCGCCTCTCCCGCTTTCACCATGCTGAGGTAAAAACCACCAAAAATATCATCAAACGGTAAAAGCGCATTCGACAGCGACTTACCGCCTTTCACCGACTTGAGTAACTCGGTCAGCACCGCCCGCATTCGCGGCTGGCCATCCATATCGATCAGTACTTTAAGCGCTCGGTCTAACGGTAAGCCCGCACGCAGCAGGACCGATAACTCCGAAGTCATGGAGAGCACTTCTTGACGCGATGGCGGCTTGCCACTGTCCTGCCCGCCGTCACCCTCTTCAATTTTCAGAGGCGTGAGCCCTCGAGAGCGAAGTTGCCGTGTGGCTAAATCCAGCGCATCTGCCTCGATGACTCCTTGCTGAGGCTTACCGTCTCGCCCCACCGCCTTGTAGGTAAAGCTTGGCATTAAGCGACATGACCCGCAGCGCTACGATCCGCGGCGACAAGGTCGGGCATGGCGTCGTCAGAAGATTGATCTTGGGTAACGCGCATGACTTCTTCTAGGGACGTTTCACCGGCAACAACTTTGCGCAATCCGTCCTCGTAAAGCGTAATCATGCCCTGACGACGCGCTGCATTATGCAATGTCGTGGAATCAGCGCCTGACATAATGACGTCGTGAATGGTGTCATCCAGTAGGAACAGCTCATGAATAGCTGTTCGACCGATATACCCCGTATTACCACAGTTCGCGCAGCCCCTCGCTTGATACACCGTGCGCTGATCGTCCTGCAAAAAGCGGCCAATCCCGTATCGCTTCACCGACGTATCCGAAAGTTCAAAGGGCTCTTTACAGCTTGAGCACAAAGTCCGCACCAAACGTTGAGCTAATACGCCGTTGACAGATGATGTAATCAAGTAGCGCTCAACGCCCATATCTTCAAGACGCGTGATCGCGCCCGCGGCGGTATTCGTGTGCAATGTCGATAACACCAAGTGGCCGGTCAACGCGGACTGGACGCCAATTTGTGCAGTCTCTGTGTCTCGCATCTCGCCAATCATGATGATATCCGGATCTTGGCGCAGAATAGCCCGCAACGCGCGTGCAAAGGTCAGCTCAATCTGTGACTGCACTTGAATTTGGTTAACGCCATGAAGCTGGTACTCAACGGGGTCTTCGACGGTAATAATCTTCAGCGTATCTGAATCAATCGAAGCCAGCGACGCGTACAAGGTCGTCGTCTTACCCGAACCCGTAGGGCCCGTGACTAGCAAGACGCCATGCGGCCGTGCAAGCAACGTTTGATAGCGCTCAAGCGTATCTGCCGAGAAACCCATATCCGACAGATTGAGTCGAATACTCTCTCGATCGAGAACACGCATGACAATGCTTTCGCCATGCACAGTCGGGATGGTGGAAACGCGCAGGTCCAACTCATGACCTTTAACTCGGATCATGATCCGCCCATCTTGGGGCAGCCGGCGCTCAGCGATATTCATGCCCGAGAGAAGCTTAATTCGCGACGCAATCGCGGGCGCCAAATTGCCCGCCGGAGGGTCAGGCTGATCCTGCAGCACACCATCGACGCGATAGCGAAGCTGTAAACCCTCTTCAAAGGGCTCGATATGAATGTCGGAAGCGGCAATATCGACAGCGCGATGAATGATCTGATTCACAAGGCGAATGACCGGCGCCTCACTGGCCAAATCTTTCAGGTGTTCGATAAATTCATCATCGCTCTGACCTGAGAAGCGATCGCCAAATTCGTCGTCCTCGTCGTCACCCGGCGCCAAGCGTGCGCTGAGAGCTTTCTGTATATCGGTCTCAAGCCCAAAAATCACCTCAACAGGCTTAGCGACGGCCATAGTAAGTGCTTTACGGATAAACGCGTCTTGGGGCTGAGTCGCTGCGAAAACAAGCTGCTCATCNGTGCGNTTTATAGGAACCACATTATTTGAGAACAAGAAATCTGCGGAGACTTCAGTAACCTCAACAGGCTCCTCGGGGTAGTCCGCAGCGAGCAGCANNGGAATATCAAGCTGGGTNGCGAGCGCCTGGGTCATATCNAGTTCCGAAACTAGGCCAAGCTTCACCAGCACCTGACCAATCATCTCGCCCATCTCGCGCTGAGCCAGCAAGGCTCGCTCAATGTCTCTTTCAGAAACCTTGCCCGACTCGATCAATATCTCGCCAATTTTTTTCATTTGCGCCCCACAAAAACCGCGGGCACCCGAAGATGCCCGCATGATGTCTTACTTTGACGGCTCACCGCCTCGTTGTCATCCCCAGCTGGGAATAGTAACACTCCGGCAAAGCGGGCTCATCGCGACGCTTACGCGTCTGGAAACTGATAGTCAGCAAACATCTCACGAAGTTCCATTTTTTGTATCTTGCCGGTCGCTGTATGAGGCATCGCGTCGATGAATTGCACGTCATCGGGGATCCACCACTTGGCAATCTTGCCATCGAGATAGCTTTTAAGCTCATCGGGCATCAAATCAGCACCCTGTTCATTACGCACGACAATCAATAGTGGGCGCTCACCCCACTTAGGATGCATACGCCCAATGACCCCCGCTTCGGCAACCTTGGGGTGACCCGTCGCGCAGTTCTCAACCTCGATCGATGAAATCCACTCGCCGCCCGATTTAATAACGTCCTTTGTGCGGTCTGTGATCGACACATAGCCGTCGGGATTAATCGTCGCGACATCGCCCGTCTCAAACCAGCCTGGTTCGCTGTGCGCGTCTGAACCCTCTAGTTTGTAATAGCTATCGCAAATCCACGGCCCTCGGACTTTAAGCGCACCAAACGCTTTACCGTCCCAAGGTAGTTCGCTGTTATCGTCATCGGTAATTTTTACTTCGACACCAAAGACGGGAATACCGACATTGGTTCGGATCTTGGCAAACTCTTCATCGGTGAATTGGGCCCGATTAGCACCGGCCGCATTGGAGGTGCCCAGCGGGCTCATTTCAGTCATACCCCAAGCGTGGCGGGTATCGACCCCATAGGTATCGAACTCTTCCATGATCGAGAGCGGACACGCAGAACCACCGACAACGACGCGCTCGAGCGTATCTACGCGCTCACCCGTGCTCCGCAAATGATTGAGTAGGTTCAACCAAACGGTGGGAACCCCTGCCGACATGGTCACGCCTTCTTCATTGATTAAGGTAGCAAGGGTCGCGCCATCACCCATTTTTGCGCCCGGCATCACCATTTTTGCGCCGGCGACAGGACAAGCATAAGGGTTACCCCAGGCATTCACGTGGAACATGGGCACGATTGGCATCACAACATCGCTCGAAGCAATACCCAATGCATCGGGCATCATGGTCGCGTAGGTGTGCAGCATGGTGGAGCGATGACTGTATAAAACACCCTTAGGATTTCCCGTGGTGCCAGAGGTGTAGCACAGTGAGCACGCGGCATTCTCATCTAACTCCGGCCACTCAAATGTGCTGCTCTGTCCTTCCAGTAACTCCTCGTAGCAAACCACGTTGTCACGATCGGTCGCGGGCATATGCTCGCGCGTGGTCATGACCACCCACCCTTTAACCCCGGGACACTGATCTGCCACGCCCTCTACAATCGGCCAAAAATCAGGATCAAGAAATACCCACTGATCGTCAGCGTGGTTAATGATGTAAACAATTTGCTCGGGGAACAGGCGCGGGTTGATGGTGTGACACACGTAACCCGAACAGGCTGAGGCGTAATACGTTTCAAAATGTCGGTAGTCGTTCCAAGCAAAAGTGGCAATGCGGTCGCCCTGCTCAAGCTTCCAGTCTGCAATGGCGTTCGCCAACTGGCGAGCGCGACCGAACGCATCTTTGTAGGTATAACGATGGCGGGGGTTATCCCGAGTAACTGAAACAATTTCCTTGCGCCCGTGGACACGCTCTGCGTGATGCACAATGGAAGTGATGGTGAGTGGGGCGTTCATCATCAAGCCTTGCATGGAATACCTCTTTTATTTGTGGGTTAATTATCAGTGAGTTAATTTTTGTTTACGCTGTGACACGTAGCTGCCATCGCTCGTCTCGGCGCTTATCTGCACGATCATCTTGCTCAAGTTTAATTAAGTGGGCGAGCATCGACAGCTTAGCCCACTCATGGAGCACCGGCTGCACGTCGTCGTAGACGACGACAACGAGCTCGTCGAGCGTCGCTGGGCCGACCTTTTGCAATCCAGACACCACTTTTGCTTCACGCATCAGTCGATGCCGAACCAATTTTTCGACCTCTGCACGACAATCGGGCATAACGTCACCATGACCGGGCGCAATAGCCTTAACGTCATAATCAAGCAGGCGTCGAAGAGACTCAATATACGCCTTCATGTCGCCACCGGGGGGGATAATCACGACCGTAGAGCCATTCATTATGTGATCACCCGCGAACACCATNCCCTCCTCCTCGAGGAGGAAGCAGTAATGATTATCCACATGTCCGGGGGTATGGATCGCTCGCAAATGCCAATCGTCGCCGACAACAACATCGTCATGGGTCAAATGTTGATCGGGTTGAAACGTCAGATCTTGATGCTGATCATCGCTTGTGATGGCACCCACCATGGGCACGTTTAANCGCTTTGCAAGAATTGCCGCCGCAGGCGAGTGATCAGGGTGGGTATGGGTACAAACAATATGCGTAATGTTATCGCCANCCGCCGCGACAATCGCTTCAATATGCTCGGGAATTGCAGGACCAGGATCCACAACAGCGACCTGCTGCACACCCACTAAATAGGTATTGGTTCCAGGGCCAGTCATCGGCCCCGGATTCGGCGCAACAATACGTCGCACCTTGTCGGATAACCAAACAGCGCTGCCGTGCTCTTGCATGATCAGCCCACCAAGTTATTAATGGGGACTTCGGAATCGACGTCGGCGTCGTAATCGACNCCGCNAACCTCNAAGCCGAACAAGCGCAAAAACTCCTGCTTATAGCCNTCGAAATCCGANANCGTCTTCANGTTATCGGTATNGATCTTGTCCCATATCGCCGCGACCTCGCCCTGAATAACAGGATCCAGCTCTAGNCCATCGGCACGGAGTCGGCCCTCGGNATCGGGACCTGCGACATCGCCGTAAAGCGACTNNCGGAAAAGGCGGTCTACCTGTTCGATACATCCCTCATGATTGCCATGGGCCTTCATCACTTTAAACAGGATCGCCAAATAAATCGGCATAGCGGGAATAGCCGCCGACGCCTGAGTGACCACCGCCTTTAACACTGACACACGCGCGTCACCGCCCTTGGCCGCAAGCCGCGCGCGGATATCGACAACACGCTTATCGAGATCTTGCTTGGCAGCACCAATCGTGCCGTGCCAATAAATATCCCACGTGATCTTCTCACCGATGTAGGTGTAAGCGGTTGTCTTGGCACCGTCGGCAAGCACGCCAGCATCATCGAGTGCGTCAATCCACATCTGCCAGTCTTCCCCACCCATGACCGCAACAGTGTTATCGATCTCTTCTTGGGAGGCGGGCTCTAAATGATAGTCCTGAATCTCTTCTTTATCGGTATTGACGCCTTTTTGCGTCGTCGCCTTACCGATGGGTTTCAACGTCGAGTTAAACACTTCACCTGTTTTAGGGTGTGTGCGTCTCGGCGCCGCCAAGCTGTAGACCACCAAGTCAATTTGACCCAAGTCGTCTTTAATAGTGTTAATGACCTTGGCTTTCATCTCGTCGGAAAACGCGTCGCCATTGAAATTTTTGCTGTAAAGCCCAGCGTCATCGGCAAACTGCTGGAACGCAGCCGAGTTGTACCATCCCGCGGTGCCTGGTTTTCTTTCAGTACCTTCTTTCTCAAAGAACACCCCAATCGTGCTGGCTCCGGATCCAAAAGCCGCCGTAATGCGCGAGGCAAGTCCGTAGCCCGTCGAGGCGCCAAGAACCAACACACGCAAGGGACCATTCTCAATAGGGCCGCTGGCTTTAACATGCGCTATTTGATGACGCACATTCTCGCGACATCCCACAGGATGTGCAGTGGTACAAAGAAAACCACGAACTCGAGGCTTGATGACCATGAAAACTCCAATAAAATTTTATTAACGCTGATACACGAGGGAAAAGTCTAGCACGCCAAGAACCATTGAGTGTGCGTAAACCCATGTCCGCTGGCTGTGATGACGTCTGCTTACAGCTGTAGATCGGCAGGCCAAGACAAGGGCCGACCTGTGCGCTCAATTAAAGCGAGGCGATCTGCCTCGGAATCTACATCGGTGATGTAGCGCTCATTGGTAGTCATCCAGTGCAGTACGGCTTTGGGATTATCTTTTCGCCAGTTACCACAGCCGAAACTGCCTTTACCCGACAGAACATCTGCCCTCACAGTTCGATCGAATATTACGGGATGCCCCGGCACACCGCCTACCTCAGGCCCAACAAAACTGTAAGAGCGTGGGCGCTGATCAAAAGCTGCGATGGCGTCCGCGTAATCTTCTGCGGTTAAAAGAGGTAAGTCGGATGGGCAAACCAATATGCCCCGTACCTGCTCTGGCAAAGCGGCCAAACCCAGACGAATAGATTGAGGTTGCGAATGCTCCTCGTCGACTTGCGTAACAACAGTCACAGCAAAATCGTCGAGGCAGGGTCGTATACGGTCGGCATAATGACCAAGAACAACAACGATCTGGGTGATGCCGGCCCGCAATAGCGCGTGCAATTGTTTACGGATTAACGGCTCGCCATGCACTTCAAGCAGGCATTTTGGCCGCCCACCCATGCGCTGGCCTTTACCCGCCGCAAGCACCACAGCAGCGATCGATGCGCCGCCTTCACAGTCCAGCCCATCATGCGCGTGCTCCGTCTTACTGTTTGGCCGCTCCATACACTTTCCCTAAAAGGTATTTTGTTGCTTTATTACATAACAAAAGGATTTCCCTTGGATTTAGCGACAGATTTGTGCTTTTATTACACAAACCTGAACTCGTCCACTGGCACTTCCATTATGCATAGCGTTATCAAGAGTATCACCCAAGATATCGAAGATCGCAGCCGAGGTCTTCGAGGCGATTACCTCGCCATGACCGATCAAATGAGCAGCGAACCTATTGATCGTAAGCGCTTAAGCTGCGGCAACTTAGCCCATGGATTTGCCGCCTGCGGTCAGGATGACAAAGACACCATCAAACTGATGGAAGCGGCAAACATCGGTATTGTCACTGCATTTAACGACATGCTCAGTGCTCATCAGCCCTACGGCGATTACCCTGACCGGATCAAAGCAGCAGCACGTGC
>JGI26083J51738_10001689_pt1 | contig 11832 bp, 11 predicted proteins | sample SaaInl85LU_5_DNA_FD_51738 | JGI IMG/M metagenome (IMG submission 51738)
TTACATTTGGAATTCAATTAGGCTTTGTGGAACGGGGAAGACGATTACAAGAGATAACGGAAAGTAAGTGGATGGACGCCCTTGGGGTACTCCTTGTCCTTCTGATTTCTTTTGCCTTAGGTTTTCACAAAACGGTTCGTCAAGATATCCCCATTGGTATATTCTCAACGTTTGGGGCTGCTGGTTCCATGATGGTCACGCGTCTAGTGACAAAAAGAAATAATATTGGTAATCTGATTGGTTTACTTACGGCCGTGAATTCGGCTTTCGTAGACTATTATTTAGGGAATGACGCTGCTTTTCTAACCTATCCTATCTCCTTTATTGGTGCCGGGGTGTCGTACCTCTATTGGAAACGCAGAAAAGACCGGATCCCACGAAAAATTGATGCCATTTACTTTCTAAATATAGCCATCGCGTTTGCCCTGGGAATCGCTTTGAATTACGTCGGTTTTACTGATTTCTTGCGCGCGCCATTAGGCGCTAATACAGCCAAGTTCACCATCACAGCGATCATTACGGGCATTACATATTCCGGCATTTTAAATACCCCTAGGATGTATGCAGATTCTTGGGCGAGCTGGCAGGTTTACAACGTATTAAAACTGTATCAAAACGTCTTGTTTGGCAACATTGCCTACGTAGCGAAATATGCCTTTTATTTGATCAATGCAACTCTAGCATGGGTAGTTTGGCATCGGGTGAGAAACGGACGCGACTTCTCTAAAAAAGTCTAACTAGCGTACAATTATTCCTTTATCCTTTACTACCGGTAAATCTTCTTGAAAAGCAGCTTCAATGGTGTGCGGACCGAAGATAAATTTGCGGTCTTTTAACGTGTTCTCCTCAAAAAAAGTCACCCAGTATTCGTTAAAGAGATGGAATACTTCTGGCATGATTGGTTCTAACTTTGCGGCCGATTTTGCAGGCAAAACCTTAAGCACCTTTCTGAGTGTGGCTGTTTTTATCCCTGCTTTCGTTTCTAAATTACTGTACCCGCGGCTTTGAATCATGACGTTTTCGAGCGGAGATGTACTGTCGTTGATTAAATGTACCCACCACTGTTGCTCACCAGTATCACCAGTCATCAAAACTGCCGCAACGTAAACGTCTTTAACTATTGGGATTTCAATATCGCTTTTCAAAAGATGGGAAAGTTTAATTAAAGGTTTGTGAGTTTCTAATTTGGCTATTAGAGATTCATGTAAAAATAAAATATTTTAATGTTAACTATTAAACCTTTTCAATTTGAATTTATCTATAGTACCTAATGATACCTACTTAATGAAAGTATCTCTTACTATTGTCGTTTTTATACTAGGTTCTCTATGTAGTGCGTCTGCCCAGAGTATTGCCGTAATAACGAGAGATACGCAACCTGCACCATACATTAGGCTCAAATTTCAGGCTCAAATTAACAATGAACCACTAGAGCTGGGTAAATCGTACTATGTCAGCGGGCTAGAGGATTCCGTGTCCATTAAAACATTGAAGTTTTACATGGCTGACCTAACCTTCTCTGATGCCGAGATGGCCCTTGATGAAAGGAGTTATGCTACCTTTTTAATAGATATGGAAGATACGGTGTCACTTCAAAGATCTTTTAGAACTTCAAAAGAAGCGTCTTATAATGAGTTTAGTTTTTCCTTAGGTATAGATAGTGTTACTCAAAATTCAGGCGCAAAAGGAGGAGAACTTGATCCAACGAGGGGAATGTATTGGTCATGGCAAAGTGGGTATATTAATTTTAAGTTAGAAGGAACGTCAAACTCTTGCCCCGCAAGAAACCATCTCTTCCAATATCATATAGGAGGTTTTCAATCGCCATATAACACACTACAATCGCTTGTCTTTGAATACGACCAGTCATCATCAATTCTGATTATAATGGATTGTAATAAACTTTTGACCCAGAAAAATATCACAGAAAATTTTCAAATCATGAGTCCGAATGAAAGGGCAATGAATTTCGCTAATAAGCTCCCGGGCATATTTAGAATTGGCCCATGAAGAGTAACCTTATCCTTCTGCTGATTTGTGCCCTTATTGGCCTTTCCTTTATAAGTGAACGCGTACTTAGTTTAGTATATCCAAGCTATTTCCCCTCGCCGTCTTACAACCTATCACAGAATCCACTGGTACAGGAGAGAATTGACTTAGGACAGATGTTATTTTTTGACCCCATACTGTCGAAAGACCTTAGCATTTCTTGCGCATCTTGCCATTCTCCTTACAACGCGTTTGCCCATACCGATCACGATCTGAGTCATGGAATGAATGATTCCATAGGAACTAGGAATGCACCTGCACTTTTCAACCTAGCTTGGCAAGAAACCTTTATGTGGGATGGCGCGATAAATCATTTGGACATGCAATCCTTAGCGCCATTAAGTCATCCCTCGGAGATGGGAGAGAACATTAAAGATGTGGTGGAGAAACTTTTAAATACTACTCGCTACAGGACGGCATTTTACAAAGCTTGGTCAGATAGTGTTCCCACGGGCGAACGCTTTCTTAAATCGATTACTCAATTTCAGCTAACCTTAGTCTCAGCAACTGCTAAATACGATCGTGTGAGGGCTGGTGAGGATGTTCTATCACCACAAGAAGCGATGGGTTATGGGCTTTTTAAAGACCATTGCAGCAGCTGCCATACTGAGCCACTTTTTTCTAGTTATGGATTTGCTAACAATGGGCTGCCTGTGGACTCAATACTCGATGATCATGGTAGATATGGGGTTACGAAAAATCCTGAGGACAGCTTACTTTTTAAAATCCCTTCCTTGCGTAATTTGAGTTACACCTTCCCTTACATGCATGATGGTCGTTTTTCGAAGTTGAACGAAGTACTGAACCACTACAATCGATTAAAACCTGGAATGATAGATGAGTCTATGTTGAGTAGATCACTCAATCTTAGTTCAAAGGATAAGGCAGACCTGATTTCGTTTCTGATGACGTTGAATGACACTGCCTTTGTGTTTAATCCTCAAAATAAATATCCTCAATCGCTTCAGGTTATAAGCAAGAATTAATTCTAAATAATCCAGTAAATTCTAAATGATGAGAAAAAATAGTTTATTAATCGCCCTGATGTTTGTCTTTTCAGCCCAGGCACAGCTGAGTCCAGCAATCACCTCGTGGTTACAGAATACCACGCAGCTAGGAACGTATTATGTATCTGGGAATTCAACTCCAATAACAAATAACATATTAGTGAATTGTCAGCAGGTTGAATACTCTGCTACCTCTGTTTATGTCATGGCTACAGGGATACCCGCCTATCCTACAGGTCCGTTTTTAGATGGCAATCCAAGTATTGCATCTAACCAGTCCGCCATTTACAAATTCACACTTACACCACAGCAAAACACGGGTGCACCCACTCCTACAACTGGCAATAACATAGGTGTTTTCGTAAATGGAGTATCACTTTTTGATTATCGTGATGGAGTATCTTGGAATCCAAATACCAGTAGCTTATGTGGAGGTCCTGGAAATGCTCCTTGTCCCGGTGGACCTATGTCTTCTCAGGATTGGAATCGCGATGCAATTCCTGCAGAAATGGGTGGTTTTGATTGTTCAAAGGCGCACCCCGCAATGGGCAATTATCATCACCACCAAAATCCTTCAGCCTTTAAGCTTGATCTAAATGTGGTTTCAACCATATGCAATATTTACGATGCTGATGGCTTGTATGCCATGGACAGTACACAGCATTCACCCTTAATTGGATTCGCTTATGATGGTTTTCCTATTTATGGAGCCTATGGGTACATGAACGATGATGGTACAGGAGGTGTCGCTAGAATGAAATCTGGTTATGAACTTCGTTCTATAACATCTAGAATCACCCATGCAGATGGGTCTACAGTATCATCGGGACCTGCAATCAACACAACCTATCCTTTGGGTTATTTCAGAGAAGATTATGGCTGGATTTCTCATCCTAACAATGACGAATATCTGGATGAGCACAATGGTCGATTTTGTGTGACTCCAGAATACCCTAATGGTACTTATGCTTATTTCTGTACCGTAGATGGTGATTGGAACTCGACATATCCCTATGCTGTAGGTCCTACCTTCTATGGTGTCTATACGCAAGGAAAGGTGGCCAGTATCAGTGAAACAACAACGGTCTATACTTCTTCTATTGGAATTTCTGAAGCTGACTTTAGAGACCTGAATATATCCATATTCCCTAATCCCGCTTCTGACTTAATCGCCATTCAAATTCAAGAACTAGTGAAGGATGACCTGCAGGTAAATCTGTTAGACCTTTCAGGACGTTTAGTTCAACGTGCGACGATTAACAAAGGGAGTACCATAGCATATTTCGATGTACAAACGGTCTATGAAGGCACGTATATTATTCAAATCCTAAATAAATCTAGCGGTAATAGTTTAAGAGAAAAAATTGTAATCAAGAGGGATTAACCCCCTGCGAAAACTGCTTTTTTAAGACCATCGGGAAGTTAATTCTCGGTGGCCTTTTTGTATGAGNTTACTTCCCGATACAGAACTTACTAAAGATNTTGGCCAACAAGTCGTCAGTAGAAATAGTGCCGGTAATTTCGCCCAAACCATCTAAGGCTAATCGTAAGTCTTGAGCAAGAAGATCGCCGGGAATACTAAGTTCTACAGCCTCTATGCTTTTAGCCAGAGCTAGAGAGGTCCTTCTCAGTGCATCCGCATGCCGTGCATTAGTCACAATGGTCTGAGAAGCGCCATGNGATGTCCAGGCTGTAGCTTCTTTTAGCGCTGTTAAAAGATCGGCAAGCCCGTCCTTTGTTTTAGCTGCAATCATAAAAATTTGGCGTTTTGATGCTTCCAGTCTTTTGAGAATGCTACTGGCCTCCGCCTGATCAGACTTATTGATGCACAGAAAGAGCTCTGCTTGCGGAGCGCTTTGCTCGAGATGGGCTATACGCTGTTCCAAATCTTCTTCAGGTGCGGTAGCGTCAATGAGGTAAAAGATTACATCCGCCTTTTCAGCTTGTTCGAAGGCTTTTTGAATACCTATTTGCTCTACATAATCTTCTGTATCACGGATGCCTGCGGTATCTATTAATCGGTACGTTAGTCCTCCATAATTGAAGGTATCTTCAACCGTATCACGAGTGGTTCCCGCAATGGAACTGACAATGGCGCGATCTTCACCCAGTAATGCATTCAATAGTGTTGATTTACCGGCATTCGGAGCCCCAAGGATAGCAGTCGCTATTCCTTTTTTAATGGCATTACCGTATTTAAAACTATCTATGAGCGCACTAACTTTTCCTTGGAGGGAATGAAGCATTTTTAACAATTGTGCTCGAGACGCAAACTCCACATCTTCCTCGCTGAAATCTAATTCCAATTCTATCAATGAGGCGAAATGAACAAGATCCTCCCTGAAAAGAGAGATTTCGTTGGATAAGCCACCCTTTAGCTGACGTAAGGCTACATCATGCATGGTTTTATTTTCCGCATGAATAAGATCAGCTACAGCTTCCGCCTGAGCCAAATCTAATTTTCCATTCATGAATGCACGCATGGTATATTCGCCCGGATCTGCAAGTCTCGCACCTGCATTTAATAGACTCTCCATGATGCGGCCAATGATATAGGGCGATCCGTGACAACTGATTTCAAAGCTCTCTTCTCCAGTAAAGCTTTTGCCCTCTTCGAAATAAGTAACGAGCACTTCGTCGATGTGCTCATCATGTATACTGTAATCGCCAAAATACGCTCGGTGAGATTCAAGGCCAGCGTTTTTTGCACGCTTGGAAACAAAATAGGGGGTGAGGAGTGCGGAAGAATTGGCCCCGCTAATCCGCACTATAGCTAATGCACCAACGCCTTGTGGTGTTGATAATGCACATATGATGTCGTCTCTAAGCATGGCCCAAAGATACATCGTTAAGTATTGAGCAAAGAAATTTGTAAAGAAGGGAATTCCATTGAAGCTTGGATAGTACATTTGCACCAAACTCACAGAAAAACCATCTCATGAGCGTATTAGTCAACAAAGACTCGAACATAATTGTCCAAGGATTTACGGGTAAAGAAGGAACTTTTCATGCCACTCAAATGATTGAATACGGTACCAACGTCGTTGGTGGTGTAACTCCGGGTAAAGGAGGCATGACGCATTTGGATCGTCCGGTATTTAACACGGTAAGCGAAGCGGTTGAAAAAGCTGGGGCTGATACTTCTATCATTTTCATTCCACCAGCTTTTGCGGCAGATGGTATTATGGAGGCCGCTGAGGCAGGTATTAAAGTAATCATATGTATTACTGAGGGTATCCCTGTAGCGGATATGGTGAAGGTAAAAGAGTATTTAAGCGATAAAGACTCGACCTTGATTGGGCCTAACTGTCCTGGTGTAATGACTGCGGGTGAAGCGAAAGTGGGTATCATGCCTGGTTTTATCTTCAAAAAAGGTACTGTAGGTATTGTAAGCAAATCAGGTACATTGACCTATGAAGCAGTAGATCAGTGCACTAAAGCAGGACTAGGACAAACGACAGCTATTGGTATTGGTGGAGATCCTATCATTGGAACAACGACTAAACAGGCTGTTCAGTTGTTGATGAACGATCCGGAAACTGAAGGTATCATCATGATNGGTGAAATAGGTGGCCAATTGGAGGCTGAAGCGGGACTTTGGATTAAAGAAAACGGGACGAAACCTGTGGTTGCTTTCATTGCCGGCGAAACTGCGCCAGCAGGACGTACTATGGGCCACGCCGGTGCCATTGTTGGTGGAGCAGAGGACACTGCTGCTGCTAAAAAGGCGATTTTACGCGATTGTGGTATCACCGTTGTCGATTCTCCAGCGGAGCTTGGAACGGCGATGGCGAAATTATTAGGTAAATAAAAAGATTCACTTGTAATAAGAGCCGCTTTCATTGGGAGCGGCTTTTTTATTGCCACGAACCGCTACCTTTGTTCGGATGAAACAGGTAAAGTGCCCATCTTGTAGTGCTTGGTATGAGGTAACGATTCAAAGCGATACGTACAGTCACATTTGTTCACATTGTGAGGCTCCCTATGCGGTCAAAAGTGAAAAACAGAAGATGCATGAAGAGGGGATGAAAGCTCCAGTGAGCAAGCCACCATTGACTTGGAAGCGTTTTGGAGAGATGCACTGGGCCTTGGTTATTCTAAATAATATTGGATTCATTATTCAAACCATTCTTTTCATGATTGGGACGTTGATAGGAATCTTAGTCGCCCCGCTGTAAAGCAATCTAATTTTTACGACCTTAGTCTCAGTATGGAGTTTCTATCACCAAAAACCAAAGAACGCATTTCGAAGCTTGAAGCCGAGAATAAGAGCTTGCGTCTTCAATTAGAGCAACAAGACACTACAGCGAAAACTATGCGCTGGCCGTTTCTTGTGATTGCAGTTTTACTTATAGCAATAGCTGCTGTGTGGAAAAATAGCAAGACTTCTCCTGAAGAACTGAGCGCGATACAAGTAGAAATGTGGCAAAATGGTTCACTTAAAGATACCGTTCTCTATCCAACGTTTGGTATTGAATACTCTATTCAGGTAGGGGCTTTTAATGAGTTAGATTACAGTGAGTTAAGNTCNGTATCAGGNGATTTAAAGGTGCAGGAAGAGAACGGTGTTCAACGCATACTATTAGGCAGCTTTANTAACCTTCCACAAGCGCAATTGTATTTAGATAAGGTGGTGAAAATTGGTTTTGAAAATGCCTTTATTGTTGCATATAAAGAGGGAATTGCCGTAGGTTTGCTGCCGAATAAAACCGCTATTAAAGAATAATTATGGGTTTACTTTCTGGAAAGACCGCCATCATAACTGGTGCGTCAAAGGGAATTGGTAAAGGAATCGCAGAGACCTTTGCAAAGCAAGGTGCAAATGTTGCCTTCACGTTTTTAAGTTCAGTCGAAAAAGGACAAGCGTTAGAACAAGAATTACAGCAGTACGGTACGCAAGTGAAAGGCTACCGCTCTGATGCTTCGAAGATGGAGGATGCTGAATCATTAATTGCACAGGTAGTTGAAGACTTCGGTGGAGTTCATATTGTAGTCAACAATGCTGGAATTACGAAGGATACGCTGTTAATGCGTATGACTGAAGAAGATTTCAACCGAGTAATCGAGGTAAATCTCAATTCGGTCTTCAATATGACAAAAGCCGTGCAACGTACTTTCTTAAAGCAGCGTTCAGGTTCGATCGTAAACATTAGTTCTGTAGTAGGAGTGAAGGGTAACGCCGGTCAAGCGAATTATGCTGCCTCAAAAGCAGGAATTATTGGCTTTACCAAGTCAGTTGCTTTAGAGCTCGGCTCTCGGAACATTCGTTGCAATGCCATCGCTCCTGGATTCATTGAAACGGAAATGACTGCCGTTTTAGATGAAAAAACAGTGCAACAGTGGAGAGACGGTATTCCATTAAAACGCGGTGGATCAGCNGAAGATGTCGCGAACGCATGTCTTTTCCTAGCTTCTGATATGAGCGGCTACATCACNGGCCAAGTGATGAACGTTTGTGGAGGAATGCTAACCTAAATGACACTAGTTACCGCCGTATTACTAGCCCTCTTCTTGGGCGCTTTAGTTGCGTGGTATACGTATTTTTATAAATGGAGGTCGACGCCCTACTGGGCGTTGGCCTTTTTTCGTTTTGGTTGGTTCAGTCTCTTAGTTTTTGCGTTGCTTGCACCTGAACGAGAAGAACAGGTCGCGATAGAGCAGCCTCAATTGATTGCATTGCGCATAGATACATCGGCATCTCTGAAGGCTTCAGTTAACGATGCGTTGGACGCGCTGCTTGCTTTTGAAAATACGGCGCCAGTGAAATGGGTAATCTCCGATTTCAACGCGCCGCAAGGTGGCAACGACGAACTTCCTTGGGTGTATATTGGCGATGGACACATAGAGACTCCAAAAGGACCGGGACCCATAGGATCAGTTTTATTGGAGGCCAATGCACTACAAAGTCCGCCGCTTATCAATAATATCGTTGTCCCAGAACGGGTAGAAGCGGGTTCACGTTTCAATTTTAGCATAAGAATTTCTACCGAGGGTACTAATGTTAGNTCAACGTTTAATGGTGCATCTAGCAATGGAGAGGAGGGAACGATAACAGCGCCTGATCGCCCAGGAACTTACGTGCTTTTCGTCCAAGCCGAACGCAATGGGGTTAAAGATGTGGTCGAACAGCCTATAGAGGTCGTTCCCTATTTCAATACGATTCAAATTATCACGCCGTACCCGCATCCGCACGTAGGAATGGTGACTAGACTGTCTAAAGAGTTAGGCTTTAGTTACCACTTACTCACTTGGGATGAGGCAAAAACCCAATTAAAACCACTTCCCACAGTAGCCATTGGAGGAGGAGAGGCAGTGTTTGAACAATTAGATGCGCGTCTTGAAAAGCCAATTCTTTGGTTGGATTCTAGTAATGATCCTCCCCAAGGTGTTGCTGTAAGACTGAAAACGCCGGAAAGGATTGGTGCGCTAGGAGCACCTGAATACTATACTATTCGCAAGCGAGATAAAAAGTTGGTTAACCTNCTGAGGGAAGGCGTAAATTGGAACGGTAGAGGAATAAATTGGTACCAAAATAGTCTCGCCTACCCAGAAACGCGCGCTGTGTTTGCAGGGATTATTAAAGGCTTGCTTCGCGACGCAAGACCGGACGAATTGCGTGTTACCGGACCTATACGCGTTTATCAAAACCAAAAAGCGGAATGGGTAGTCAGTATCGTGAATAATTTATCGCAAGCACTTCCTGCGGATGTTTCCATGAAAATCACACGCGGAGAAGAAACGTTCGATGTGCCGCAACCCCTATCAATAGCCGGCAATGGCTATACTCTGTCTACCTCCATTGCTACAGCCGGAGAGTATACGTTAGAAATCAACGCAAAAGCTTTGGGTCAACAATACGATTGGCGGAATACCCTTACCGTTCTACCTTCTTCCATAGAGCTCCATAGGCCCTATAACAAAGCGCTCTGGGACCGTTATTCTAAAGAAGAAGTGTGGCGTGCTAACGATTTAAGTTCGTTGCGATCTGCACTTGCTGAATGGGAGCTGGAGGGACAATCTATGGTTCGAACAAAAAAAACTCCCCAACACACCGTGTGGTGGTATTGGGGAGCGTTCTTATTGTGTGCCTTCGTAGAATGGGTACTTCGAAGACGTAAGGGGTTATCCTAGAGGTTTGCTTCTAGATATTGCGCCAATGCTTCGGGTTCCATATTCTTACCAACAATTATCCCATTTTCATCAATGAGTAAATTCTGTGGAATGAATTGGATACCGTAAAAGGTAGAAATTTCATTTTGCCAGTAGTTCAAATCGCTGACTTGTGGCCATTGCAAACCGTCTTCAGCGATGCCTTTAATCCAAGCATCCTTATCGCGGTCTAGACTCACACCAATGATGTTGAATCCGCGCTCTTTGTATGCGTCGTATAGACCTACGAGCGCTGGGTTTGCCGCACGACAAGGTTTACACCACGATGCCCAAAAATCGATCAGTTTGAGCTTTCCTTCAACGCTTAATAAACTAAGCATTTCACCCTCTGGTGTGGCTTGGCTAAAGTCTGTAAACGTTGCACCTACGGACGATTTTTCGAGGGCTACTATTTTTTCCGATAATTTTATGAAATCAGGCGAATTGTGGTATTCAGCGCTGATCTGATCGCGAACTGCAACAAAATCTTCTAGATCGTAACTGCTTGTGTTTCCGCTTAAAATGATGGCTGCACCGAGAATATCATTCTTCTTCGCAAAGTCAAGCGTCATTTTCGTCTGGCTATCTATTAGCGTCATGGCCTCTTCACGAATCTGTTCCGTAGCGAGCGTATCGTTGAGTTGCATCGCATTGCGGAATTTATCTTCGAGGGTCATCATGGTCGCGTCGAAGAATGCCCCTTTGTTGCGAAGGGCTTCTGCCGAGTCGTTAAAAACGCCCGCTTCTATTAAGATTCCTGCTACAGAGTCCATCGTAAGGGTTACATCTGCACCGTCGTGGTAGTATACAGCGGGCATACCAAGCTCAGCAATTTCCACCATGGCATATTGATGCGGGAAATCTTCGATATGGACAGACAATTTACCGTTGCTCAAAGTGCCTTCATAAAGCACCTCTTGATTTTCTAGACTTAATTTGACAGGGCTATCTCCAGCGGATTGCGCATCTATAGTGAGATCAAAGCCAGTTTCAGGTGCACAGGAGGCCAAAATTGCCGCAACTGCTACACTAAGCATTACTTTCTTCATTGCTATTGTTTAAGTTTACACTCCGCAAATTACATAGAAGAGATGAAGAAAATCGTTACCATAGTCACAATCTTAGTTTTTAGTGTCCAATTAGCTGCGAAGGAGGGCATGTGGATCCCCATGCTCCTGAACAATAACATCGCAGAGATGCAAGCGATGGGTTGCGAGCTCAGTGCCGAGGACATTTACAGCGTAAACCACAGCTCCTTGAAAGATGCCATTGTAAGTTTTGGTGGTTTCTGTACGGGAGAATTCATTTCTTCCAAAGGACTCGTCTTGACCAACCACCACTGTGGGTACGGCCAGATTCAAAAGCAGAGCTCAATGGAGCACAACTACTTAAAGGATGGTTTCTGGGCGCGTTCTATGGGCGAGGAGTTGAATAACCCAGGGCTGTTTGTAGAGCAATTGGTGTATATGGAAGATGTGACCAATACCTTGGTGAACTCCGGAGATAAATTCAAAGAAATAGAGGCGGCCTTGATTGAGGCCAAAGAATTGGACAACCCAAACCTCACGTACAAGGTGGTTCCATTTTTCGGTAACAACCAATTCTTCCTGTTGGCCACCATCAAATA
>JGI26083J51738_10001695_pt1 | contig 11803 bp, 10 predicted proteins | sample SaaInl85LU_5_DNA_FD_51738 | JGI IMG/M metagenome (IMG submission 51738)
TGAGCCCTCTAAATCGGCAAGCCCTTGCGGGTCGCGTCAGATGCGCAAACCGCTTTCGCTATCAAAGTAATGGGCCAGCTCTGGCTTGACGGTGAAGCCAATTGTGCTGCCTTTTTCCTCGGCGGGCGGCTTCTCGGTTTTGGCGATGAATTCGGTGCCATTTGCGGTGATCAGGTGGACCAAGGCGTATTCACCAAGGTTTTCGACCAATTCCAAACGGCCCTCGACAACAGCTTTGGCAGCCGTAGAGACGGCCAAATGTTCAGGGCGCAGGCCCACTTGCTCATTGGCCGCGAGATCACGACCCAAAACCTTACCCGCATTTTTACCAAGATCGCTTGCCGTGAAGAAATTCATCTTCGGGCTGCCGATGAACTGGGCCACAAATGCATTCGCAGGGCGGTCATATAGCTCAATCGGGGAGCCCACCTGTTCGATCCGGCCATCCCTCAGCACAACGATTTTATCGGCCAAGGTCATCGCCTCGACCTGATCATGGGTCACATAGATCATCGTGGTCTTCAGGCGTTGGTGCAGGCGCGCAATCTCGAGCCGCGTTTGCACGCGCAATGCCGCATCAAGGTTCGAGAGCGGCTCGTCAAACAGGAAGACCTTCGGGTCACGCACAATCGCACGGCCAATCGCGACACGCTGGCGTTGACCGCCAGACAGGTTGCGCGGGCTGCGGTCCAGATAGTCGGTGATCTGCAGGATTTCGGCCGCGGCTTTTACGCGGCGGTCAATCTCGGCGGGGTCGGTCTTGGCCTGTTTGAGACCAAAGGCCATATTCTTATAGACGGTCATATGCGGATAAAGCGCGTAGGACTGGAACACCATGGCCACACCCCGCTTTGATGCGGCGACAGAATTGACCTCCTGATCCCCAATCGCGACGGTGCCGTCCGAGATTTCTTCCAGCCCCGCGATCATGCGCAGCAAGGTCGATTTTCCGCAGCCCGAGGGACCGACGAAAACGACAAATTCGCCATCCTCAATGTCGAGATCAACCCCGTGCATGACCTGCAGGTCGCCATAGCTTTTGCGCACATTGCGCAGTGTCAGACCGGCCATTTTGTCTCCAATTCTTTGATTTCATCGCGCAGAGTTTCAACNAACTCGGGATATGTTTCGGGCAGCTCGCCCCAAAGCTGACGATCTGTCAGGAATGCGTCGCTTCCCAGNAGTGCCGAGAGGTCATCCCAAGCGGGTTCCACATAGGCAAAGGGTATCTTGCCTGCCGCGACATGGCGGGCAAAAACATACCAACTGGCGATACTGCGGATNCCATGGATCGGCAGGATGCCCTGCGCAAAGCACCCTTCAAGCGTGGGGCGAATGAAGATGGGGAATTTCGCCATTCCATCTGCGGAAATGCGGGCCACCGTATCGCCGATCGCCTCATTGCCGAAGCGCCGCGTGATATGGGCAAGGTAATCCTGCTTCGAGAAGGGCAGATCAATCGTGATCGCGGGCAGCACTTCCTCGGTCTCATAACTTTGGAAATGCGCGTTCAGATGTGGTTCGCGCATGGCCGCGTCGAAGGTCTCGATCCCCTCAAGGGCCGCAAGATAGACCAAGGCNGTATGCCCGCCATTCAGAACCCTGATTTTGGTTTCTTCATAGGGGTCGACATCGGCGGTGACCGTTACGCCTGCTTGGGCCAGATCTGGCATGTCAGAGGCTTTGCTATCTTGCAGAACCCATTGGGTGAAATCCTCGGCCATGATTGGCGAGGTCACATCCTTGCCCAACAAGGCGGATAGATCGCGCCCAAGGGCGTCAGGGCTGCGAGGGGTGATCCTGTCGACCATCGAACAGGGGAAGGCCACATGGGCGGCAACCCAATCAGCCAATGCCTGATCGCCGCAAGCCTCCAGATAGGCCAGCAGATTGCGGCGCAACATCTTGCCGTTTTGCCGGATGTTATCACAGCACGCGATTGTCAGAGGGGCGGAGCTATTGGCCATACGAAGGCCAAGTGCCGCGCGCAGATAGCCATAAACGCTCTGCGCGTCACCGCCCGAAACCTCGGATGCGATCATCGGATCGGCGGTGTTAAGTGCGCCACTGGACCCTGTGTAATAGCCGCTTTCCGTCACGGTGATTGTCACCAGATGAACAGAAGGCTCTGACAAAAGAGCCTCGGACTGCGCTTTGTCATGGCTCCAATCTGCAAAGGCGACATGGCTGCGAACGCGGCGCAGCTCAACCTCTCCATCGGCAGAATAGGATTTCAGGAAATACCCGTCATGACGCGCGATATCGGCTTGGGCGGCTGCAAATTGCTCGGCTTCCGAGCCGCGCAGATTCACCGCCGCAATCCCCCAACGCAGATCGCCCGAGCCGTCCATNTANTCATCCAGATAGACGGCCTGATGGGCGCGGTGGAACGCTCCAAAGCCCAAATGCACCACACCGATCTGGCAAGCAGACCTGTCATAGCGGGTGGCAAAATCAGGGGTCAGCGACGCAGTATTCACGGGGTAGACTCCAAATGCGGTGCAAGATCCCTACGCGCGATGTCGCGGTATTCGGAAGGTGTCATGCCCTTGAGCTTCAGGAAGTGTCGGTTGAAATTGGCAAGGTTCTTAAAACCCGCCATCTCGGCGATCATGATGATCTGATCATCGGAGGCATAGAGCATGCCGCAGGCCTCGCCGATGCGGATACGGTTCAGGAACACCACAAAACTATGCCCCGTGACCGCCTGAAAATTCCGGCTAAACGTAATCTCGGTCATGCCCGCCATTTCGGCCGCTTGGGCAAGGGTCAGACCTTCGCTGAAATTCTTGACGATGTAATCGACAACTTCGGCGATGCGGGCCTGCTTGCTGCCACCTTCGGGNTGGATCAGCTTGGCCGAGGAGAGGGTTTTCTTTTCGGCATGTTCATTGAGGCGAACAAGAAACCGCACAAAGGCCAGAATGCGCTCGGCCCCTTTATTGTCGCGGATCGCTTCCATATGGCCGCGCGCGAAAGTGGGGTTGAAACCCTCAAACAGGATGCCCGATTGCGCCAGTTTCAGCATCTGCAGCACTTGGGCAAACTCGGGAAAACCTTCGGCCAGTTTTTCAACGCTGGAATGGCTGAACTGAACCAACATATCACGGATCGCCACGGGCTCGGACCAGACCTGATCAGTGATCCAGTTATGCGGCAGATTGGGCCCTGTCATGAACAGATCACCCGCTTTGAAGTCACCGATATGATCCCCCACAAAAGCTTTGCCACGTGTGGCGGTGATCAGGTGAAGCTCGTATTCCTCATGCGCNTGCCANCGGCACAATTCATTCGGCCAGCCATGTTCAAGATAGCGGATGGACCGCGTCTTGCGGTCAACCATTTCGATCTCTGGGGCAATTATCGACATCAGATCACCTCAGCACATTGCCACCATCGACACCGATGGTTTGCGCGGTCATGTAGGACGACTGATCGGAGGCGAGAAAGACTGCCGCCCGTGCGACATCATCGGGCTGGCCCATATAGCCAAGCGGTACGGCCTCACCGACCTCGCGCTTTTTCTGCCCAAGCTCCTTGCCTTCAAATCTGGCGAAAAGAGCATCAACGCTTTTCCACATGGGCGTATCGATCACGCCAGGGCTGATGGCATTGACCCTGATGTGATGCGGCGCAAGCGCCAAGGCGGTGGATTGTGTGTAGCTGATAACGGCCGCCTTGCTCGCGCAATAATGCGCCACCAATGCCTCGCCGCGATGCCCTGCTTGAGAGGCCAGATTGATGATCGAGCCTTTTTGATTATGCGCGACCATTGATTTTGAGGCGGCCTGCAAAATGGCATAAAAAGCGCGCACATTGACGCCGAACAAACGGTCGAGCTGATCCAGATCACCCTCTTCCAAAACACTGCCCATTCCAAAAATGGCCGCGTTATTGAACAAGATGTCAGGTTTGATCTCGGCAATCCAATCGGTGCAAGCCCCCAGATCAGCATCATCTAGAAGATCGAATTTTTTATAGCTGGCAGGCCCGTCAAAGCTGTCGGAAATGTCGGTGGCATAGACCTGCGCCCCAAGCGCCGCGAAATGCGCCACAGCACTGGCTCCGATGCCGCCGCTGGCACCTGTGACCAAAGCGGTCTTTCCCGTCAGATCTGTGGGGGCGGCATTCAACATTACTTGACCGCTCCGAAGGTCAGGCCCTGCACCAATTGCTTTTGGCAAAACCAGCCCAAAACAACGATCGGCGCAATGGCCGCCGTGGAAACCGCTGAAAGGCGCCCGAAGAACAGCCCCTCAGGCGCGCGGTTGCCCTCGATCAGCTTCGAGAGGGTCGCGGCATCAATCGTGGTCAGGCGCACTGTCCAATAGGCCTCGTTCCAGCAGAAAATGAAGGTCAGCAACGCCGTGGAGGCAATGCCGCCCCAAGCCAGCGGAATAAGGATATCCTTGATCTCGCCCCATGTGCTGACACCATCCATTTTGCCTGCTTCAATGATCTCCTTCGGGATTTCCTTGAAATAGGTGAACAGCATCCAGATCACGATCGGCAGATTGATCAGACACAGCACCAAGATCACAAGGAAATGGGTATCAAAAATCCCTAGGAAATTCTTGGTAAGGAAGGTCATCGGATACAGCACCGCCGCCGCTGGCAACATCTTGGTCGACAACATCCACATCAGGATGTCCTTGGTGTGACGGCTGGGGTCGAACGCCATTGCATAGGCCGCAGGCACCCCAACAAAAAGGGCAAAGACAGTCGCGAAGCTGGAGGTGATGACCGAATTGATCGCAAAGCGCCAATAGTCGTAATTCTCGGTCATATTCGTGTAATTCTCCAAAGTTGGCGTGAAGAAAAACAGATGTTCAGGGCGCACTGCATCGGCATCGGTCTTGAAGCTGGTAAAGACCAGCCAGAAGATCGGGAAGAAGAAAATCAGCGCGATGGTCCAAGCCAGAGCAGGCCAGAGCACATTGCTGAGTTTTGAGGATTGAGCGACTGTTGCCATGATCTTGGTCCTTAATCCATCAAGCTCTTGCCAACCATTCGCAGCAGGAAGATNGCGATGATATTGGCAAGGATGACTGCGAAGATGCCCGTAGCACTTGCAGCACCGATATTATTCGAGGCGAATTCACCGATCAGATAGGGAAGGTTCTTGTTGCCATTCCCTCGGCTGACAATCTCGATTTCCGCATAAAGCGACAGGTGNAAGATCGACTGGATCATCACNACAATCGCGATCGGNCGNGCCAGATGCGGCACCGTCAAATTGATGAATTGCGACCATGCGCTGGCCCCGTCCAATGTGGCGGCCTCTTTCTGGGACTCGTCCTCGGATTGCAGCGAGGTCATGAAAATCAACACCGCGAAAGGTGTCCATTGCCAAGCCACCATCATGATAACGGCATAGGATGAGGTCTGGGTCGCACGGAATGAGATCGGCTCGATCTCGGGCCAGAGCGAGAAGAACCCACCCAAGACAGGGAAATCGCGCATGCCCGCCACAAAATCATTCAAGCCCGATACCGCGATCCCTTGCAGTCCCAAGACAGGGTCAAGGATCATGTTGATCCACAACACGGCATTCACCGCGGGCATCACGAAAAAGGGCGAAATCAGAAGGACCCTGACAATCCCGCGTCCGGGGAAGGAGCGGTTAACCAGAACCGCNATGCCAAGGCCCAGAATAACGGTGATCACAAGGATACTGCTGACGATGAAAACGCTGTTCTGGACTGCGAACCAGAAATCGCGCGCGTTCAAAACNTATTCGTAATTCCCGAAACCGCGCCAGTTGCTCAGCGCAGGGGTGGTCCATTCAGGCCGGATCGAGCTGTTCAGAACATATCTGATAAACGAGAAATACAGCGTCATGCTCAGCGGAACCAACATCCAAACCAGCAAGAGAAGCACAGCTGGGGTTTGGAGAATTCGAGGGAGCGTGCGTTTCGACATAACTCTCGTGCCCTTTGCGAAGCGGAGGTTTCGGTAGGTTGTGCAAGTGTCAGGATATCGAACAATGGCGCAAGGGCGCTATGGTCAAATCCGACGGCTGATCAAATCAGCGAGGGCGGTAGAAGGACCCGAGATACAACTCGGGCCCTTCGATCTTTTCAAAGACGATTAGTAGTAACCGGCTTCAGACATGATCGCGTCTGCGGCAGCTTGTGCATCCGCCAGAGCTTCTTCGACTGTTTTCGCACCGGACAGAGCGGCTGCGATTTCTTGCGCAACGGCTGTGCCTACTTCGGGGAATTCAGGGATAGCTGCGAACTGAACACCAACGTAAGGCTTCAGGTCTGTGGCTTCAGGAGCCGCAGATTCAATCGCTGCCAATTCGGCTGCTGCGAAACCCGCAACGGCTTGGAAGTTGGCATTTGCGTAGGTGGAAGCGCGTGTTCCTGTTGGAACCGAGCCCCAACCGAAGTCTGGATGCGCTGCAACTGCTTCAACATAGGCCTGCGATGTCGCCCATTCGATGAAATCGGCTGCGGCTTCTGCATTTGGCGAACCTGCAGGGATGGCCATTGCCCATGCCCACAACCAGTTTGCACCAACAGGGTTACCTGCATTTGGCGATTGAGCGTAATCTACACCGTCAACTTCGAGGAAGGACGCCGCGATTGTTGCGTCGATCCACATGCCACAACGACCTTCGTTATAGAGCGCAAGGATCTCGTTGAAGGAGTTACCCTCGGAACCGGGAGGGCCATAGGTGCCCAGAAGGTCAACGTAGAAATTGATCGCTGCATTCCATTCGTCGGAATCGAGTGCTGGACGCATATCTGCATCAAACCAAGCGCCACCGAAGGAGTTCACAACAGTGGTCACGAAGGCCATGTTGTCGCCCCAGCCGGGCTTGCCGCGAAGACAAACACCGTAAACACCCTCATCAGGGTTATGGATCGCATCAGCGGCTGCGCGGATGTTATCCCACGAGTCGTTGTCAGAGATTGTGACGCCAGCGGCATCTGTCAGATCACGACGATACATGACCATCGAGGATTCACCGTAGAAAGGCGCGGCATACAATGTGCCTTCATGCGACAGGCCATTGCGAATGGCTGGCAGCATGTCGTCGATGTTGTAGTCAGCACCGAATTCAAGTGGCTCGATCCAGCCGGCTGCGCCCCAGATGGGTGCTTCCTGCATGCCGATATTGATGATGTCGTACTGGCCGCCACCGGTGGCTGTGTCCGAGGTTACCTGCTCACGAAGAACGCCTTCTTCCAGCGATACCCAGTTCAGCTCAACGCCGGTATCAGCGGTATAGGCTTCGGCAACAGTCTGCATGTTGATCATGTGGCCGTTATTGACGATCGCGATGGTCAGTGCCTGCCCGTGACCGTCCGCCATTGCAAAAGATGCACCAGCCACGCCAAGCGTCAGGCCGAGTGCGGTTGTCCGCAAAAGTGTCATGTTATTCCTCCCAGAAAACATAGATTCGTTAAAGTCTGTGGAACNAGCATGGAGAGTTATCGACCCCCGCTCCAATACAATACGGACAAACGATTGTAGGATTCTATCAATATGCGTCCCATATTGCGGCAGATGGGGTAGCATCCTTAATGGCGGTCCGTTTTGCGATATGGATGCGCGATGCCTCTCGACCACTTTGATCGGCTTTGAAGTTGGCAATACCTCTGCGCGTATTCTTGCACGCCACACAGCGCAGAAGCCCTCCAATTGGCCCCTGTCGAGATGCTCNTGATTGCTTTTTTTGACAGTGAGGGCGCGCAGCCTTGCGCCTAGCCCTTGTTGCGGCCCACGGGAGTGAGGCTGTCGAATTCGATCCCTGTGGCGGCTTTATATTCGGCCTCATCCCAGAACCCGATCAAGATACCTGTTTCAGCGGCTTTTTTCTGGCGTGCCAGCACCGTGGGTGTTGCCGTGATCCGTGTATGGTGACGCGTGGCCCAATTGAGCAAAGCCGCCTCCATCCGCGCGCGAACGGCCACGTGGTCAGCCGCCTCGGAGCCACCCAGATCACTTANTTCCTGCGGATCGGTCTCAAGATCAAACAGAACAGGGCGGAACCCTTCGCAGCGGATGTATTTCCAGCGTCCGTCAAAGATCATCGTGGTATGGGCATGTTCCTGCGGCTGCTCCAGNGTGCGGGCCATGTCGGACCAGTGATAATCATGCTGGCTGATTGCATAATTGCGCGAGAACCCGTCGTTGCCATGCAGGATCGGCGTTAGGTCACGGCCTTCGATCACATGGGGTTTTGGCGTACAGCCCAAGGCGGACATGAAGGTGGGTGCAAGATCGATCATCTCGACCAGCGCATCCGATACGCTGCCACGGCTGGCATCTGCATCCTTGCGCGGGTCTGCGATGATCAATGGCACTTTCACCGCCATCTCGTGATAGAAATCCTTATCGCCCATCCAGTGATCGCCCATGTAATCGCCATGGTCGGAGGTAAAGGCGATGATCGTATTGTCGCTGATCCCTGCCTCATCCATCCACGCAAACAGCCTGCCTAGATTGTCGTCCAATTGTTTGATCAACCCCATATAGGCGGGGATCACATGTTCGCGGACCTCATCACGGGCAAAGCTCTGACACACCCGCGCGCCAAGATANGCCTGCATCAGCGGGTGGTCATTATCATGCTCGGAGGTTGAGCGCACAGGCGGCACGATGTGACTTTCGTCATACATGTCATGATAGGGCGCGGGCACGATATAGGGCCAATGCGGCTTGATATAGCTCAGATGGCACATCCATGGCCGCCCGTCGGCTTCGGCCTCCTGCATGAAATCAATCGCACGATCCGTCATATAGGCGGTCTCGGAATGCTCTTCGGGCACATTGGCAGGCAGGCGCGAATTCTTCAGCAACCAAGCCGAAAGCAGCTCGCCATTCTCATCCAGCCCCGAATTGGCGAAATCCTCCCATGGGTTATCCGAAGTGAACCCATGCGCCACCAGATAATCATCATAGGCCGACCAGTTCTGCCGCGCGCTATCAGGGTGCAGACCGTCATCGCGCTCATAGGGTTCAAACCCACATTCCGAAACACGCACGCCGATCTCACTGGCGGGATCAATCCCAAGCCATGCCATGCCCTCGGCATCGGCGGTCATATGGGTTTTGCCCACAAGAACGGCGCGCGCGCCTGCTTCGCGCAGGTGATCACCCAAAGTCGGCTCGCCCACACGCAACGGCATTCCATTCCAAGTGGAGCCATGGCTGCGCACATAGCGCCCCGTGTAGGCCGACATCCGCGAGGGGCCACACACGGGCGATTGCACATAAGCATTGGTGAAGCGCACCCCTCGCGCGGCCAGCGCATCCAGATGCGGCGTGTGCAAATGCGGATGGCCGTAACAACTGAGGTAATCAAACCGTAATTGATCGGCCATGATCCACAAAACATTCGGGCGCTTGGTCATGAAAGATTGTCCTTTTCGGCAGGCTGGTCCGCGATCAATTGATCCACCGGAATGCGCATAAAGTCTTCCAGCCGATCAAGAAAGCCCGCCAGAACGCGAATTTCATCTTCGGAGAAAACCTTGCGCAAAGCAGCACGGCGGCTGGCCATCACAGGCGCGGCTTCTTCATAGGCAGCACGGCCCTTGTCAGTTAGGCTCACAAGGGTCTGTCGCCCGTCCCTGCTGTCACGGTCCATCGTTACATAGCCCTTGTCGCGGATATCGGGCAGCGCACGGCTGAGCAGAGAATGATCCGCCCGCTGGATCGCCGCCAGATCCCGAATCGTCAAAGGACCCGCCTCGGCCAAATCCCAAAGTGTGCGCCATTCCACGATCGACAAGCCACCGCCCAGTGCCAGAAAATTGCGCCCCTGAACCCGCGATGCCGCATAAACAGCAGGCAATCGCGAGAAGATATTCAGCCCCTCACGCTCCATTCGCGCGCGAATTTGTGCGGCATCAATCTCCACCTGCTCGGTCATCAGCTCTCCTCCTGCAGACATCATGGGCCGAAAGAAATTACGTGACAAGTCATATAAACTCTGCAAGCGTGATTGCGGGCTCCATGCCTGCGCGTCTTTGGAGGAAGGCGCGGGATCAAGGGAGGATATTATGATCAAGACAGCAATTCTTGGAGCAGCGGTCGCGCTGGCTCCGCTTGCAGCCGCCGCACAGGTCACTTTGACGGCAGAGACAACTACTCCGGGCTCGACCCCGCATTACATCGACACAACACTGGCCGCGATCCTTGACAGTGCGGGCGTGGCCACCTTGCAGATCACCGAAGGTGCTACCCTGACGAATTCCGTACAAGCGGTTGCGGAAGGACAGTTGGATATGGCCCCTGCCCCGCTGATCCTGCCCTTCTTGTTGTCGCGCGGCATCGGCCCCTATAGCGGTGTCGGCCCCGAAGATGGCGCCGCCATGGCCGACAATTTGCGCGTCCTGTTCTGGAATGCAGGCTCGGCGCAGATGTTTGGCTATTATAACAGCAACCCCGTTGAAGATATCACATCGCTCGATGGCTTGCGCATCTGGAACGGACCGCCACGCGGGGCCGCGCTGACGTCGGGTCGTGCAATGGTGCAGCTGCTGTCAGGTGGCAATGATGGCGAAGACTACGAAGGCATCCAGACGCCTTGGCCCGATACCGTTGGAAGCATCACAGGCGGCGGTGCTGACGCATGGACCATTCCCGAAGGTCTGCCCTCGGGCCGTCAAATCGCGATTGCGGCGGCAGGTGGCATCACCATCCATGACGTGCCATCCGATCTGCTGGCCAGCGAATTGGGTCAACAGATTCTGGCCGCGCCTGGCCATGCGCCTTATTCGGTTTCGGTCGAGGAATTCCGCGCAGCCTATGCTGGCAATGACATCACCATCGTCACCGATGATGATACATTCGACAGCTTCGCCACCGCTTTTGGCCAGATCGTAAACGCCTCCATGGATGAGGAACTCGCCTATGAGATCACCAAGGCGTATCTCGAAGGGGAGCAGCGCTTCCTCGAAGGCTCTCCGCGCGGACCATACACGATGCTAAGCTTTGGCGATATCGATGGTGTGTCTCAGGGCGCATGTGGTGCGGTTCAGATCAAGATGCATGCGGGTGCCATCCGTGCCTTTGAAGAGGCAGGCCATAGCATCGCTGATTGCTTGCGCCCCTGATCGCTTGAGGAAAGCAATAGAGCATGACCACACAGACAGCAGACCAACCGCTTGGACGGCGCATCGCGATCGTATTGGCGCTGGTGCTGGTCTGCGTGGGTATGCTCAACACAATGCCCGAGATTACAGGGCTTCAAGATTGGGCGCGCGACCTGAGCGGGCGCCCTTTCTTTCGGGTCTCGAACTTCCCGCCTGAATATTTCTACCCACCTGTTTTCTTCTTGATGATGACCATCGTGGCGCTGGATGCCAGCGTTTACCGCGCATGGCGCACCGAGAAACCCCATTTGGCATGGTTGGGCCTTATGCTGGATGCAGGGCTTTTACTGGCTGCCTTTCTGGCCGCCTTCGGCTTTCTGGTGGAAATCGATTCCATCTGCCTGATCGACCAGATCACGGGCGAGCGGGCAAGGCTGATACAAGACGCGGCCGAGCGCTCGGCAGGTGTGATCCCCGGCATTTCATTCGAGGCCGAGGTCCCCTCCTGTCAGGCCCGTTTCGGCATCTGGATCATCCCGCTGCTATTCGTCATCATCACTCTGTTCTTTTTGTATAACATCCGCGTCTGGGGCTTTCCTCTGGTTGCTGTGGCCAGCGTTGTGGTGCTCTACACGGTTGGCACGGCGCTGATCTGGATATTCGATCTCTCCGATAACAACTTCCTGCTGACCAAGCTGGGGGCAGATGGCGGCGATATTCGCGCCGCGGCGATCCAGAAGGTCACCAAT
>JGI26083J51738_10001699_pt1 | contig 11792 bp, 9 predicted proteins | sample SaaInl85LU_5_DNA_FD_51738 | JGI IMG/M metagenome (IMG submission 51738)
AGGCACCATTAACCCGATGGATTTATATAAACAATTTAGAGGAAAAGAGCCTAAGCCAGATGCACTTTTAAAAAGAGCAGGATTATTAGTAACAAAATAATTTCTCTTGTTTAATTCTNTTTTCTTTGAAAAAATNTTCTGATTTATACAACTCTGTTTTTCAAGATTGCTTTTTCTTTAATAATATAAGTTGTTGTAAATCATTTGTTTATTTAAAATTCTCTTGCTATTTCTTTATGCTCAGCAAATTCTTTACCTTTAGATTATAGCCCGTTGGCAATTCTCAGTAAGCAGTTTTACAGGCCGTTTGGTTCTGATAAATGTGTCTGTAAATTATTTATTCTTTTCTTCAATCCATTTACTCATGTATTTGGTTGCTTGCAAAGTTTGATGTTGTAAAACAGACCCCATAAAATTACAAATTCTATGTGTTTCTAAGTTTTGTTGAATTGTATCAATTTTATCAAAAAATAGTTTCCCATGTTTTTCTTTACCGTAAATGGTATTTATAATATCAATTCCGTTTTTTTGAGAAGTTTCCCAGATATTTTTATCTGTATATAGCTGAACTGCTTTGTTTGAAAATTCTGTAAAATTGTCCTCTATAAAGCCATTCCAAGGTAGATTGTTATGCATCCCTTCTGCTCCTATTTTTGTAGTAACACTTGGTGTACCACAAAGCATTGCTTCTGTTAATTTACCTTTAATACCTGCTCCAAAATTTAAAGGCGCTAAAACTACTTTTGCATTTTTTACTACTTGGTTTGCATCTTTTGCAAATCCTTTAATTAAAAAGCCTTCTTTTTGGTTGTGCAAATCTTGTATTTGTTGATTTATATAAGCACCATAAATGTGTAACTCTGCATTAGGAATTTGTTTTTTAATACGAAACCAAACTTCTTTTTTTAAGGTTAAAACAGCATTTACATTGGGTTTATGAAAAAAGTTTCCTATAAATATAAAGTGCTGTCTATCACCAAAGTTTTTCCATTTTTCTTGTTGATGTTTGCTAATCTCATCAAACAAAAAGGGTAAATACATTACAATAGCTTCATCAATTTTAAAGAGATTTTTTAATAAATCCATTTCGAAAGTCGAAATTATTAAAGACAAATCGCATCGTAAAATAGACGCGATTTCTCTTTTGGTAATATCTTGTTTCAACAACTCATCTGTAGTAAAATTAATTTTATTCTTTACACAAAGCTCTCTTGTTTTTCGCAAACAATGTAAATCTTCTGTATCTAAAATTCTAAGTGCTTTAGGGCAGTATTCTGCAACTCGCCAACCAAATTGTTCTTCGGTCATAAACCTATCAAACAATACAATATTAGGTTGCAATTCTTTTATAAAATCATCAAAAGAAGTATGATTCAATTGTATGGTAACCTCTTTAACACCCAAAGAAGTTAAGTCTATTGCTTTTTCACTTTTTAAAGAAGTAGCTGCAAAAATTATCTTATCATCTCTTTTTAGAAATTGATGAATTAACTGCAACATTCGTTTTCCTGCTGCAGAAGAATTGGGCTCTACCCAAACTGTACCAATAATTAAAACAGTTTGTTTTTGCACCTATTTAACAGACATTTGTTGCTTGTAATCTGCTTGTACTTTTTTACCCCAAGATACAACAGCTGCAATTTGCTTTTCTGTTAAATTTGCTTCAGAGTGTGTCCAAGTATAAGAATTTAAAGGCATTTCTCCTTTTTCAACTTCTTCATATAACTCGTCCATTTTATGTTCTTTTCTTTTTAAAGAATACTCACTCCATTTAGAAAAATTTAAATGTTTTTTTCCATCTTTTACATGCTCATCTAACCAATAATTTATAGGAGTAATTTTATCATACCAAGGATATCTTGTTTTTGCTGAATGGCAATCAAAACAAGTAGTTTCTAATATTTTTTTTACATCTGCTGGCGGATTTGTTTCCACTAAAAATGTGTTTACAGTAGCAATATCTCCATCATTTTTTTCTGGACCAAAAAATTGAGCTATCAGTAAAACAACTAAAAGAAAAACGAGTATTTTTTTTATAATTTTCATTGGTAAATTTTAAGGATAATTTATACTGTAAAACTACTAAATTCTTACTTTATTCTGTGAAAATATCCGTATTTTTGTCAACTATTATTAAAAAACGAACCAAAAGGTTACAGAATACGCAAAAAAAAAGTACTCATGAAATACGATATTATTGTAATTGGCTCAGGACCTGGTGGATATATTTCTGCTGTTAGAGCATCACAATTAGGTAAAAAAGTAGCAATTATAGAAAAATACGCCACTCTTGGTGGAACCTGTTTAAATGTTGGTTGCATTCCATCTAAAGCATTATTAGACTCTTCGCATCATTATTACGATGCTATTCATCATTTTGAAGAACATGGTATTTCTGTAGAAAAACCGAGTTTTGATTTTGGTAAAATGGTAGAAAGAAAAGCCAAAGTTGTAGAAACTACAACAGGAGGAATCAAATATTTGATGGACAAAAATAACATCGATGTTTTTGAAGGTTTGGGTTCTTTTGAAGATAAAACGCATGTAAAAATCACTAAAAATGATGGTTCATCTAAAGTAATAGAAGGTACTAATATTATTATCGCAACAGGTTCTAAACCAGCAACTTTACCATTTATAGAAATTGATAAAGAACGTATTATTACATCAACAGAAGCTTTAAAATTACCAGAAGTACCAAAACATTTAATTGTTATAGGTGGTGGTGTAATTGGTTTAGAGCTAGGCTCTGTGTACAAACGCCTAGGTGCAAATGTAACTGTGGTAGAGTATGCTCCAAAAATTACACCAACTATGGATGCTGATGTTTCAAAGGAATTACAAAAAGTGTTAAAGAAACAAGGTATTAAATTCAACGTAAGCCACGGTGTTACAGCTGTAGAAAGAAAAGGTGACGAAATAATTGTAAAAGCAAACAATAAAAAAGGAGAAGAAGTAACTTTTACGGGAGATTATTGTTTAGTTGCTGTTGGTAGAAAAGCATATACCGAAGGTTTAGGTTTAGAAAAAGTAGGTGTAGAAGTTAATGAACGTGGTCAGGTTTCTGTAAACAATCATTTACAAACCAACGTTTCTAATATTTACGCCATTGGCGATGTTGTTAAAGGTGCAATGTTAGCACACAAAGCTGAAGAAGAAGGCGTTGTTGTTGCAGAATATTTAGCTGGTGAAAAGCCACATATAGATTATAACTTAATTCCTGGCATTGTTTACACTTGGCCAGAAGTTGCTGCAGTTGGTAAAACTGAAGACGAATTAAAAGAGTCAAAAATTGACTACAAATCTGGTAAATTTTCGATGAGAGCTTTGGGTAGATCTCGTGCAAGTGGAGATATTGATGGTTTTGTAAAAGTTTTAGCAGATAAAAATACAGACGAAATTTTAGGAGTTCATATGGTAGGTGCTAGAGTTGCAGATTTAATTATGGAAGCTGCTGTAGCTATGGAATATAGAGCCTCTGCAGAAGATTTGGCAAGAATTTGTCATGGACATCCAACCTATTCTGAGGCTGTAAAAGAAGCTGCAAAAGCTGCTTGGGATGGCAAACCTTTAAATGCCTAAAACGCATTTTTATAACTATTTTAAAAGCAACCATTTTTTGGTTGCTTTTTGTTTTGATAAAGTTTCTTACATTTAGAAAATGAAAAAATTCCTATCTATTTTTTTTCTTTTATTCTTTTATACTTTACTTCAATGTCAAGAACATAAAAGCCCTAAAACACAAGCCTCTAAATTTTTAGAAAATTTTTATTATACCGTAAACTTTGGGGGTATTTTTTAACCTTTTACAAATGATAATTTAATTGATGGCTACAAAACAGACACTTTTTCTAAAAATTATTTTTCTAGAAAAATTGGTTTTAATATTTACGCAAATTACGCTATAATTGGGCCTACATTACTTACTAAAAAAAATCTAGATAATTTAAATACTGGGCCAAAAACAACGTTTCAAGACACCATAGGATTAGGTATTTTCTTTGGAAAAAAAAGAAGTTACAATGCAGAACTTAGAATTATGCATTATTCTAATGGAAATATTTTTCCGCAAAATTCTGGAGTTGCAGTTCCTATTCAATTCACACTCGGAAAAACATTTTAATCTACTTTAAAAATATTGTTTTGTAACCAATAAGATTTGTATTTTTACCCATTACTATGCAAAGAACTAACCGTACTTTTTCTGTTGATAATATTGCTGATTTTAAAGAACATTTATTAATTTGGTCTCAACAATTTGATACTGCTCTTTGGCTAGATGCNAATAATTATCACCAACAATACAGCAACTTTGATGCTGCTTTAGCAGTAGAAGAATTTACCGCAATAAAAACCGANTATGACAATGCTTTTGATAAATTAAAGGAATACCAAAGCATGACCAATGACTATATTTTTGGCTACATTTCTTATGATGTAAAAAATGATATAGANCAAATTTCATCTAAAAATTTTGACGGTTTAGACTTTGCAGACTTGTATTTTTTTCAACCTCAAAAACTAATTTTTATTCNTGGTAATAACATAGAATTTAAGTATTTGAATATGGTTGATAATGAGATTGAAACTGATTTTGAANAAATTAAAAATCTTGATTTCAACTGTGTTCAACAAGATAATATCGNAAACTCAGATATCAAAATAAAACTTAGAATTCATAANGATCAATACCATAAAAAGATACATAAAATATTAGACCACATACAAAAAGGAGATATTTATGAAGNTAATTTTTGTCAGGAGTTTTATGCTGAAAACGCCACTATAAATCCTGTAGAAACTTATCAACAACTTAATAATATTGCGGCACCTCCATTTGCTTGTTTTCTAAAATTGGAGCATCAATACGCATTGTGCTCATCACCTGAAAGATATATTAAAAAAGAAGGAACCAAAGTAATTTCTCAACCNATAAAAGGCACTGCAAAAAGGTTAATTAGTAAAGTTGATGATGAGAAAATTGCATCAGATTTACAAAAAGACGAAAAAGAGCGTGCAGAAAATGTAATGATTGTAGATTTGGTAAGAAATGATTTGTCTAAAACTGCAAAAATGGGAACTGTAAAAGTAGAAGAATTGTGCAAAGTGTATCCTTTTAAACAAGTGCATCAAATGATATCTACAGTAGTTTCTCAAGTGGAAGAAAACATACATCCTGTAGAAATTATTAAAAGTACGTTTCCAATGGGAAGTATGACAGGTGCACCCAAAATTTCTGCCATGAATATTATAGAAAACCTAGAAGAAACCAAACGTGGCTTGTATTCTGGTACAATTGGTTATTTTACTCCAAAGGGTGATTTCGATTTTAATGTTGTAATAAGAAGCATTTTATATAACGAAGAAGAAAAGTATATTTCTTATTCTGTGGGAAGTGCTATTACCATAAAATCATCAGCAGAAAAAGAATATGAAGAGTGTTTGTTAAAAGCAAAAGCTATGAAACATGTGTTGTCAAACTCTAAATAAATTCTATGATACCCAACAAAGAAGAGCTATTCCAAAAAACTTTAGAAAGTTTAGAAGAAAAACCCAATGAGCAAAATATGTTTAATGCTTTTTTAAAAATATATCCAACTGAATGGAAACAACTAAAAATTGCGTTTTCTAAATTTAACAGAAGTAAACAATTTGGTAAAACAATTCCTTTACCAAAACCAGAAATGTCTTTAAGAAAAGAAATAAGAATTTGGTTAAATAAGAAAAGTCAAAAATAGACCTCACAGGTTTTAAAAACCTATAAAATCTTGCTAAATACAAACTATAATAATTTCTAAATTATTCAGTACTTTTGAGCAACAGATGCAAGAAAAACTTAAAAATCATATTGCTAAAAATCTTCCTTTTTTAAAGGATAAAAAACTATTAATTGCCATTTCTGGCGGCGTAGATTCTGTAGTATTAACACACCTTTTAACTCGTTTAAATTTCAATATTTCTTTAGCACATTGTAACTTTCACTTACGTGAAGAAGAGAGCGATTTAGACGAAAAATTTGTAATTGATTTAGGAGAAAAACTAAAACTAAAAACACGAACCATTGATTTTACTATAGAACCCATTGGCTCTGTACAATTAGCAGCAAGAGAGTTGCGTTATCAATGGTTTCAAGAATTAATTGATAAAGACCAGTTTGATTTTGTATTAACAGCACATCATGCAGATGATAATTTAGAAACCTTTTTAATTAACTTAACAAGAGGCTCTGGTTTAGATGGTTTTACAGGAATACCTGTAGTGAACAAAAATATTGTACGCCCGCTATTACCTTTTTCTAGAGAAGAAATCATCGCATTTGCGAAAAAAAATAAAATTTCTTGGAGAGAAGACAAAAGCAATGCTGCTACCAAATATGTTCGCAATAAAATTAGACATAAAATTGCGCCAGTTTTAAAGGAAATAAACCCTTATTTATTAGACAGTTTTTCTAAAACATTAGAAAACCTAAAAGAAAGTCAACAAATTATTGAAGATAAAATTACTGAGGTTTCTAAAGAAATTATTAGCAAAAAAAATGGGCTTTTACATGTAGATGTTTCAAAAATCCAAAAGTTATCTAACCCAAAAGCTTATTTGTATCAACTTTTAAAACACTACAATTTTACAGAGTGGAATGATGTGTACCATTTACTTGCTGCACAATCTGGTAAACAAATTTTTTCTAAAACTCATGTTTTATTAAAAGACAGAAGTCAATTGATTTTATCTGAAAGAGATTTTTCGTTTATATCAAAATCAATATTTAAAATTGAAGAAAATCAATCTGAAATTTTAAAACCCATTCACATGATTTTTGAGGAAAATATTGAAAAATCAACAGATACTAAAAACAGCATTTTTGTTGATAAAACAAAACTAAAATTCCCTTTAATTGTAAGAAAGTGGCAAAATGGCGATTATTTTTACCCTTCTGGAATGGAAGGAAAAAAGAAATTAAGTAAATATTTTAAGGACGAAAAATTATCACTCATAGAAAAACAACAAATTTGGTTGCTCTGCAACAATAATAACGACATTATTTGGGTTATCAACAAAAGACAAGACAATCGTTTTTTAAGCAAAAGCCCGGAGACTAGTTTAAAAATTATGCTAAACAAGTAAGATTTTGTACTTTCCAAAAATGAATCAACATTAGTAATTTATGAAAAAAATATGCCTTTTGGTAGCAATCGTAGCAATGATTTCTTGCCAGCAAGAAAAACCGATAAACTATGCAATTATTTCTGGTAAAATAGAAAATGTAAAAACAAAAAAACTAACCCTATTTAGCCAATATGATACAAGTAAAAAAGTTGATATTTCTTTAGCCGAAGATGGTACTTTTGTAGATACTTTAAAAATGGATAGCAATTTTTTTGTTTTAAGGCAAGACAATAATTTAATTGAACTTTATGCGCCAAATGGCAGTAAATCAAATATTAGCTATAATGCCACTAAAAAAGATTCTACTTTACAAATTACAGGAAGCCTAAGTGCTATTAACAACTATTTACTTGCAAAAGGAAAACTTTCTAAAGAGTTAATAGGAGATCAAAAAGAAATGTTTTTAAAAGATGAAGCTGCGTTTAAAGAACATATTTTAAAAATAAAAACGGCAGAAGAAGATTTACTTTTTAAAACAGATGGCATTTCAGAAGATTTTTCTAATATGGAGAAAAACAGTATAAATTATGAATATTTAGCTACGCTGAACAATTATAAAACTTACCATGGTTACTATTCAAAAAATAGAGCTTTTGAACCATCAGAAAATTTTCTTGATGATTTAAAAGGTTTGGACTTAGAAAATGAAAAAGATTTTTTAAACTCTAAATTTTATAGAGATATTGTAAGTTCTAAATTAAGAGATAAAACAAGTGATTTGGTTAAACAAGACTCAACAATCTCTAGAGATATTACCTATTTAAAAGTGGTATCAGAATTAAATAATCAAAAAATAAAAAACAAATTATTGTATGATGATGCTAGATATGGCATTACCTACACAGATAATTTAGAAGAATATTACAAATTATTTTCTAAAAACTCTACAGATGAAGAAAATAACACAAAAATTGCTGCAGATTATAAGAAACTAAAATCTTTGGCAAAGGGAAGTCCTTCTCCAAAATTTTCAGACTACGAAAACAATGCAGGTGGTAAAATGTCTTTAGAAGATTTAAAAGGAAGCTATGTTTATATAGATGTTTGGGCAACTTGGTGTGGTCCTTGTATTGCAGAAATACCATCTTTAAAGAAAGTAGAAAAAGAATTTCATAATAAAAACATAAAATTTGTAAGTGTTTCTATTGACACAGAAGATGCTTATGATAAGTGGAAAAAAATGATTGTAGATAGAGAGTTGGGTGGAATCCAATTATTAGCAGAAAATGCTTGGAAATCTCAATTTGTACAAGATTATATGATTAAGGGAATTCCGCGCTTTATTTTGTTAGATGCAGAAGGTAAAATTATTAGCGCCAATGCACCAAGACCATCAAACAAAAAATTAGTAGAAACTTTAAATAGTTTAAACCTTTAATGCATAGCAAATTATGAAGAAAATTTTTTCTCTTTTTATTTTACTTTTTACACTTATAAGTTTTTCGCAAACCGAAGAAAGTCCTGCTGTTTGGCAAAGTACTATCAATAAAATTTCTAATACTGAATACAATATTGTTTTCACAGCAAACCTTTTACAAGATTGGCATTTGTATTCTCAATACAATCCAGATGGAGCCTCTCAACCTTTAGAAATTTTAATTCCAGAAGGTAAAACTGGTTACGAATTGGTTGGTAAAGCTATAGAAAGTAAAACCCATAAAGAATATTCTGAGGTATGGGAAAAAGAAGAAATTTTCTTTAGTGATGTTGCTATCTTAACTCAAAAAATAAAAATTACAGATACAAGTCTATCCACTGTTTCATTGCAAGTTTATGGGCAAGTTTGTAAAGAAGCTTGTATACAAATAGAAGAATTATTTACATTTTCTTTATCAGGAAAAAAACTTGAAAAAGAAATTGTTGTTTTAGATGATAAGAGTAAACAATTAACTAAAAATTTAAAATTAGATTTAAAAAACACATCCTTATTAAAGCAGAATACAAACAATTCAGAAACGGATAGCTCTTTAATTAGTATCTTTTTATTAGGTTTTGTGGGTGGGTTGTTAGCTTTATTAACACCATGTGTATTTCCTATGATTCCTTTAACGGTTTCTTTTTTTACAAAACAAAGTAAAAACAAAAGAAAAGGTATTTTTAACGCTATTTTGTATGGGGTATTTATTGTAGTAATTTATATTTTATTAAGCGTGCCTTTTCATTTAATTGATGGCTTAGATCCTAATATTTTAAATACCATTTCTACCAATATTTGGTTAAATATTTTCTTTTTTGCCATTCTAGTATTTTTTGCTTTTTCATTTTTTGGCTACTACGAAATTACATTACCAAGTTCTTGGGGCAATAAAATGGATTCTGCCTCTAGTGTTGGCGGAATTGTAGGAACCTTTTTTATGGCATTAACTTTAGCCATCATTTCTTTTTCTTGTACAGGACCAATTTTAGGATCTCTTTTAGCAGGTTCTTTAAGTACTGTTGGCAATCCTGCAAGCCAGCTTTCTGCGGGTATGACCGGTTTTGGTGTAGCACTCGCTTTACCTTTTGCTTTATTTGCCTTGTTTCCTAACCTGTTAAAATCGTTACCAAAATCTGGTGGCTGGCTTAACACCACCAAAGTAGTTTTGGGCTTTTTAGAATTGGCTTTTGCTTTTAAGTTTTTATCAAACTCAGATTTAGTTGGGCATTGGGAAATTTTAAAAAGAGAAATTTTTATTGGTATTTGGATTGTTATTTTCTTAGGATTGGCTTTATATATTTTAGGCAAAATAAATTCCCACACGATTCACCAATAAAAAAAATTATCGTTTTCTAGAGTTTCTTTTGGTGTTTTAGTAATTGCTTTTGTTATTTATTTAATTCCTGGTACGTTTAAAACACCTACTTGGAATTTAAATGCATTAAGTGGCTTTCCTCCACCTCAATTTTATAGTATTTATCAACAAGAATCAGAGTGTCCTTTAGGCTTAAATTGTTATAAAGATTTTGATAAAGGTTTACAAGCCGCCAAATTAAGCAACAAACCTATTTTATTAGATTTTACAGGTTGGGCTTGCGTAAATTGCAGAAAAATGGAAGAAAATGTTTGGAGCAACCCAACAGTATATAATATTTTGCAAAACGATTATATTCTTATTTCTTTATACGTAGATGATAATGAAAAAGAATTACCAAAGGCTGCGCAATTCGATTTTAAGAAAGCAAATGGACAAATAAAAAAAATAAAAACCTTTGGTGATAAGTGGGCTACATTTCAAATTGTAAACTTTAAAAACGCCTCACAACCTTATTATGTTTTAATGAATTCAGAGTTAGAAATTTTAAACACACCACAACAATACACNGATACAGAAACGTATAAAAATTGGTTACAAAAAGGCTTAGAAAATTTTAAAAAATAAAGGAACTTATTAAAAAATTTCTCACAGTAATTTTTTCTATCGGATGATTTTGTGTTATTTTTAATCAATAAAAGTTTCTAATAAAAGTAACACAGACACTTTTTTAGATTTTTATAAAAATCACTCAACATTTATATCGTTTTCGTAAATAATAGGTTAATTATTAGCAAAAAACTAAGTTCTGTAACAAGGCTTTTTTGTAGCTTTACTACATAAAATTTTATATGTATGTCTGGACTACCAAAATTATCTCGTTTTAACGAAAACGTATTGTCTAAATACCAAATTTACAACAGTGTATTTACAACGCTACCTTTCGATTCTATAAGCAATACAGGTGTATTGTTACCGNTGTTTCATGAATTATGTAAAAAAGGTTTCGAAGAAGGAAAAAATCCAACAGAAATTATAAATTCTTTCTTCACAAAATACTTAGAAAACCCTACAGAGAAAGAGAAAACAGACATGCTTTTCCATTTTATACAGTATATAGAACGTCAAGTAGTTCTTTTTGATGCTATAGAAGATGCTGCTTTTTCTGAAGTAAATAATATGGATGGTATTGGTACCCTTAGGAACTCTAAAGAAATTTCTATTATTAGAAATAAAAAAGAAGAATTAAAAGCTTATTTAGAAGAGTTTAAGGTGCGTATTGTATTAACTGCACACCCAACACAATTTTATCCAGGTTCCGTTTTAGGTATTATTACAGATTTAGATAAAGCGATACAAAATGATGATTTAATTCTTATAAAAAGATTATTAGCACAATTAGGTAAAACACCATTTTATAAAAAAGAAAAACCATCTCCTTTTGATGAAGCTGTAAGCTTAATTTGGTATTTAGAACATGTATTTTATCACTCTGTACCAAAAATTTACAATTATATTCAAAGTAATATATATGATGGAAACCCTATTGATAACGAAATTATAGATCTTGGTTTTTGGCCAGGTGGAGATAGAGATGGAAACCCATTTGTAACTACAGAAATTACATTAAATGTTGCTGAAAGATTAAGACAAACTATCTTAAGAAATTACTACAGAGATGTTAGAAAACTAAAAAGACGTTTTACGTTTGATGGTGTTCAAGAAATTTTTGCAAGAATAGAAAAGCGTCTTTATAAGCACGTTGTTAGAAGCTATACTAAGGTTAACTTTTCTCAAAAAATATTATTAGAAGAACTAGCAAATGCTAGAAAAATTATAGAAACTAAACATCAATCTTTATTTTTAGAAGAGTTAGATGATTTTATAAACAAAGTT
>JGI26083J51738_10001715_pt1 | contig 11724 bp, 13 predicted proteins | sample SaaInl85LU_5_DNA_FD_51738 | JGI IMG/M metagenome (IMG submission 51738)
CACACCAAACCACGAATTCAGAAAACCCATTACAGAAAATTTTAATTCGTTGGAATGATCATTTCCTAATAAGTTTAGCCAACTTATATACTGGTAATAAAGAGATTGGGTATCAATGAAAAGTAAAGGGATTGCAGAAAGTACAACGACCCAAAAAATCACCAAGAGCCCAGATTTTATTTTTTTTGGATAAAATAGATACAAGACAAAGGCTACCAAGCCAAATAGCTTTATAAAAACAGTTGCAATTAGCATCCAAGCACTTCTACTTACTTTTGAATTTTCGAGGGAGTCAAAAGCCAACAGGATAAGTCCTGCAATCAATGCATTGCTCTGGGAATTTTGAGTGGTTGTAATGAGTTCTATCAAAACAAAAAGGGAGGCAAACACAAATCCATTGTTTCGCGTGAATTTCAGTTTTTTNAGTCCAAGAAACAAAACAAAAACATTGAGTGAATTCCATAAAAACAANCCAATCCAGACTGGGAAATAGGCAATAACTCCCATAAATAAAGCAAAGGAAGGGCTATACTTGAACAAATCGTAATGTTCTTGTGGATATGCTTTGTATAAGTCTTCGTTTTCTAACAAGTGAAAAAACGATTGCTGAAAAATAAGGTAGTTGTTGTAAAGCGTGTGAGAAAATCCCTCATTTGCCACCAACAGTCGTTGTGCTGTTATCAATCCAGCAAAAAGCAACATGAATCCCCATTGGAATTTCGTGTTGTTCGCAAGTGACAATAGTTTACTTCTCATGTTTCAAAAGTAGCGAAAATATCTTTCTCCCCTTTCTATTCCTTCATGGATTAATAAATTCGCTTATCTTTGCAAACCCAAAATACTTGAACAAATGACAACAGAAGAAAAGAACAATAAAATTGTAGACGACTTATTGAAAGATTTAGGAACCAACGATACTAAAACGCTTACTTCTGCGCTCAAAAGAGTTAGATCTAAAGGAAATGAAAAAGTAATTCCTGCTTTGTTCAAATTGATTGAGAAAAATGAGGACGAAAGCATTGTTGAAGAAGCAAAAAAAATCATTTTAGAATTGAAATCTACAGCTGCTATTCCATATCTCCTCAAGGAATTAGAGACGAATAAGAATACAGAAATTAGAGAATTGGTTTTGAATTCATTTTGGCAAACAGGCTTTAATGCGCATCAACACATGGATAAATTTGTAAGGGCTGCAACCAAAGGTTCCTTTATGGAAGCTTTTGAGGCCTACACTATAATTGACAACTTGGAAGGTCCATTTCAAGAAGAATCTATTATGGAAGCACAATTGGTATTGAAATCTTATTTTTCGGACAACAAACAAGAAGATGAAAAATTTGAAATCTTGAAAAACATTGCCAAGCAACTAGCTAATTACGAATTGACTATTCAATAGTTTTTGGTTTGTTTTTTTGAACATTTACAAATAAATGAGTGCTCAATCTTCTTGCCTTTTCTTTAGCTAATTTGGCTTTTTCACCGAAAAATTTACTGTCAATATTCTTATTCCAAAGAATAAGCCATTCATAAAAATGATCTTGTGAAATGTTGTATCCATTAGCCTCCAAATGCTTCTCCCAAATTGCATCTGTGGCAACATTATATTGAAAATAGGTCCAAACGTTTCGTGTTTCCTAATTCTTGAATAAAAACTAGAAACCAACTGCATGATATCCGCACGGGCTGTTATTTCTTTCATCTAGCTTTGTAATAGTTTATTTTATAACCTTTGGCATAAGCCACATCGCTTGATGTATGGTATAAATACACCTTTAATTCTTCGAAATCTTCCCTGCAGAAATAGGATTCCTTAATGAATTCAAAATCATTTTCCCAAATTTTGGTAGAATGACAAGTTGCCGTGTAATAATTGCTATTTGGTTTGTCATCAAATACAAACTTTGTTTCTGGATGGGTCCTCCAAGTTTGCACTTCTATTTTGTCTCCCTTTTTCAAAGAATAAAAAGTGATAGGAAACCCAAAGGGATTATCTTGAGTCAGTTCTACTCCGGTAATTTGGGTCGTGTCTGTCGATTGCAATAAATTGGAATTGCCATTTATTTTCCCGAATGAAAAAATATGCTCACATTCCAAGGAATTCCTATCCTTTTCTTTAAAATCATAGCTCCACACTAATTTTAAATCTTGGGTAGAATAAAAAGAATCATTCATTTTGAAAAAGGTAAAACTAGTGGCTAGCAATCCATAACCCCAAAACAAAGCTAAACTCCATTTTGACAGTGATATCCTTTTGTTTGAAAACAACAGGAAAAACATCGGATAAACTGGTGTGAAATAGCGACCCATCAATGGCCAAAGCTTGTCGTTGCCAACAGGATTCCAAGTCAAATATTGCGAAAGCATAATTAGAATTGTAGTAAAGCCTATTACAACCAAAAGAATAATTTTTTGTTTGACAGATAAGAAAAAGACATCTCCTGAATTTCCAATTGCAAAAATCAGAATAATGCAATACGCCAAAAGAACGAACCAAGATGGCATCTTGAATCTATTCCAACCTAAGTTTCCAATGTATCCAGTCATCATATCATCAAATTCGCGGAAATATGAGGTTACAAATACTCCAATTGTTTTTACTTTATTGGTTTTGATGTAATCCATTTGCAAATTCATGTCAGCCCGATAACCAAGAGTTACATCGTCTCTAAAATCTGGATTGTAATTGAGGTAAGATGTATAAAAAGTATCTATTTTACTTTTCCAAGCTCCTGCCGAACCAAACCCTACTAAGAGAGATAGTAGAACTACAACTCCCATTTTTAATTTCCCACCAAATTTGGAAAAAGGAATAAGAAGCAGCAGTAATACGATAGGAATATAAACCAACTTAGCTAAGCCAATGAGTGTTATTAAAATGAGTAATACAGCAATTCTTCTGAGTGAAATAGTTTCTCTAATTAAAGCAGAATTAAGGACTAGTGCAATGTACATCCAGCTCAAACCATTGATCATCATATCTGCACTGATAGAAGAATTGATAAACAATGACATGGGAAGCAAAAGTAAAACTGCAAACAATTTCTTTTTGATTGGTAAAAAATAAAAAACCACTCTTATCATAACCATCCAGGTTAAAAACGACACGATTTTTACTAAATAAAAAATAAAATAAGGCCCTAAATTAAGCCACAATCCTATCCTCATTACCATAACTTGTGGAATGTAAGAAATAGGTGAATAAACAGCCGTATTTGGGAAATGCATGAATACTTTATCACTTTCTTTCAGTTCGATGTTTCGAGTTTCCCTCAATACGTTTTTTTCCATTTTGTGATATGGATTGTAACGAAATTGAGTAAAAGTTTCTTGAAATTGATGAAATGACTTGGGAACAAAACCGCCCACAGAGTTATTCTCTTGCACTGGCGATAAGTGACCTGTTGCCAATTGATAAGTTCGAAAGAAATGATTGGGAGAATCAGGAACTTGAAAAGGCGGAACCACAATAATGTAGAAAAAACCAATAAGCAAAGTGGCTACCCAAACAAGGTTTTCAAATTTTGACAAAAAGCTTTTGAGTAGGTTTTGATTCATGACCAAAGTTACTTATAATTTGGTGTTTAATTGATTCCTAGAATAGGTTTTACTTATGATTAAAAGATGATTGTTGTCAATATTTTAGGAAAAATGATGAGGTGGGTTTAGTTTTAGGTAAACAATAATGTTATGTCAGAGATAAGCGTAAGACCAAGAATAAGACACGAAGTAGCCGAAGAACCCGATAAGGTAAGAGAAATGCTTATTGCTCATGAACAAAATCACAATCAGGATTTGATGTTCTCTAAAAAGCATAACCATTGCACTATCGAGATTCATCCATCTCAACAGCACTATTGGTCGCCCTACGCTACTTTTAATTTAGAAAAAACAGAAAACGGAACAATTGTGAGAGGAATTGTTGGACCAAGACCAAATTTGTGGGCTAGTTTTATGGTTTTGTATGTTTTTTCATTGGCAAGTTTTACAATTACCGCTGTCATAGGAACAGGAATGCTTTCTCTCAACAAAAGTGGCTTGTTACTTTATATTTCCCCAGTGTTTTTATTTCTTTTTGTGGCTATATATTTTGCTGCACAAATTGGAAAAAACAAAGCCTCAAATCAAACCAAACAAATAAAACAATTTATTGAAGAGGCTCTTATATCAAATGATTTATCCCCAAAATAGGGTTCATATCTCGCTTATTTCTTCTGTAAAATTTCAGGTCATTTTTTGTTATCTTTGTCAAAATCACAAGTGATATATGACATTAATCAAATCTATCTCGGGAATACGAGGAACAATTGGAGGGNNAATTTCTGAAAATCTTACTCCAATTGATGTTGTGAAATTTGCNTCAGCTTATGCACAATTNATTAAAAACAGAACAAAAAAATCAACCATTAAACTAGTTGTAGGNAGAGATGCTCGATTATCAGGAAAAATGGTAACCGACNTAGTAAACGGCACGTTGATAGGAATGGGAGTTGAAGTTATTGATTTGGGNCTCTCCACTACTCCAACAGTCGAAATTGCTGTTCCTCTGGAAAAAGCAGATGGTGGAATTATTATTACCGCTAGTCACAATCCAAAACAATGGAATGCCCTAAATTATTAAACGAAAAAGGCGAATTTATTTCTGGTGAAGAAGGAGAAGAATTGATTCAAATTGCCGATTCTGGTTCTTACAACTACGTAGAAGTAGATGAATTAGGATCTGTGACTAACAATGATAGTTATTTACAAAAACACATTCAATCAGTGATTGATTTGAGTTTGGTAGATAAAGAAATAATCAAAAATTCAGGATTCAAAGTTGTGGTAGATGCTGTAAACTCTTCAGGAGGAATATTTATCCCTGCTTTATTGAAAGAACTTGGAGTAGAAGTAGTAGAATTATACTGCGAACCTACAGGACACTTTCCGCACAATCCTGAACCCTTAGCCGAAAATCTGACCGAAATATCAAAGTTGGTTATTGAATCCAAAGCTGATTTGGGGATTGTGGTAGATCCTGATGTAGATAGATTGGCTTTTGTTTGTAATGATGGAAGTATGTTTGGCGAAGAATATACTTTGGTTGCTGTAGCAGATTTTGTATTGAAAAATACACCAGGAAATTCTGTTTCAAATCTTTCTTCTACTCGAGCATTGAGTGATGTTACTGTAAAAAATGGAGGGCAATACTTTGCCTCGGCAGTGGGAGAAGTAAATGTGGTAGAAAAAATGAAGTCTGAAAACGCAGTAATTGGCGGTGAAGGAAATGGAGGGATTATATACCCAGAATCTCATTACGGCAGAGATGCGCTAGTTGGAGTTGGTTTATTCTTAACTCATCTTGCAAAAGAGAACATAACCTCTAGACAATTGAGGGACTCTTATCCTAATTATGAAATGAGTAAAAACAAGATTCAACTTACACCAGAAATTGATGTGGATGACATCTTGATAAAAATGAAAGAAAAATACAAGCACGAGAAAGTAAACGACATTGATGGAGTTAAAATTGATTTTGCTTCGGAATGGGTTCATTTAAGAAAATCGAACACTGAGCCAATTATAAGAGTTTACTCGGAAAGTGGAACAGAAGAAAGTGCTGCAAAAATAGCACAACAAGTAATGGATGACATCCATGAAATAATAAACAACTAGAAAAGAAAAAATCAAATGGCAATATATTTTGATAGTGCAGCTACTACACAACTTGACGATAAAGTGATTGAAGCAATGTACGAATGTATGAAGGACAATTATGGAAACCCATCCTCTACTCACTCTTTTGGAAGAAAAGCGAAGAATACCCTAGAAACTTGCAGAAGAGAAATTGCGGCATATTTCGGAGCTTCACCTTCCGAAATTACATTTACTTCTTGCGGGACAGAAGCAGATAACTTGGCTATAAAATGTGCGGTAGAAGAATTGGGAGTTACTCGAATTATTTCCACAGAAATTGAACACAAAGCTGTGTTAAGCATGATAAAAAACATTGCAGCTATACATTCTGTTGAGGTAAATTATGTAAATGTAAATGAGGATGGTCAAGTTGATTTGAACCACTTGGAGGAATTATTGGAGAAATCAGACCAAAAGACTTTAGTTTCTTTGATGCATGCCAACAATGAAATTGGAACTTTGATTCCAATTAAAAAAGTAGGTGATTTATGTAAATCTTACAAAGCATACTTCCATTCGGACACGGTTCAAACTGTGGGGCATTTCCCATTGAATTTTGAAGAAATGGGCGTTCATTTTGCTGCTTGTGCTGCTCACAAAATTCATGGCCCAAAAGGAATTGGTTTTGCATACATAAACAAAAGTATAACACCAAAATCTATGATAATTGGTGGTGGACAAGAAAGAGGATTGAGAGCAGGAACTGAAAATTTAATTGGAATTTGTGGTTTGCACAAAGCACTTTCACTCTCCTACTCTAATTTAGAAACTGATAAAAAACACATATCAGGACTGAAAGAATACATGAAAAACGAATTGACTTCATACTTTGGAGATCAAATAAGGATAAATGGATGTGAGGAAAACTCATTGTACACCGTTCTTTCTGTTTCTTTTCCAAACAATGACAACAATAGTTTGTTGCTGTTTAAACTAGATATGAAAGGAATTGGACTTTCGGGAGGAAGTGCTTGCAACTCAGGCGCAGATCAAGGTTCTCATGTAATAAGAGGAATTTACCCAAATGCCTCAGATTATATTCCGTTGAGGTTTTCTTTTTGTAAAAACAACACCAAAGAAGAAGTGGATTTTTGCCTTGAGGCATTGAAAGAATTGGTGGAAATAAAAGTAACAGCTTAATTCAATTCAATGAAAATAACATTTTTGGGCACAGGAACATCACAGGGAATACCTGTCATTGCTTGTGATTGTGAAGTATGTGTATCTCAAAATGAAAAAGACAAAAGACTGCGTGTTTCTGTCTTAATAGAAACGGAGAAAAACACCTTAGTGATTGATTCTGGACCTGATTTTAGAACTCAAATGCTAAGAGCAAAAGTTCAGAATATTGATGGAATTCTTTATACCCACGAACACAAAGATCATGTAGCAGGAATGGACGATGTTCGACCATTTTGTTTCAAACACAAAAAAGAGATTGAAATATATGCCCATGAAAGAGTTCTCAGTCAATTGAGACAAGAATTTCATTATGTGTTTGATGAACGGTTCAATTACCCCGGAATNCCCAGAATAAATGCCAATACAATAACAAACGAACCTTTTGTGATAAACAACGAAACCATTACTCCTATTGATGGTTTGCATTACAAGTTACAGGTATTTGGATTCAGAATTGGAGATTTTACTTACATTACAGATATGAATTCTATTTCGGAAGAAGAGATAGAGAAAGTAAAAGGTACAAAAGTATTGGTGTTGAATGCGCTTCAAAAACAGCCACACATTTCTCACTTCAATTTGGAGGAGGCTATTGAATTGGTAGGTAAAATAAAACCAGAAAAAACCTACTTTACCCACCTAAGTCACACAATGGGATTGCATGAAATAGTTTCGAAAGAGCTACCTCAAGATATTGAATTGGCTTACGATGGATTGGAAATTAAAATATAATATGGAAAGCAAATCACTTTCATGGTCAGATTTTAAAAAAGTAGACATTCGAGTGGGAACAATACTTACAGCTCAAGATTTTCCAGAAGCACACAATCCTTCATATTTTTTAACTATCGATTTTGGAGAGCTGGGAATAATAAAAACTTCGGCTCAAATAACAACTTTATATAACTGCACAGAACTTATTGGCAAACAAGTGATTGCAGTTGTAAATTTTCAGCCAAAACAAATAGCAAATAGAATGAGTGAATGTTTGATTTTGGGAACTTTAGGAGAGAATCAAACAATTACCCTCTTGGGAACAGATAAACCAGTTAAAAATGGAATTAAAGTAGGTTAATTCCTATTTTTGAAAAAAGAAAAATAAACTATGTCATTATATAAATACTCAGCCAACAAACCCAATGGAGAATCGGTATCCATGGAGGACTACAAAGGAAAAGTTGTGCTTGTAGTGAATACCGCCACAAAATGTGGACTTACTCCTCAGTTTGCTGGATTGGAAAAACTACACCAAGACTACAAAGAAAGAGGATTGGTGATACTGGGTTTCCCTTGCAACCAATTTTTAGGTCAAGAGCCAGTTTCTAATGACAAGATGGAAGAAACTTGCCAAATAAACCACGGAGTTACCTTTCAATTGATGGAAAAAATAGATGTAAATGGCAGTAAGGCCCATCCTATTTATAAGTTTTTGAAAACCAAAATCAAATCAGGATTATTTAGTAGCAGAATAAAATGGAATTTTGAAAAATTCTTGATTGATGGGAATGGGAAACCAATCAAAAGGTTTTCTCCAAAAGCAAAGCCTGCTTCCTTTGAGGGTGAAATAATTAAAGCTTTAAAACAATTGTAACTATGAAAAACATACTCTTTACCTCTTTTATTTCTTTTTCACTTTTTGCTTGCAATACGGTTGAGAAAAAAACTGAACAAACATTGCCAACTGAAACAAACACAACAGAAATGAGCACAAAATCATTCTACGATTTTACTTATTCTTCGCCAAGTGGGGAAGAAAAATCAATGAACTTGTTCAAAAACGAAGTGATTCTTGTTGTGAATACAGCAACAAAATGTGGACTTACACCTCAATTTACTGGTTTAGAAGAATTGCATCAAGAATTTGGATCAAAAGGATTTAAAGTATTAGGATTTCCTTGCAATCAATTTGGTGGACAAGAACCTTTGACAAACGAAGAAATGGTGGAGACATGTAAAATAAACCACGGTGTTACATTTGAGTTGGCTCAAAAAACGGAAGTAAACGGAGAAAACGCTTCTAGTTTGTATAAATTTTTGAAATCAGAACAAAAGATTGCTGGTGATAATGAAATAAGATGGAATTTTGAGAAATTCTTAATTGATAAAAACGGGAAAGTGATTGCTCGTTTTTCTCCTCAAACATCACCTTCGGAACTCAAATCAGAAATTGAAAAGTTACTGAACTAATCTCACTCACTCGCAGCACGTTGTAGCCTATCGTTAATAGAATTTCCCAATCCTAGATTGGGCAATTTTTCTGCAATAATAATTTCTAAATCTTGGCTATCTAGTTCTTGAAGAAACTCATATAAATTATGTGCAGCTTCTTCCAAGTTTTGATCTTTGGAAAGTAACTTCATCGAAAAAACAGAATCTTCTAAATTCGATTCGTTAAAACAAAGTAAACCCATTTTCTTTCCTTTGTGTAATTCAATTTCATCGGAAACATTATCTGTCAGAATTAATTTTGTCCTAGGAGAATAATGTTTTTTCATCATTCCAGGGGCATTTGGCGTAGAATTTTCATTATTCATCACCTCTACTTCTCCAACTATACCCTCTATTTCTTCTACCGAAATTGCTCCAAGTCGATAAAGGATAGGAGTATTATTATTAAACCCAACAATAGTGGATTCAATTCCATTGGCACATTCTCCTCCATCCAATACAAATGGTATTTTTCCTTCAAAATATTCAAATACTCTTTCTGGATTGGTTGGGCTAATTCTCATAAATGGATTAGCGCTTGGAGCAGCCAAAGGAAACGAAATGGATTGCAACAATTCTAGGGTTAAAGAATGATTTGGCATTCTTATTCCTACTGTTGGCTTGCCAGCCGAGATAACATCTGGAATTCCTTGAGTTTTATCCAAAACCAAAGTCAATGGTCCAGGCCAAAACTTTTCTGCCAATTTGAATGCAGCTTCTGGAATGTTCTGTGCGATTTCATTGAGCTGAGAAAAAGAATGAATATGAACAATCAAGGGATTGTTTAACGGTCGTTGTTTGAGTGTAAAAATAGAACGAATTGCATCTTCATCGTAAATATTTGCCGCAAGGCCATAAACGGTCTCTGTAGGAATAGCAATTGCTTTTCCAAGTTTCAGGAAATGGGCGGCCTGATTCGTACTTTCTGAAATCTGTGTAAACATAAGATACTAATTACTATGCAAAGTACTGAATAATAAATAAATAAATCGGCATTCCTATCGTAATATTAAATGGAAAAGTAATAGCTAAAGCCATCGGCACATACAGACCCGAATTGGCTTTGGGAATTGCTAATTTCATTGCAGCAGGAACTGCGATATACGAAGCGCTGGCAGCTAATATCGAAAACAACAATTGATCGCCCAAACTATCTGTTATATATGGACTAAAAAATGCTACAACACAACCATTTACAAAAGGAATAAGGATAGAGAATACAAGTGGAAACAAACCATTTTTCCAAAAGGCAGAAAGTTTCTTCCCACTCGTAATTCCCATATCCAATAAGAAAACTGCTAAAAATCCTTTGAACAAATCTGTAGTAAAGGGAGCAATACCTGCAGCATGTTTTTCGCTCGCCAAAAATCCAATAATCAAACTACCTACAATTAGCAACACACTGCCATTTGTAAACGAATGCTTTACAACAGAACCAAAAGACATTTTAGACTCATTTTGGTCTTCCTTTTTGTTTTTCTTAAAAAGCTTCAACATCAAAACACCTACAATAATTGCTGGCGCTTCCATCAGTGCCATTACAGCGACCATGTGCCCACCAAATGAAATTTGAAGAGACTCTAAAAATGAAACTGCCGTAACAAAAGTAACTGCACTTACCGATCCATATGCTGCACAAATAGCAGCTGCATTATGAATTCCTAGTTTTTTTCGGAGAATAAAAAAAGTATAAAACGGAACCGCAATTGCCAAAAACACCCCAAACAATAAAATAACGAGCGTATTGAGACCTAGTTCACTGTGAGCTAATTCTTGCCCTCCCTTGAATCCTATGGCAAACAATAAGTAAAGAGAGATAAATTTTGAGGAACCTTCGGGAATTTCTAAATCACTTTTGAGTTGGACAGCTAACAATCCCAACACAAAGAAAAGTAGGGCGGGATTGGTTAAGTTTTGTAAGATTAAATCAATATTCATGTTTTGTCTTTTGGTGTCGCAAATTTGAATAAAATAATTAATATAATTTCATTTATATTTTTTAGCTTTAACATAAATATATTTTATGAATTACACCATCCACCAACTCAGAATATTTGTAAAAATTACCGAAAAAGGAAGTATAACAAGAGCTGCCGAAGAACTTCATTTGACCCAACCTGCTGTATCTATTCAGTTGAAAAACTTACAAGAACAATTTGACATTCCATTGATTCAGGTAATAGGAAGAAAAATACACGTGACGCAATTTGGTAAAGAAATAGCCCAAGCTAGTAAAAAAATACTGGAGGAAGTGGAACAAATAAAGCATAAGAAATTTGCTTACCAAGGGCTACTTTATGGGGAATTAAAATTTTCGGTGGTTTCTACAGGGAAATATGTAATGCCTTATTTTGTAGCTGGTTTTCATTCCATTCACTCAGGAATAGACCTACAAATTGATGTTACTAATAGATCTTCTGTTTTGGATTCGTTTCAAAAAAATGAAACAGATTTTGCATTGGTTTCTGTGTTGCCAGATGCAAAAAATTATGAAAGAATCGAACTCCTTGGGAATGACTTGTATTTGATTAAGAAAAAAGACTTTAAAAAGAATTCTTCCAATCTTGATTTGAACAACATTCCGCTTATTTTAAGAGAAGAAGGTTCGGCAACTAGGTTGGCCACAGAGAATTGTATTTTGAAGAATGAAATTGTTCCAGC
>JGI26083J51738_10001716_pt1 | contig 11713 bp, 10 predicted proteins | sample SaaInl85LU_5_DNA_FD_51738 | JGI IMG/M metagenome (IMG submission 51738)
GGTGTTTTTAACCTCGTCCGTCTCGTGTGTGACGACAACCACAGGCGGATTCGAGCCCGAGGCCTCAGAAAAACAAGCCGTGATCGACTATTCGCGTCTCGCGCTTGCGTATTTCGAAAGCGGGGATTTGGCGTCAGCGCGGCGCAATGCAGAGAACGCATTGGCGATCGACAGCCGCGCAGCGGATAGCCTTGAGGTGTTAGCACTAGTCTCACAGCGCGAAGGGGATTTCAGCCTCGCCGAGGAATTTTTCGTCCGTGCGCTGCGAGAGGACTCGCAGGCTTCACGTATTCGAAACAATTATGCAGCATTCTTATTTGAGCGTGCGCGCTACGTGGACGCGCAGCGGCACCTGCGCCTAGTAATCTCTGATGCCGGCTATACGGGGCGAGCACAGGCTTATGAAAATCTCGGTTTGACGTTACTCGAATTACAGGACCCTGAGGGTGCGCGAGAGGCGTTTGTGCGCGCAGCTAAGCTTGACTCAGCGTTAGTGCAGTCGCCGCTTGAGCTAGGTATCCTTAGTATTCAGCATGAAGAATGGCTTGAAGCTCGTGCGTGGTTTGAGCGCTACCTAAATGCAAGAACCAGAGCGGGTGTCGCCGAGTCAGTGGCGCATAGCACTGGGGCGCTGCGCGCGGGGCGAGACCTCGCGGCTGCCTCGGGTGATTACAAGGCAGCGGCAACATGGCAGCGCCTACTCGATGCGAGAAGCTCGGCTGCTAATCAATAATAAACAGCCTCAGCTAGTGAGGCAGGCGAACTCCGCCGCTTCGCGAGTCTCAGACCCGAGTCTACTGTCAGGGTGCATTGTGGCTCGATGAAGTAAAGAGCGATAAAAACTATGAATAACGATTTGAGTGAAGTTATCGAGAACGCAGAACCGGGCGCAGGTGAGGTAGACCTCAGCTCGCCCGGCGCTCGACTTCGAGCAGAACGCGAAAGGCAAGGATTCGACGAAGAAGAGCTGGCCGAAAAGCTGCACATCACTCGGCACTATTTACGCGCGATAGAAGAAGATGCCTACGATAAGTTGCCGGGGGTCGTTTTCGCGCGAGGCTATATTAGGAATTACTGCTTACTACTCGAGATGCCGACAGAGCCACTGATGACCATGTTTGAAGGCTTGGTGGAAATCGCGAGAAAAGAGAAAGAGGCTGAGTCTGTACCGAGGAGAAAACTCACGCGAGCCGACCGTAATCAGCGCTGGCTGGGTCTCTCACTGTTTGTGTTCGTCAGTCTCTTCGGGATACTTTGGTTCGTTAACGGATAGCGAGCCAGTGAAATAAACTCGGTAGAGTATTTTCGGTACAATACGTCAGTGCATTACGCAAGTACGTCACGTTAGCACGTGACATTAGACAGGCACCTTCACTAAACAGCTAGCTGAACAATCGAGTCCTGAATCATGAATTCTCAGAATCCTATTACACGTCGTAAGACACGCCAGATTATGGTTGGTAATGTCGCGGTAGGCGGCGGCGCTCCGATTAGCGTCCAGAGTATGACTAACACCGAGACCTGCGACGTTGACGCGACGCTCTCGCAAATTCAAAGACTCGTAACCGCGGGCGTGGATATCGTGCGTGTCTCGGTGCCGAGCATGGATGCGGCTGCCGCATTTAAAGAGATTCGCTCCAAAGTAACTGTGCCGCTTGTTGCCGACATCCATTTCGATCACTTGATCGCACTTGAGGTATTAGAGTCAGGAGTTGACTGCCTGCGCATAAACCCAGGCAATATCGGCAGCGAAAAACGTATTCGCGCGGTGGTCGACAGTGCGAAAGACAAAGGCATCCCGCTTCGCATCGGTGTAAATGCTGGCTCTTTGGGTAAGACTCTTTTGCGAAAATACAAGGAGCCCAATGCCGAGGCGATGGTTGAGTCTGCGTTGACGCAGATCGATATCCTCGACAAGTTGGATTTCCAAAATTTCAAAATCAGTTTAAAGGCGTCCGAGATTTTTATGACGCTCACNGCCTATCGTCAACTTGCGTCNCAGATTGATCANCCTCTTCACCTAGGCATTACCGAAGCGGGTGGCCTTCGCTCGGGCACGGTTAAGTCGGCTATCGGACTTGGCGCATTGCTTATGGAAGGCATAGGAGACACGATCAGGATTTCACTCGCCGCCGATCCTGTCGAAGAAGTGAAAGTCGGTTTCGATATTCTTAAAAGCCTCGGTCTACGTCACAAGGGCGTCAACTTAGTTGCTTGCCCGAGTTGCTCGCGCCAGAACTTCGATGTTATCTCGGTGGTGAATGAGCTTGAGGCGCGCTTAGAAGACATCACGACACCGATCGATGTTGCTGTGATCGGTTGCATCGTTAATGGGCCGGGAGAGGCGAAGGTCGCCGAGATCGGCTTAACGGGCGCAAGTCCCAACAACCTCGCGTATGTCGAAGGGATTCCCTCTAAGAAAATCCAGAACGCCACACTCGTCGATGACTTAGAGGCGATGGTGCGAGCGCGCGTCGCGCTAAGAAAAGACGTTATCGCGTCGAGCTAGGCGCGTCCAAATCATTCTAAGACCTAGACAGCTAGGTCCTGCAAACGATTCAGGCTAAGACAAATCACCATGGCAAAACTCCAAGCAATTCGCGGCATGAACGATATCCTGCCCGCACAAACTTCAACCTGGCAGGCGCTCGAAGCTGCGTTTCATCGTGTCGTAAATCGGTTTGGTTATCAGGAGATTAGGTTTCCGGTCCTTGAGCAGACGCAGCTTTTCAAGCGCTCGATTGGTGAGGTCACCGATATTGTCGAAAAAGAGATGTATAGCTTCGACGATCGCAACGGCGACAACCTTAGCCTGCGACCAGAGGGCACTGCTGGCTGTGTGCGCGCGGCAGACCAACACGGGCTTCTCTATAATCAACAGCAGAGACTTTGGTATCAAGGCCCCATGTTTAGGCATGAGCGCCCGCAGAAGGGGCGCTACCGGCAATTCCAGCAGTTTGGCGTCGAAGCGTTCGGCATGTCCGGACCAGATATAGATGCAGAGCTTATTCAGCTGTCGGCAGACCTGTGGCGCGAGCTCGATATTGCCGAGGCACTCGTTCTGCAGATAAACAATATTGGCGCGTCGGCCGAGCGTAAGGCGTTTGGTGCAGCACTCACGGCGTATTTAGAGGCTCATAGCGAACGCCTCGATGACGACGCGCGCAATCGGCTCTACAGTAATCCGCTGCGCATTCTCGACAGCAAAAACCCCGACATGCAAGCGCTCTTGGCGGAAGCGCCGGTACTCGCTGACTATGTGAGCGAAGAGAGCGTCTCGCATTTCGAGGAGCTCAAGGCGCTTCTGAGCAATGCTGGCGTAGCTTTTGAGGTAAACCCGCGCTTGGTTCGCGGCCTCGATTACTACAATAACTGTGTCTTCGAATGGGTCACAGACTCACTTGGTGCGCAGGGGACGGTGTGCGGCGGAGGACGCTATGACGGCCTCGTCGAGCAGCTCGGCGGGAAACCGACGGTCGCTGCGGGATTTGCCATGGGCGCCGAAAGGTTAGTGTTAATGCTCGAAACACTCGATAAAGTCCCGCAGCAGGTGCCCACAAGCCTCTACATTGTCGTGCCAAATGGCCTCGCCAAGGAGGCTCAGTCGCTCGCCGCAACGCTTCGTGGNGAGATGCCTGANCAGAGGATTATNAGTCACTGCGGCGGCGGAAAGCCCGCAAGTCAGCTCAAACGCGCGTTTAGCCTCGGTGCGCGCTACGCCATACTGCTCGATTCTGAAGGGCTCGACCAAGGCGTGGTGAGGCTGCGTGAACTAAAAGACGGGGGAGAGGAAGCGACGTTGACGCTTGATGAAGCGCCCGTCCAGATTGCCCAGAGACTTTTACGAGCCTAGCCTTAAAAAGTGCAGTGTTCCTAAAGGGAATTCAAGTTAGAATAATGGGTTAAGCAACTCGAGCAGATTGTGCGGAAAGACTCCGCGATAGAGCCTATCGAGAACACATTAGTAACAGGTATCGATAACAGTTAACGAGAGTGCGCTGCATAACAACGAAATAAACGAAAAGGAGACCGTCGTGGCGATTAACGCGGCTGAGGAAGAAACCCTTGAGGCCCTCAAAAAGTGGTGGGAAGAGAACGGAAAGCAACTCGTAGCGGCGGTCGTTATCGTTGCGGCGGGATTCGGCGGTTGGAATTTTTGGGAAGGTCAGCAGCTAGCCAAACAAGGCGCTGCCTCGGATTTGTACGAAGAAATACTCGAGCTTACCCTCGTTGATCCGGGTCAACAGGTCGCAGCACAGGATGCAAATCGCATCATCTCCTTGAGCGAACAGCTCCGGGAAGATTACGCGCAGTCAACCTACGCATCGTTCGGTGCGCTTTTCGCTGCGTCTCAGCACGTCGCGAGCAACGATCTCGAAGCGGCAGAGGCCTCTCTTCAGTGGATCGTCGATAATCATGGCAAAGGCTTTTTGGCCGAAGCCGATACGGGCCTGCTACTCACTGCCAATCTAAGGTTAGGTAGGGTAATCCTGGCCAGAGGCGATGCTGAGCGCGCATTAGCACTCGTCAATAGCGTTGCGCCGCAATCATTCGAAGCCGGGTACTCTGAACTCAGAGGCGATATCTATCTCGCGCTTGGCCGTCGGGCGGATGCGCGCGATGCGTATCTTGCGGCACAAGAAGCCGGTTCGCTAAGCGATTCGCTGCGGATGAAACTCGACGACCTCGCGCGGGTCGAAAGTTAATTAGAAGCTGTGCAGCCAAGTAGACAACTATGATGTTAATTACACCTAATCTGACCTCCGGCCAACGAAACTCGCACCACCGATTGGCCGCCCGCTGGTTAGTGTTGTTGCTACTCTCGGTGTCCCTCACGAACTGTGCTGGCTTTGATGTCGGCAGACTGAATCCAACGACTTGGTTTGGCGATGATGAGGTCAACCCGCCCACAGAGCTTACCAAAATCGATGTCGAAGTGACGCTCAAGCGAGAATGGGATGCCAAGATTGGCAACGGTCAGGGCAAAATATTCAATCTCATCACGCCTGTCATTGACGGCGCGCGACTGTTTGCAGCAAGTGCCGACGGCACGGTCGCAGCGTTTTCGGCAAACGACGGAACGTTGCTCTGGCGCGAGCGCTTAGACGATCCAATCACAGGCGGCGTAGGTGCGGGGCATGGCCTTGTCTTAGTAGGCACCGAAGCGGCGGAAGTCGTTGCGCTAGACCAAGATTCAGGCGTTATCCTCTGGGCGATGGCCGTATCGAGCGAGGTGCTGTCTGCACCTAAGACTAATGGAGACGTCGTCGTTGTACAGACCGTCGACGAAAAACTCGTTGCGCTAGAAGCGACGAACGGCGAGCAGCGCTGGACGTATGAGACAACTCTGCCAGCGCTCACCCTTCGCGGTACGAGCAGTCCTGTATTCGCCACCGGTGGCAAGGTGCTTGCTGGATTTAGTAATGGAACCCTCGTTGCAGTTGAGGCGAGCGACGGTGTATGGAGTTGGGAAGAGCGCGTCGCTGTGCCCGAGGGGCAATATGATATCGACCGCGTGATTGATATTGATGGTCAGCTGCTTGTCGATGGCTCGAGAGTTCTCGCGTCGAGCTATCAAGGTAATCTCATGGCGCTCGACGTGAATACTGGGCGCATCGTTTGGGGACGTGAAGCGTCGAGCTTTCACGGAATCGAGCGTGGTTTCGGCAATCTTTATTACGTCGACGACGAAGGGGTAATCACTGCTGTTCGAGACAACAGCGAGGATGTAGTCTGGGAGAATAGCGATCTCAAATTTCGAAGTGTCTCGGCGCCGCGCGCGGTGGGCAACTACATTGCAGTGACCGACTTCGAAGGCTATGTGCACTTACTTTCGCAAATCGACGGACGCATTGTCGGCCGAACGCGTGCCGATAGTGACGGAGTTCGTGCCGCCATGGTGAGCGGCGCCGGCTTGCTTTACGTTTACGGCAATAGCGGTAAGCTCACCGCCTACAGGCCTGATTAGCCGCTAGCCTCGCGGTTTTTCAGTGCCGCATAAACTTTTCTCAAACAAACCGTTTCACTTGATCGATCACTGCTCCATTAGGACACTCATGAAACCTGTTATCGCACTCGTTGGCCGCCCGAACGTTGGCAAATCGACGCTGTTCAATCGGCTTACGAAGTCGCGCGAGGCGATTGTTGCCAATTTTCCGGGGCTCACGCGCGATCGTAAATACGGCGAAGGTGAAATTGAGGGACAGTCGTTCATCGCGATCGATACCGGCGGTATCAGTGGTGATGAAGAGGGAATCGATTTAGAGATGGCTGCGCAGTCGCTGCAGGCTATCGCTGAGGCGAACATCGTTTTGTTTCTGGTCGATGCGAAAGATGGCCTCATGCCAGACGATCACGGCATTCTGGATTACCTGCGTAAGCGCGAGAAGCACACGTATCTCGTCGCCAATAAAATAGATGGGTTAGATCCAGACATCGCGCTCGCTGATTTTTATAGCCTTGGTTTTACCGACGTGCATCCCATCACCGCGACACAGGGTCGCGGGGTGAAATCGCTACTCCTTAGCGTGCTCGAAGAATTTGCAGAGATCGCTAAAGAAGCCGAATCAGAAAGCGATTTCGACATAGACGATGTTGCNGTTACCGGAATTAAAATCGCTGTTGCCGGACGCCCCAACGTGGGCAAATCGACGCTCGTGAATCGAATGCTCGGCGAGGACCGCGTAGTCGTTTACGACCAGCCTGGCACCACGCGGGACAGTATCTACATTCCCTTTGAGCGCCGTGGACAGCGTTACACGCTGATCGATACGGCAGGTATTCGCAAGCGTGGACGCACACGTGAGACGGTTGAAAAGTTCTCGGTAGTAAAATCGCTGCAGTCGATACAGGATGCTAACGTGGTCGTGCTCGTGGTGGATGCGCGCACAGGCATTGTCGAGCAAGATCTGCACCTATTGGGCTATGTCATCGACACAGGCCGAGCCTTGGTTATCGCATTAAACAAATGGGATGGCATGGAACAAGAGGCAAAGGAGAAGATAAAATCCGACATTCAGCGACGTTTTACCTTCGTTAACTTTGCCAAGATCCATTTTATCTCTGCGTTATTTGGCACCGGCGTCGGCGATTTGTACGAATCTATCCACCGTGCCTACGACTCTGCGCGCAAACAGCTTACGACCAACGTGCTCACTCAGATACTGCAAGACGCGGTAGTTGATCATGCGCCGCCCATTATCAACGGTCGCCGCATTAAACTGAGATATGCGCACGCCGGCGGTCAGAATCCGCCTATCATTGTTATTCATGGCAAGCAGACCGATAAGGTTCCGGGTAACTATACTCGCTACCTTGAAAAGACCTTTCGCAAGGTGCTAAAGCTCGAAGGGACGCCGGTTAGAGTCGAACTACGCAGCGGCGACAATCCGTTTGTGAAATCCGAAGAAAATCTCACTGCTCAGCAAGTTGCGCGTAAGCGGCGCATCGCTAAGAATAGAGATCTTAACAAAAGCCTTCCTCTTCGAAGAGGCATCTGACCTGAGGCGCCTCGAGACGCCTCGAGAGGAGACTGTCGAGTGCCCATCACCCTGCAAGATATCACTGACGCGGCAGCGCGCCTTACAGGCGTTGCGGTGCGAACGCCTCTCCTTACGAGCCCCGAGCTAGACCGGCGACTCGGTGCGCGAGTTTTTCTGAAGGCTGAAAATCTACAGCACGTCGGCGCGTTTAAATTTCGTGGTGCCTATAACCGCCTGGTTCAACTGACCGCAGAGGAGCGCGAGCGCGGTGTCGTTGCGTTCTCATCGGGTAATCATGCGCAGGGAATAGCCTATGCTGCACGTCTATTGGGAATGAAGGCGACCATAGTTATGCCAACCGATGCGCCGATGATCAAACGTGAGGGCACAGAGGCCCTCGGCGCTGCAGTGCGTGCCTACGACCGCAAAACCGAGTCTCGCGAGGAAATCGCCGCCGAGATTGCCGACTATTCGGGTGCAGTGCTTGTCCCTGCCTTCGATGATGTTGCGGTGATGGCGGGGCAGGGGACTTGCGGTTTAGAGATGGTTCAACAACTGCGCGAGCGCGGCTGGGAACCCGACTTAGTGTTAAGCCCAGTGGGTGGTGGCGGCCTTATGTCTGGTGTTGCAACCGCAGTGCGCGGCCTCGCACCGGAATGCCGAGTCATTGGCGTTGAGCCTGAAGCGTATGACGACCATGTAAAATCAGCGGCGGCAGGCGAGCGTGTTCGCATCGATCCGCACTCTTCGACACGCTGTGACAGCCTTATGGCTACCCAGCCGGGCGTGCTGACTTGGGCCGTCAACAGCAGGCTGGTCGATCGCTTTATCAGCGTATCCGAAGACGAGGTAGCTCACGCTATAAGCTTCGCGTTTCGTTATCTCAAGCTGGTTGTCGAACCGGGTGGCGCGGTGGGGCTCGCAGCGTTGTTAGGCGGGCATATACGCCCAATGCCGGGGGCAACGTCGTGTGCAGTGCTGTCGGGGGGCAATATTGACGCAGCCACCTTTAATGACTGCCTTGCTCAGTACCCTGCGCCGTAATAGCCTACTGTTTTCGTGTTTAACTATCGGCGCCGCGAAACGGCGCATTGGAGTCACACCTATGCCTATTAATAACGCCTGCGATCCTGTGCAACAAGTCATTCGCTCAGTAACGAAGGGAGCGATGTTAGCCGCGCTTGGTACAGGTTTCGCGATTAATGCGCTTTCTACATCGGTAGCTATTGCTCAGGAGACCTGCAGCGATCGTTTGGACTGTCAGTCTAGCTGGGTAGGGATTACCGCGAACGAGCGAGCCGAGGTGTTCGCTTTCGCTGAGGATTATAAGGACTTCATTGCCAAAGCGCGCACTGAACTTAGCTTCGTGACCGAGGCGGTGGCCTTTGCCGAAGAAAATGGCTTCTCCGAACTGACGCCCACCACACGTCTGGTTCCCGGTGGGAAACACTATGAGGTCAATCGCGATCGGACAATAACGCTGTTGGTGATCGGCGAGAATGGGCTGCAGGAAGGTTTCCATGTTGTCGGTGCACATATCGATTCTCCGCGCCTCGAACTCAAAGGCCGGCCACTCTACGAGAATAGCGAATTCGCGCTTTTCCAAACTAACTACCACGGGGGGATTAAGTTTCACCAGTGGACTAACCTGCCGCTTGCGTTGATGGGGCGGGTTGATAAAAAAGATGGCACGTCGGTAACAATCGAAATCGGTTTGGATCCTAGCGATCCGATTTTTATGATCCCCGAACTCTCACCACATGTTGATCGCTCGAGGAGTTCCAAGACCCTGAGTGAATTCTTGGGGCCAGAGGATATGGATCCGGTAATAGCGCATATACCCGATACACAAAAAGGCGGGGGTGTGGGTGATCAAGTGCTCGCGTTCCTCGCCGCCGAATACGGCATTAGCAAAGCGGATCTGGTGTCTGCTGAGCTTTCGCTCGTCCCCTCTGGAGCGCCGCGTGACATGGGCTTTGATCGCGGCCTCGTCGCAGCTTACGGACAAGATGATCGCCTCGCTGGTTACGCCACACTGAGGGCAATCGCTGCGGTAGATCGCCCGCAAACAACAACGGTCGCCTACCTAGTAGACAACGAAGAGGTTGGGAACAGAAACAACACGGGTGCAGGTTCTGACTATTTCGCGGATCTGCTGTCGCGTCTGCTCTACATCGAACTCGGCAGTGATTACCGCGAGCCTTTATTCAGACAAGCGTTGCGCGCGACCAAATTTATTTCAATCGATGTGAATCCGGGCGTTAACCCCATGAATCCGGGCGCGTGGGAGTTGGGCAACGCACCAAAGCTTGGCTATGGCGTCAATCTCAAACTCTACGGGCAGGGCAACACGGCTAACAGTGAATTTATGGCGTGGACGCGGGCGCTGCTCGATGACAACCAGATTCCCTGGCAAACAGCGACTTACAAAGTGGGGAGCGCTGGCGGCGGGACCATCGGCGGCGAATTTTCTAGTCAGAATATCGAGGTGATCGATTTTGGCGTGCCGCTGTTATCCATTCACACCCCGTATGCTGTGAGCTCGAAGATCGACGTCCACAGCCTCTACAAGGCGGCGCGAGCCTTCTATGCGTACCGAGACTAGCAGCAACATCGCCGCCGTGGCTCTTTGGACCAAGCTCGGATTTGCGACCGTTGGCGTCCTACCACTTGCCTTTAAGCATCCGGTGGTAGGATTTGTAGACGCATTCGTGATGCACAAGCCCTTGGTCTAAAGCTCTCGCCTACGTGATCGCCGGTTCATTCACCGAGGCATCATCGGTGTGTGGATCCATTTCTGCCTGAAACTCTTCGATCTGACTTGCGGCCGCGCTGGTGCTCTCAAAACGCGCAACGTGAAACAGCGCCTCGCCCTCGTTAACCAAGGGCAGATTTGTCTTGCCGATTATTATCCCGCTAAACGGCGCTATCGCCTTGTGCTCCAAATCGCCGAACGGATCGGAGATGATGCCCAGAATCTCATTCTTTGAGACGCGCGCACCCAGTGGTTTGATCATACGTAGAATGCCGCTGTGAGGCGCACGAATCCACGACGAGTCGGTTGCGACAACGGGGACAGGGTCATTCTTGCGCGCTTTTTTCTTCGGCAGCATGCCAATCTCGCGCATTACCGAGTCCACGCCCCGCACACCTGCGCGGATCGCAATCTCATTGAAGCGAAGCGCCTCGCCGGCTTCGTAAACAATAACGCTCACGCCGAGTTTCTCTGCCTCTTGGCGCAGTGAGCCTTCGACTATCTGCGTGTTTAGGATCACTGGCGGTATGAAAGCACTCGCCATACGCTTGGTCTCATCGTCGTCGAGCACGGCGCGGATATGGGGAAAATTCTCTCGGTGCACCGCGCCCGTGTGGAGGTCGATACCATGTGTGCAGCGTGACACGATCTCATTGAGGAACAGGTTAGCGATGCGACCCGCTAGCGAGCCCGATTCAGAGCCTGGGAAGGAGCGATTGAGATCGCGTCGATCGGGGAGGTAGCGGCTCTGGTTAATGAAGCCGAAAATATTCACAACTGGGATGGCAATGAGCGTGCCGCGCAGCCTGCCGATACTGCGTTGATGCATGACGCGCCGAATGATTTCTACGCCGTTGATCTCATCGCCGTGGATAGCTGCGGAGATAAAAAGTGTGGGCCCCGGTTTCTTGCCATGGATGACCTGAACGGGCATTTCGAGCGCCGTATGTGTATAGAGGCTCGGCACCGGGAGGTCGATTGAGGCGCGTTCCCCCGGCTTAATAGTTGTGCCTAAAATGCTGATTGCTGTTTGCTTAGTCTGTGCGTCGCGTGCCACTCTCGTCTTCTCAGAAAGCTTCAATATTGAAGCATAGTATATTGATTATTAACCTTTTCCTCGGGTTTTCGTTTTGCCNCGTTTGGCGTTCTTCTCCATAAACTGAATGATGAGGCCNGCGATGTCTTTGCCCGTCGCATTCTCAATGCCNTCCAGACCAGGCGAGGAGTTAACCTCCATTACTAGCGGGCCATGCGCCGAGCGAAGAATGTCGACACCGCATACATTAAGCCCCATCGTCATTGCTGCGCGGACTGCCGTGGTGCGCTCTTCTGGCGTAATACGTATCAACGACGCGCTGCCACCGCGATGAATATTCGAGCGGAATTCACCTTCCTTCGCCTGCCGTTTCATGGAAGCGACGACCTTGCCGTCGACAACGAGGCAGCGAATGTCCGCGCCGCCCGCTTCCTTAATATA
>JGI26083J51738_10001725_pt1 | contig 11681 bp, 8 predicted proteins | sample SaaInl85LU_5_DNA_FD_51738 | JGI IMG/M metagenome (IMG submission 51738)
GCAAGGCTGGCATCTGGTTGGAGCGTCCGGGCGCGATCACGCGGGTGCATACGTGGTGCCCGACACCGGGGCCGCAATTCGGCTATCTCGTGACCCATAATGAGGCGATTTCGATTTCCGATTACTACACCGTGGGCGAGGGGGATCAGCCCGAGTTTCGCCCGACCTGTCATTATGCCTATCACCCTTGCGATGACGCGGTGTTGAGCCTGCATGAGATGTTTGGCTCAGGAAAAACGCAACAAACCCATCACATCCTCACCGAGGATGAGATCGTNGAGGGCATCGATGAATTGGGTGTCTTGCTCTATGGGCATTCCAAGAATGCGCTCTGGTTCGGCTCGCGTCTNTCGAATGAGCAAACCCGCGCGCTTGCGCCTTATCAAAATGCAACAGGTTTGCAGGTTACATCGGCTGTTCTGGCAGGCATGGTTTGGGCCTTGGAGAACCCTCAAGCAGGGATCGTCGAGGCCGATGAAATGAACCATGCCCGTTGTTTGGAGATCCAGCGCCCCTATCTTGGACCTGTCGAGGCCCATTACACTGATTGGACGCCTTTGACGGATCGTTGGGAATTATTCCCTGAGGATATTGACGAAAACGAGCCTTGGGCCTTCCGCAACGTGCTGGCAAGCTGAGGCGCAGAGCTTTGGGGCCGGCTTTGGGTTCTGGTCGAGAGGTCTGCAAGTAAGGAGAGATCATTGGCTGATCGCAAAGGCCCTGTCTTGATCGAATTGGACGAGGCCCCGTCACAAGGGCCCGAAAGCGCCCCTCCTGTGCCTGATGCGGCTTTGCCAGCAGGGCAGGCGATGCAGGTTGTGGCAAGCCTTGGCGCAAAAAGACCTTCGCGGATCGGACGCTTATTCTGGGCGGCACTGCTCTCATTGGTGGGGTTTGTGGTCTCCCTCGTGGCATGGAATTTTGTCACGGGCCTTTTGGCCGCCAACCCTATTCTGGGGTGGACAGCGACAGGCCTTTTGGGGTTGGTTCTATTTGCGGCTCTTGTGATTGCCTTGCGCGAATTGGCGGCATTCTCGCGTCTGGCGCGGCTTGACGCGATCCACCAATCCGCTGAAAGCGCGCGCGCCACTGGCGACCTGCGACAGGCCCGCGCCGTGGTGGAGAAGCTTTCGGCCCTGTATCGAGGACGCGCGGAATTGCGCTTGGGACGGGATGAATTGGCCAACCGTCAGGGCGATGTTTTCGAGGTTGATGATCTGTTTTCCTTGACCGAGGCACATCTTTTGGCCCCGTTGGATCAGGCCGCAAGCCGCGAGGTCGAAGCCGCTGCGCGCCAAGTGGCGACCATCACCGCGCTTGTTCCGATTGCATTGGCGGATGTGATCGCGGCCCTTACCTCAAACCTGCGGATGATCCGTCGCATTGCCGAGATTTATGGAGGGCGCTCGGGCACATTGGGGGCATGGCGGCTGACGCGGGCTGTGCTGACCCATCTTGTAGCAACAGGGGCTGTGGCCGTTGGGGATGATCTGATCGGCTCGCTTGCGGGTGGATCTGTTTTGGCCAAGATTTCGCGCCGCTTCGGGGAGGGTTTGGTCAATGGGGCCCTAACCGCGCGGGTCGGAGTAGCCGCGATGGAGGTTTGCAGGCCCTTGCCTTTCGGGGCTGAGCGTCGCCCCAGCGTGACAGCGCTTGTACGCCGTGCCCTGACGGGATTGTTTGACCGCAAAGGGTAGCGAGGGGGGCGGGGGCGCTGCCCCCTCTTGGCCCAAGGGCCAATTCACCCCCGAAGTATTTTTCAAGCAAAGATGATCGGGTCTTGGTGTTTTGAGGGCTGCTATGCCAAGACATGGGGCATGAGTAGCTCCGCCGCAGATAGACCCCTTTTGGGCATCTTGTTGATGCTGGGGTTTTGCGCGGTCATCCCCTTTGCAGATGCTTTGGCCAAGCTTTTGGGAGATAGGGTTCCGCTTTTGCAGATGATTTTGGTGCGTTTCGGGTTTCAGGCCTTTTTGCTGGGTCCGATTGCGCTTGCCATGGGGGCGGGTTTGTTTCCATCAGCGCGCGTGGCGCGGCTGACGGCCTTGCGAACCGTTTTGCATATTGCGGGGCTTGGCATGATGTTCACCGCGTTGCGTTTTCTGCCCTTGGCGGATGCGGTTGCGATTGCCTTCGTGATGCCCTTCATCATGCTTTTGCTTGGGAAATATGTTTTGGGTGAGGAAGTGGGGCCGCGCCGCTTGGCGGCCTGCGCGCTGGGGTTTGTCGGCACGCTTTTGGTGGTGCAGCCGAGTTTTGCGCAGGTGGGCTGGCCTGCGCTCTTGCCGCTCGGGGTGGCGGTGAGCTTTGCGTTTTTTATGTTGGTGACCCGCCATATCGCCAAGGAGATCGACCCGATTGCTTTGCAAGGCGCATCGGGCCTGATCGCTTTGCCGCTGCTGCTACCGCTTTTGGCTCTGCCGCAGGGCGAGGCGGCTTTGCCTGTTTTTGCATGGCTTGGCTTGGATGCCATCAGTTGGGCCTTGCTGGCCGCAATGGGGGTGGCAGGTGTCATCGGGCATTTACTGATGACATGGTCCTTGCGCTTCGCGCCCGCGGCCACGCTTGCGCCAATGCAATATCTGGAAATTCCTTTGGCCACGGTGGTGGGGTTTTTCTTCTTTGCGGAATGGCCCAATGGCTTGGCGGCCTTTGGCATCTGCCTGACCATCGCAGCGGGGCTCTATATCGTCGTGCGTGAACGCGCCCTGCTGCGCAAGGCAATTGCCGCGCCCTGACATCTTTACCCCAAGCCTGTGGGGCGATATACGACCCCCATGTTGATTTCAGCCCTGCGCATCATCATTCGAATTACAGGCCCGGCGCTCTGAGACGAAGAGACGCCGGGATAAGGTGTTGATCATACGCACCGCCCTGATATTCCCCTGACCAAATTGACAAACAGGATGGCTCCGATGTGCGCCGAGACCCCCGACTATAAAGACACCCTTAATCTGCCCCGCACCGATTTTCCGATGCGCGCGGGCCTACCCAAACGCGAACCCGAATGGCTGGCGCGTTGGGAAAAAATCGGCGTTTATGACCGCTTGCGCGAGAAATCCGAAGGCCGCCCGCCTTTCGTGCTGCATGATGGACCGCCCTATGCCAACGGCCATCTCCATATCGGTCATGCGCTGAACAAGACGCTCAAGGACATGGTTGTGCGCAGCCAGCAGATGATGGGCCATGAGGCGCGCTATATCCCCGGCTGGGATTGCCACGGCCTTCCCATCGAGTGGAAGATCGAAGAGCAATACCGCGCCAAGGGCAAGAACAAGGACGAGATCGATGTGGTCGATTTCCGTCAGGAATGTCGCCGCTTTGCCGAAGGTTGGATCGACATCCAGCGCGAGGAATTCAAGCGCCTCGGGATCACGGGCAATTGGGAGCAACCCTATCTGACGATGGATTTCCACGCCGAGCGGGTGATCGCCGAGGAATTCATGAAATTCCTGATGANNGGCACNCTCTATCANGGCTCCAANCCNGTGATGTGGTCCCCTGTCGAGAAAACTGCTTTGGCCGAGGCGGAGGTCGAATATCACGATCGCCAGACCGACGCGATCTGGGTGCCTTTCGCGATCACCAAGGGCGCGCCTGCCGATATGGAGGGGGGCAAGGTTGTCATCTGGACGACAACGCCTTGGACCATCCCGCAAAACCGCGCGATCTGTTTTGGCCCCGAAATCAGCTATGGTCTCTATGAGGTCACAGGCCGCCCCGAGGAATGTTGGGTGCGGATCGGGGATCGCTATCTTTTGGCCGATGCTTTGGCCGAGGATGCGCTTGGTGCCATGCGGCTTGAGCCCTCAATGCATCGCCGCCTGCGCGATGTCACGCCCGAGGAACTGGCAGGGCTTACCTGTGCGCATCCTCTTAACGGTGCCGAAGGCGCGAATGGCGAATGGGATTATGCCGTGCCTCTTTTCGCGGGTGATCATGTGACGGCTGATGCGGGTACGGGCTTTGTCCATACCGCCCCCAGCCATGGTGATGACGACTTCCAGATCGGTGTGAAACACGGGCTGGAGATGACCTATAACATCCTCGATAACAGTGCCTATCGTGAGGATTTGCCCTTCTTCGCGGGCGAGCAGATCATCCGTGACAATGGCAAGCCGGGAAATGCGAATAAGGTCGTGATCGAAAAGCTGGTCGGTGAAAAAGGCCTGCTTGCGCGGCGTCGTGTCACCATCTCGGATGCGCATAGCTGGCGCTCCAAGGCCCCTGTGATCCGTTTGAACCGCCCGCAATGGTTTGCCTCCATCGACCGTGCGGTCGGTGACGGGCAGGACATGCATGGCACAACGATCCGCGAACGCGCGCTGACCTCCATCGACACATTGGTGGAATGGACACCGCAAACAGGCCGCAACCGTCTTCATTCCATGATCGAGGCGCGGCCCGATTGGGTGCTGAGCCGCCAACGCGCTTGGGGTGTGCCGCTGACCTGTTTCGTCAAGAAGGATGCGCAGCGCTCGGATGAGGATTACCTCTTGCGTGATCCCGCCGTGAATGCCCGCATTCTCGAAGCCTTTGAGACTGAGGGCGCCGATGCGTGGTATAAGGCAGGGGCCAAGGCGCGCTTCCTTGGCAATAATTACGACCCGGAGGCCTATGAGCAGGTCTTTGACATTCTCGATGTGTGGTTCGATTCAGGCTCCACCCATGCTTTCGTGCTGCGTGACCGCGAAGACGGCTCGGAAGACGGGATCGCCGATCTCTATCTTGAGGGCACAGACCAGCATCGTGGTTGGTTCCATTCCTCGATGTTGCAGGCCTGCGGCACGATTGGCCGCGCGCCCTATCGCGGTGTGCTGACCCATGGGTTCACGCTGGATGAGAAGGGCATGAAGATGTCCAAATCGCTCGGCAATACAATCGCCCCGCAACAGGTGATCGACCAATATGGCGCGGATATTCTGCGGCTTTGGGTGGCGCAATCCGACTATACTTCGGATCTTCGGATCGGGCAGGAAATCCTCAAAGGGGTGGCCGACAGCTATCGCCGCCTGCGCAACACGATGCGCTTCATGTTGGGCAGCCTTGCCGATTTCACGGAAGCGGACCGGATGGACCCCGCCGATATGCCCGAGCTGGAACGTTGGGTTCTGCACCGCCTGTCCGAATTGGACGAGACGGTCCGCAAGGGCTATGCCAAATACGATTTCCAAGGCGTGTTTCAGGCGTTGTTCAATTTCGCCACCACCGATCTGTCGGCCTTCTATTTCGACATTCGCAAGGATGCGCTCTATTGCGATGGCGATACCGAGCGCCGCCGCGCCGCGCGGACAGTGCTGGATATCCTGTTCCACCGTCTGACCACTTGGTTGGCCCCGATCCTCGTCTTCACGATGGAAGAGGTCTGGCTGGAACGTTTTGAGGGCGACAACAGCTCTGTGCATCTGGTTGATTTCCCGCAAACGCCCGATGCATGGCGTGATGCAGCCTTGGCCGAGAAATGGAGCAAGATCCGCAGCGCCCGCCGCGTGGTGACTGCGGCCCTCGAGGTTCAGCGCCGTGACAAGGTCATCGGGGCCTCGCTTGAGGCTGCACCCGTGGTGCATGTGGCGGACAAAGCCGTTCTGGACGCGCTCACCTCCGTCGAGTTCGAGGATATCGCCATCACATCGGCCATCACTCTGACCGATACGCTTGCCAATGATACGGGCTTCACTCTGCCCGAGATTGCAGATGTTGCAGTGGTCTTCGACATGGCTGAGGGGCAAAAATGCCAACGCTGCTGGAAAATCCTGCCTGATGTCGGCCAGCACAGTCATGCAGGCGTTTGCGGGCGTTGCGACAGCGCGCTTGGCTAAAAGCATTATGGTCTGGCGGTCTCGTGATCGCCAGACCTTTCTTTGTTTTCAAAATACCTCGGGGTGAGGCGGCTTTGCCGCCGAGGGGCAGCGCCCCTTACCCCATTGCCTCTCTCACGCCTCTGCAAAAATGAACACAGACCTGTGCCTTGGGTTCCCACGGCTTTGGGTCTAGTCTTTCTCAAAACCTCAATTTCAAAGGGATGCCCCATGACAACTTCCGAGTATACGCCTCCCAAAAAATGGGTCTGGGAACAAGGCAACGGCGGGCAGTTTGCCTCGATCAACCGGCCCATCGCAGGCCCCACCCACGACAAGGACCTGCCGCGTGGCAAGCACCCGTTTCAGTTGCATTCACTGGCAACCCCCAATGGCGTCAAAGTCACGATCATGTTCGAGGAACTTCTCGCCGCAGGGCATATGGGCGCGGAATATGATGCATGGCTGATCAATATCGGCGAAGGTCATCAATTCAGCTCGGGCTTTGTGGATGTGAACCCAAACTCGAAAATTCCAGCCCTTATGGATTTCTCGGGCGAGACACCCGTGCGCCTGTTTGAATCCGGGGCGATCCTTTTGCACCTGGCCGAAAAATTCGACGCCTTCCTCACCCATGAGGCCCGCGCCGAGATGTTGGGCTGGCTGTTCTGGCAAATGGGCTCTGCGCCTTATCTGGGCGGCGGGTTTGGCCATTTCTACGCCTATGCGCCCGAGAAATTCCAATACCCGATTGACCGTTTCACCATGGAGGCCAAGCGCCAGTTGGATGTGCTGGACCGCCATCTGGCCGAGAGAGACTGGATGGCAGGCGATACCTATACAATCGCCGATATCGCGATCTGGTCATGGTATGGGCAATTGGTTTTGGGCAGGCTCTATAATGCCGCCGAATTCCTTGATGTGGCCTCTTATACGAATGTCATGAAATGGGCCGAAACAATCGATGCACGCCCTGCCGTGCTGCGTGGGCGGATGGTGAACCGTGCCTTTGGTGAGCCCGAATTGCAGCTTCATGAACGTCATGATGCCTCGGATTTCGACACCAAGACCCAAGATAAAATCGGAGAGAAAGCGCCCGAGTGACGCAACAGGCCACCCTTGCCAGCCCTTTGGGGGATCTGACGCTGACCGAAGAAGATGGTGCGGTGACCCAGCTTTCATGGGGCGGGCAAGCTGGCCCGCCCTCCACAGCCCTGCTCGAGCGCGCGGCGCTGCAATTGGCGGCCTATTTCGAGGGCCGTCTTCCCCAGTTCGATCTGCCGCTCAGGCCCGTTGGCTCGGCCTTCCAGCAGAGCTTTCTGACCACGCTCTGCGCGATCCCTTTTGGCGAGACCGTGACCTATGGCGATCTGTCCAAGACGCTTGGCCGCCCCGCGCAAGCCATTGGTCAGGCTTGCGGTGCNAACCCCATTCCGATCATCATCCCATGCCACCGCGTGCTGGGGGGCTCCACCCTCGGCGGGTTTTCTGCGCCTGGCGGGGTCGAGACCAAGGTCTGGCTCTTGAAACATGAAGGGGCGGCGGGGTTGTTGATCTGACACAGAACTATGTGTCGGGCACCCATGTCACCTGCGCCTCACCTGCCTGCATCTCGCCGCTCGCGCGGTCAAAGCGGAGATAGGCGATGGCTTTATCCCCCGCGCGGGTCAGCAATTTCCCCACGGGGCGCTCGCCTGCAAAAATTTCCGTGCCAAAAGGCGCGTCTCCGGACAGGTCCACCGTGACAAGCCCTTTTCGCAGCTCGGTTTTGTGCTTCATTCGCGCGGTCACCTCTTGCCCGACATAACAGCCTTTGCGGTGATCCACACCGCCAAGCGCCTCAAACCCTGCTTCAAGGATGAAGGTCTCATTCGGGATCAGTTCCAACCCTGTCTCGGGGATGCAATGGGCAACGCGGATCGCGTCCCAATCAATGCTCGGGGCATTGCCCTCAAGCCCGTAGCCGCGCCAGCCAAGCGCGGCATGCCGCGGGTCGGCCCAAGCCCCTTGGGGCGGCAGCCCAAGCCCACGTGTGACGCCAAGCCCGCTGTCTTCAATGCTCACATTCGCGCGCAGGCGGTACATCGCCAGCCGTTGCGCCAAGGCAGGTGCAATCTCGGATTTCACATCCACCAAGATGTCATCGCCGCGATTGAGCAGGAAGAAATCGGCCAGATATTTGCCTTGGGGCGTCAGGAGCGCCGAATAGACCAAGCCATCCTCGGGGGCTTGGATGTCGCGGGTGACAAGTCCCTGAAGAAAGCCCGCACGATCCGCACCGCCGATCTTGAGAACCATCCGATCTTTTGCTGCTTCACCTTGCATCATCATGCCTCCTGATATCGCATGTCACAGGTAATCATGACCTGCGCGCTGGCAAGACGTGACGGCGCAATTGCGCCTCTTGCATCTTGGGTTTACGCCTATTCCAAGTCGTCAGAAAGGAACATCTCCATGAGCCTCGCAAATGGCCGCCATTATCTCGCGATCCCCGGACCATCGGTTATGCCCGATCGGGTCTTGCAAGCGATGCACCGCGCGGCGCCCAATATCTATACGGGTGAGCTGGTCGAGATGGTGCATGGGATCGTGCCTGACCTCAAAGCGGTTGCGCGCACCAGCACAGCGCAGGTTGCGATGTATATCGCCAATGGCCATGGCGCATGGGAGGCCGCGATTTCTAATACCATGAGCCGTGGCGATACGATCCTTGTGCTTGGAACGGGCCGCTTCTGCCTTGGCTGGGGCGAAATGGCCGCGACGATGGGCGTCAATTGCCAGATCATCGATTTCGGCACGCAATCCGATATCGATATGGCCCAAGTCGCCGAAGCGCTGGAGGCCGATAAATCACATCAGATCAAAGCGGTGCTTGCCGTTCAGGTCGATACCTCGACAAGCGTGAAAAACGATATCGCGGCGTTGCGCAAAACCATGGATGCCGCCAATCATCCCGCCCTTTTATTCTCGGATAATATCGCCTGTCTGGCCTGTGACGCGTTTCATATGGATGACTGGGGCGTGGATGTGATGGTCACGGGCAGCCAGAAAGGGCTGATGACCCCGCCTGGTATGGGCTTTGTTTATTTCTCGCCCAAGGCCGATGCCGCGCGCGAAAACGCCGATCTCGTGACCTCATATTGGGATTGGCGCCCGCGCGTGAACCCCGATGAATTCTACCGCTACTTCAATGGCACGGCTGCCACGCATCATCTCTATGGGCTTCGCACGGCCCTTGATATGATTGTGCATGAAGAGGGGGTGGAAACTGTCTGGAAGCGCCATTCCATTCTGGCACAAGCGATCTGGAGTGCGCTTGAGGTTTGGGGGCAGGCGGGCCCCATTCGCCCCAATATCGCCGAGGCTGATAAACGCTCCTGCGCGGTGACAACAGTGGATTTCGGGACAGGAAACGGGCAGCGCTTGCGGGATTGGATGATTGCCAATGCGGGCGTGACGCTTGGCATTCCGCTTGGGGGCATCAGGCCCGAGCCCGAGGCGGCGGCTGATTTTCTGCGCATTGGCCATATGGGTCATGTGAATGCCCATATGGTGCTAGGTGTGCTCGGCTCGCTTCAAGCGGGCATGGTGGCGCTGGATATCCCGCATGGACCAACAGGGCTGGAAGCCGCAGCCAAGGTCATTGCTGATGGCTCAAAGGCCTTTCTGGCGGGCAGCATCCAAGGCAAGAGGCAGGGCTGCTGCTAGGGCCTCAAGCTCGGCCGCGCGCCCGCAAGAGACACGGATGCAGCGATCCTGTGGTGCCGTGAAGGGCATGCGCACAAACACCCCGCGCGAGACGAGCTGTTGCAGGACAGCGCGGGCGAAATCGCCATCCGCGCCGCAATCAATTGTGACGAAATTGGTGGCGGAGGGCAGAGGGGTAAGCCCGTTGTCCTCAGCGATCCGAGCGATGCCTTCGCGCGCGGCTGCAATGCTTGCGACGGTTTTCTCGAGATAGCTTTGATCCTTGAGAGCGGCGAGGGCTGCGGCTTGCGACACGCGCCCCATGCCGAAATGGTTGCGGATTTTGCCAAAGGCCGTGATGAATTCCGCCTCGGCCAGCGCATAGCCCACCCGCATTCCCGCCAGACCATAGGCCTTTGAGAAGGTGCGGAATCGGATCACGCGGGGATGGGTTATATCCATCTCGGGGATGGCCTCAGGCGGGGCGGTATCGGCATAGGCTTCATCCAAGGCTAGCACGCAGCCTTCGGGGAGAGCGTCGATCATTCTTTGGACGGTGGCGGCATCATGCCAACTGCCCATAGGGTTATCGGGATTGGCGAAATAGAGCAGCTTGGCATCGACCTCATGGGCCTTTGCGATCAAAGCCTCGGGGTCTTCATGATCTCCAGCGTAGGGCACCTTATGCAGCACCCCGCCAAAGCCCGCGACATGATAGTTGAAGGTGGGATAGGCCCCGTCCGAGGTGACGACATGCGAGCCTTGGTCGATCAAGAGCCGCACCAGATAGCCCAAAAGCCCGTCTATCCCTTCACCGACCACCACATTTTCCATGCCCACCCCATGATGCAGGGCGAGAGCCATGCGCAACTCGTGCAATTCAGGGTCACCATACATCCAAGCCTCGGACGCGGCTTCTTCCATGGCGGCAATGGCGCGGGGCGAGGGGCCAAACACGCTTTCATTAGCACCAAGGCGGGCGACGAAAGCTGCGCCACGGGTGCGTTCTTGCGTCTCAGGACCGACGAAAGGGACCGTGGCGGGGAGGGTTTGGCTCAGCGGGGTAAAGCGTGGTTTTGTCATGAGGAAGGATTGGAGTTTTTCGCAGCCACACGCAAGAGGGAGCTGCGGGGCAGGGGCATCGAGCCCCTTTCCCGCATTGCGCCCGAGGGCGCGCGTATTTGAAGAAAGATGAAGAAACGGCCCCGCATTGAGGGACCGTTTGTTGGTTTCGGATCAGTCGAGTTCGGCCAGTCGCGCGAGGGCGGATTTGATCTTGACCTCTTCTTCCTCACGGGCGGCGAGGTTTTCGCGCGCCTCTACCACGACCTCTTCAGGGGCGCTGGCAACAAATTTGGGGTTGTTGACCCGCCCTTTGAGACCACCGATTTCCTTGGCAAGTTTGCCCAAAACCTTTTCGAGGCGCGCCTTTTCTTCGGCGACATCGATCAGATCGGCGATCGGCAGGCAGAAGGTCCCGCCCTCGACCGCGACCGTAACAGCCCCTTTGGGAACGGCGTCGATTTTGGTGATCTCGGAGATGCGCGCAAGCCGCGTAATCATGGCCGCATTGCGATCCCATGCTTGTTGGCCCTTTTGATCCAGCTCCAATTGTTGAAGCTGGATTTTGAGGCCAACGGCCACATGCATTTGGGCGCGAACCGACCGGATTTCCTCGATCAATCCGATCACCCAGAGCATTTCGCGCTCGGCCGTCTCATCGACCAATTCCGCGCTATAGCTTGGCCAATCGGTTGTGACGAGCATTGAGGGGCGCGTTGCAATCTCGCCCCAGAGTTCTTCTGTGATGAACGGCATTGTGGGGTGGAGAAGGATCAAACATTGGTCGATCACCCATGCCATTGTGGCGCGCGTCTCGGAGATCACGGCTTCATCGCCTGATGCGAAAAGGGGCTTGGCGAATTCGAGATACCAGTCACAAACCTTGCCCCATACAAAGGCGTAAAGGCCGTTGGCCGCATCATTGAAACGATAGGCGCTCAAGGCCTCGTCATGGGCCAAGCGTGCCCGTGCGGTCTCGGTCACGATCCATTTATTGACGGTTTGGGTCACAGATGCGGGGTCAAACCCATCGACGGGTTTGCACTCGTTCATCTCGGCAAAGCGCGCGGCGTTCCACAGCTTGGTGCCGAAATTGCGATAGCCAGCGATGCGATCCTTGGAGAGTTTCAGATC
>JGI26083J51738_10001728_pt1 | contig 11672 bp, 10 predicted proteins | sample SaaInl85LU_5_DNA_FD_51738 | JGI IMG/M metagenome (IMG submission 51738)
CTTTTTAAATTCATTTAATCAATTCGATTTAGCTCAAAAACAAATGCGAAAAGGTAGTAATATGATTTCCTTTACTATTAAGGGAACAAAAGAAAATGCTTATAATGTTATTAATAAGTTAAAGTTATTTGATATCTCAAATAATCTTGGTGATACAAAATCACTTGTTACTCATCCCGCTACCACAACACATCGAATTCTACCAGAAGATGAAAGGCTGAGTCTTGGGATTACCGATAAATTAATAAGATTATCTATTGGCCTTGAAAATATAGAAGACATTAAAAATGATTTAGATCTTGCTTTAAAGTATTAACTCTAAACTTAATTTTGACAAACTTTTTTCATACTTAATCATCATGATTAAAAAAATTGTTTTTTTAGCTTTGTTGCTTTTTCCAACTTTTGCTTTTGCAGGATCGTGTCCATTACTGATGAAGCAAATTGATCAAATATTGGAGGAAACAAAACAACTTTCAAAAGAACAGCTTAATGAAATTAGACAGTTAAGAATACAAGGCGAAGAGGCTCATAAAAGTGGTGATCATGAAGAGTCTGAAAAGTTATTAAAAGAAGCATTACAACTACTAGATAGTTAAACCGCCCCAAAATAGACAAATTATATTTAAATCTTAGTCATAATTTTTTTTTAATATTAAATCATGCATAAATTTAAACTTATAAAATTAGCAGAAGCAGATCCAATACAAATAGAAAATAAAAAGAACTTATTAGTACCTAAAACTTTACAATTATTACTCGGTGCTAATTTAGTTGTTATGGTTTTGATTTATTTTACGATTTACTAAATTTTAAGTTTTAACCATAAATTTTAAAAAAAAGAAAAATATAGGTCTTGGTAATATTCTAATAAACTTAAATAAAAAACTCATCACCATTGGAAAAGTAATATCGTATTTTTTTTTCTCTAACCCTTGATAAATAATGGATGCTGCTTTTTCTGCAGACATAAGAAAAGGCATTTCAAATGTATTTTGATCAGTCAGACGTGTTTTTACAAAACCAGGGTTAATTAAACTTACAAATATATTGTTTTTTTTACAGTCATTATAAATAGACTCAGAGTAGTTCATCATCGCCGCTTTACTTGGGCCATAACCTGACGAATTAGGTAAGCCAAAAAAACCAGCCAAAGAACTGATCATTGCAACATGACCGTTTTGTTGTTTTTTTAGTTGAGGCAATATTACCGACATGACATTTATAAGTCCCATAAAATTAACCTCTATAGTTTTACGGTACAAATCAATATCAACATCAAAAGTATTGTTAGGTTTATAAAAGCCACTTGAATAAATAACTAAATCAATTTGTTTTAATTCATCAATGATTTTGCTTAAAACATTCCTAGTATTTTCAAGGCTTGTAACATCTAATTTTTCAGTAATTATATTTGTATTTTTTCCAGAAAATTGATTTTTAATTTCATTTAACTTCTCGTCATTTCGACCTAAAATAATTAAATTTTTAGATTTGCCTAAATATTTTTTTGCTAACTCAAAACCGATACCAAATGTTCCACCTAAGACGATTACGTTCATTGTTTTTTAAATTATAATGTATATATAATTATCTATAAATCTTATGTCTTCAAGAACTGAATTTGATAGCTTTGGAAAAATAAAAGTTCCATCAGATAAGTACTGGGGTGCACAAACTCAAAGATCAATGAAAAATTTCAGAATTGGAAAAATCAACGTTCCAATAGAACTCATTCATGCAATAGGAATAGTTAAAAAATCTGCAGCCATTGTCAACGCTCAGTTTAAAGACTTGGATAAAAATTTATCAAGGGCAATTCAAAAAGCTGCGGATGAAGTCATAAATGGAAAACTAGATGATCACTTTCCATTAAAGGTTTGGCAAACTGGGTCGGGCACACAAACAAATATGAATGTAAACGAGGTTATATCAAACCGATCTATTGAAATGCTAGGAGGTAAATTGGGCTCAAAAAAACCAGTTCATCCTAACGATCATGTGAATATGGCGCAATCTACTAATGATACCTTTCCAACAGCTATGCATGTTGCAATTGCTTTACAGACTCATAAAAAATTAATTCCAGCTCTTAAAAAACTAGAAAAAAGTTTAGAAAAAAAAGTTAATCAATTTAAAGATATTGTTAAAATTGGAAGAACGCATTTACAAGATGCTACCCCACTTACTTTGGGACAAGAATTTTCCGGATATCATGAACAAGTTAAAAACTCATTATCAAGAATAAACATAGCTTTAAAAGAAATCTACTACCTTGCGCAAGGTGGTACTGCTGTTGGTACTGGAATTAATTCAAGAAAAGGCTGGGATAAAAAAATAGCATTAGAAATAAAAAAAATAACCAAATTACCATTTCAAACTGCAAANAATAAATTTGAGGCTCTTGCAAGTCACGACCCTGTTGTAAATTTTTCTGCGAGTTTAAATACAACTGCAGTAGCGCTGATGAAAATTGCAAATGATATTCGTTTTCTAGGTTCTGGCCCTCGAGCAGGCTACTCAGAGTTGGAACTACCGGAAAATGAACCTGGTTCGTCTATTATGCCNGGCAAAGTAAATCCAACTCAATGCGAAGCCATTACAATGGTGTGTACCAAAGTAATNGGTAATCATACAGGAATAACCATCGCGGGAACTCATGGNCATTTTGAACTAAATGTTTTTAAGCCTATGATTGCACATAATGTTCTTCAATCGATTGACTTAATAGCTGACAGTGTAAACTGTTTCGTTGATTATTGTGTTAACGGAATAAAACCTAATAAGAAAAAAATAAAAGAACTATTAGAAAATTCTTTAATGCTTGTGACTGCATTATCACCAAAAATTGGTTATGATAACGCTAGTCAAATCGCAAAAACAGCTCATAAAAAAGGAACGACACTTAAAGAAGAAACTTTAAAAACAGGTCTTGTAACAGAAGAAGAGTACAATAAGATTGTAGATCCAAAAAAAATGGTCGGACCAAAGTAATTTACAATAAAGTAAAGTATCTAGATAAATTAAATAAATTTTCTAATTTACCGTACAAAACTAAAGAATTTAAATTTGAATTTAATTTCTTTAATTCATTGTCATTAAACTGACGATCTGTAAAATTTTCTTCAACTGTTATTTTAGCTTTGTTTATATTTAACAACCCTTTAGATTTTAATTTAAATTCGTTTCCTTGAATTTTATCCAACAATGATTTGTCTGCGCATATTTTCTGACAAATATCTTTTAAATTCTCTGTTTTAAATTCAAAATCGTAAAAAAATAATTTATCTTTTTGATAATCTATATTTCTACCCTGTATATTGATTACATGTTGATCAGAAAACAATTTAAGTTTATCAACCCTAATATCTCCATTTTCAAAAGAAAAACTCATCTGCAAATTTTTAAATACTGAATTTCTTGTTTTTAATTCTTTAAATTCAATATTTATATTTGCATCAAATATATTTGAAAAAAAGTTTAAACCATTTTCAAAAAATTCTGAAATTTCTGAATAACTAATTTTTTTAAAGTTTACATCATTAAATATAGCTTTGATCTGAAACGGATCTTTAGAGTTTAACGATTTTGAAATATCTAAATTTCCATTAAATATATTTGTCTTAAATTGATTTGATTGAATCTCAATTAATTCATTATTTTTTTTAAAATTTAATTCAGTAAATAAAGTTTCAATTCCTGGAAAACTTATTGAATTATTAATATTAATTGTAATTAATTTATTTTCATCCAAAAAATTATCAATTAGGATTTTTAAGTTTATTTCTTTTGATTTGATATTAAGTTTATTTTTAAAATAATTAATCTTAAATGGAATTTCNCCAAGATATAAATTNCCATTTAATTCTGAAACTTTTGAATTTTTATATTCAATAGTTCCACTAAACTGATTTAAATTAAATGATTGCTTATTATTAAAAAATTTTAGACTTACCTCTTTAAAAATAACNTTTTTATCACTAAACTCTTCAATTAAATTTAATCTATTTAAATCATTTAAATCAATTATAAATTCACCTCCCTGGATGATTATATCGTTGTAAGAAAATTTGTTACTTATTAAATCTAATGGTGAAACTTCAACGTTNATGTTGTCAATTATACTATTTTCATTTTCTTTATTCAGATAAATCTCAGAAATTTGCAAAGTAGGAAAAGGATTTAATTTATATTCTATATTACCTTTTATATTAACCTTATAAAAAATTAATTCTGATAGAATGTTTTCAATGCCAGTTTTTTTATCATCGTTAAAATTTATGAAAAATGGAAAGCAGAAATAAGTTGTAATCCCAAAAAAGATTGTAAACGTTAATACTAACAACCTTTTTGCATTTTTTTTTCCCATTTATTACTGATATGCTAATTAACTAAATGAATGAGTAGTTATTTAAATTCACTGAATAATCAACAAAAATTAGCCGTTACAACACTAGACGGGCCTTTACAAGTTTTAGCGGGTGCAGGTTCTGGAAAAACCAAAGTTCTCACTACTCGAATAGCTTATCTGCTCGAACAAAAAAAATGTTTTGGACAACAAATTTTGTGTGTGACGTTTACAAATAAAGCGGCAAACGAAATGAGAGAAAGAGTGCTTCAGTTAGTAAATTCTAGATCTGTTGCATTTCCATGGCTGGGTACATTTCATTCAATTTGTAACAAAATGTTAAGAAAAAATGCTGAAGCTGTAAATTTAAAACCTAATTTTTCAATTATTGATACTTTAGATCAAATTAAATTAATTAAAAATATTTTAGACTCTGAAAATATTGATTTAAAAAAAAACCCACCAAAACAAATTGCTTTTCAAATTGACTCATGGAAAAACAAAGCTCTTTTACCTCAAGAGATAACTCTAAAAAATCAAGAATTTCACTTAAAAAATGCTTTGCAAGTCTACAGAGTTTATCAAAAAAAATTGCAAACAATGAACTGTGTTGATTTTGGTGATTTAATTTTACATGTTGTAACTATTCTAAAAAAATTTGAAGATATAAGAAAAATTTATCAAAATAATTTTAAATATATCTTAGTTGATGAGTTTCAAGATACAAATTACATTCAAAACTTATGGCTGCAGCTTTTAACTTCAGAAAATAATAATATTTGTGTTGTTGGTGATGATGACCAATCAATTTATAGCTGGAGAGGCGCTGAAGTTAAAAATATTTTAAATTTTAAAAAAGAATACAAAGATACTCAATCCATTAAATTAGAACAAAATTATAGATCAACAAAAAATATTTTAAATACCGCATCATCATTAATAGCGAATAACGAAGATAGATTAGATAAAAATATTTGGTCTGATTTAGGTGATGGAGAAAAAGTTAAAGTAAAGTCGTATTTTGATGGTAGAAATGAAGCTACTGGAATTTCAGATACAATCGAACAAAACTTATCAAAAAAATATAACTTAAATAATATATCAATATTAGTACGTGCCGCATTTCAAACTCGCGAATTTGAAGAGCGATTTATTAAAATTGGTTTACCTTATAGAATCATCGGTGGCTTAAAATTTTATGAAAGATCAGAAATTAAGGATGCATTAAGTTATCTAAGGTTAATTAATCAAACAAATGATGATCTTTCATTTGAAAGAATTGTTAACAAACCAAAAAGATCTATTGGTGACAGTTCATTAAAAAAGATTCATGATTATGCAAGAATAAAAGACCTTTCTCTATTTGATGCATCTCAAGAAATATTAAAGGAAAATATATTAAAACCAAAAACTGTACAAAATTTAAAAAACTTTTTAATTCATATTCACTCCTGGAAAGCCAATGCAAAAAAAATTGATCATATAACCTTACTTGAAAATGTATTGGATGAATCTGGATATGCAATGATGTTGAAAAATGAAAGAACACCAGAGGCTGATGATAAACTTGAAAACTTAAAAGAACTAAAAGCATCTATGAAAGGTTACTCATCTTTAGATGAGTTTTTAGAAAACATCTCACTTCAAACTTCAATTGATGAAGAATGGGATGGCGAAAAAATAAATATAATGACTATTCATTCTGCAAAAGGTTTGGAATTCGATGCTGTGTTTCTTCCTGGATGGGAAGANGGTTTGTTTCCNCANCAAAAGTCTATTGATGAAAAGGGTGTTACTGGTATCGAAGAAGANAGAAGATTNGCCTANGTTGCAATCACTAGAGCAAAAAAAGATTTGTACATATCTTTTGCCTTACAAAGAAAGTTTTTTGGACGTCAAAATGATAATTATGATTTTTACTCGTCGCTACAATCTAGATTTATCGATGAACTAGATAAAAAGTATCTTGAAATATCTATTGATGAAGAAAAAGATGATGATTTTNTTTTTGATCAAGATTTTAATATTGAAAGTAAAAAAAATAGCCCAGGCTGGAAAAGGTATCAAGATAATCTTAATCAACCAAAAGAAAATATAAAAACAATAAACTACACAGAAAACTTAACTGAATTTACTGTGGGTGAAACAGTAAAACACGATGGATTTGGAGAAGGAAAAATTATTCATATTGAAGGTAATAAGCTTTTAATTAACTTTAAAAATCAAGGTGAAAAAAAAGTAATTGATAAATTTATCAGCAAAGCAGTTAATGAATAGTTTAAAAAAAATAAAAAAANATTTAACAAAACAAAAAATTGACTTTTANTTAATNAACAAAAATAANGATTATTTAAATGAATTTATAGAGCCAGATGAAAATCGATTAAGAAAAATTAGTAACTTTACCGGTTCAATGGGTTTTGCATTAATAAGCCAAGATGGACAAAGCTTATATGTGGACGGCAGGTATACTTTGCAAGCAAAACTTCAGAGTAAACAATTTAATATCAAAAATATTTTACATTTAAAAAATGACTTGAAAAAGATTATTAATGATAACAAAACAGTATTAATTAATCCAAAGTTGTTTTCAGTAAACTTTCTTAAAAATTTCAATACTAAAAATATTAAATATTTTGATGATTCAACTCAAAATAAAANGAAACCAGAACAGGTAGTATCATTAAATTTAAAATATTCAGGTCTTGAAATAAAACAAAAAATTANAAAATTANAAAATTCTATTAGTCTAAAAAAAAATTTTGTTTTTTTAATATCTTCACCAGAAAATATTGCATGGTTAACAAATTTAAGATCTTTAGATAAAAAATTTAGTTATATTTTTAATTGTATTGCGATTTATAAACAAAAAAAAATTTATATTTTTACTGATAAAAAAATTAAAATTAAAAATAATAAATATCTAATTTTTAAAAAAACAAAAGATCTTAAAAATATTTTAAAAGATGTGAAAGAAATTCACTTTGATCAGAAAACTACTTCATTATATTATTTTAATTTATTTAAATCTCTAAAGATAAAAACAAAATTTTTTGATGATCCTATAAATTACCTCAAATCAATTAAAAATAACAATGAAATAAGCAACTTAAAAATAGCTCATACATTTGACGGCATAGCAATAGTAAAATTTTTATATTGGTTGGAAAAAAATAAATTTAAAAAAATTTCTGAATTAGATTGTCAAAATAAAATAGAAAATTTTAAGAAAAAAAATAAGTATTATCTAGGACCAAGCTTTGAAACTATTTCAGCATTTGGTAAGAATGCATCTATTATTCATTATAACGCAAAAGATTATAAAACTAATTATTTAAAAAAAAATAATCTTTATCTAATAGATTGTGGCTCGCAGTATTTTTATGGAACTACCGATATGACTAGAACTGTAGCAATTGGCAAGCAGTCACAACACAAAAAGCTTTATTATACTCTTGTTCTAAAGAGTCATATTAAAGTTTCAAATTTCAATTTAAAAAAAAATACACTTGGAAAACAAATTGATTTATTAGCGCGAAAACTATTAAAACTTAAGAAACTTGATTATAATCATGGAACCGGGCATGGCGTGGGGTATTTATCTAATGTTCATGAACACCCGCCTTCTATATCTAAATACTCAATACCAAATTTTATCAAAACCAAGTGATTTCAAATGAACCTGGTTATTATAAAGATAATCAGTTTGGTATTCGTCTTGAAAATTTAATTTTTATTAATCGTAATCGAAAATTTGAAAATTTAACATTGGTACCTTTTGATAATACAATGATCATAAAAAACATGCTCTCTTCAAAAGAAAAAGCTTGGATCAATAAATACCACGAAGATGTTTTTGAAAAAATAAATAAGTTTTTAACAATGAATGAAAGAAGTTATTTGCGAAAATTGTGTTTAAAAATTAATTAATTGATACCACTCTTTTTCACTTAATATTTTTACTCCTAATTCCTTAGCTTTATTTAATTTTTTTTGCGTAGGCTTGGAATCTCCTGATACAAGAAAATTTAATTTTTTAGATGGCGATCCAAGAACTTTTCCACCCTCGTTTTCAATAATTTGTTTTGCCTCTGATCTACTCATTTTTTCCATTGCACCTGTAAACATAAAAGTTTGATTAAAGAATTTTCCTTTTGAATTTTCTAAAACATTTTCAATATTCAAATATTTTGTTAACTCTAAAAATATTTTTTTATTAATTTTATTAGAAAAAAAATTTTTTAAGGATGATATTTGTGTTTCCCCCATTCCATCTAAATCAAGTAAACTATTAAATATTTGCTCTCTACTTTCTGCTAATTTTTTAAAGTTATTAATTGATTTAAAATACTTAGCTAAAATTTTTGCATTTTCTTGACCAATATGCCTAATCCCTAATGCGAATATAAACCTATCTAAACTTATTTTTTTCGTCTCATTAATTGAATTTTCTAAATTTTTTGCTGATAGTTTTCCCCATCCATCCAACTGTGAAATTTTATTAAAATTAAGTTTATAAATGTCGGTTGGTAATTTGACTAAATTAAGCTCCCAAAAATTTTCTACTACTTTCTTTCCTAAGCCTTCAATATTCATAGCATTTTTAGAGACATAGTGTTTGATTTTTTCTTTTGTCATCAAGTTACATTCAAACCCTCTATCAGGACATCTTCTAACTGCGTCAAATTTTTTTGTAGTTTCGTTATAATCTTTGATTGTATCAAAACCACATGGACATTTTTTTGGAAAAATAAATTTTTTACTATCTGATTTTCTTTTTGTTAAATCAACTTCTACAACTTGAGGAATAACATCACCNGCTCTTTGAACNACAACTGTATCNTTAATTCTAATATCTTTTCTTANAATTTCATCTTCATTATGNAATGTTGCATTGGAAACCAATACACCGCCAATATTAATGGGNTCAATTTTNGCCACTGGCGTTAAAGCGCCAGTTCTTCCAACTTGTATTTCAATATTTTTAATTTTCGANATACCTTTTTCAGCTGAAAACTTGTGGGCAATAGCCCATCTAGGAGCATGAGATAAGTTTCCTAATCTTTTTTGTAACTGAAAGTTATTAATCTTATATACAATNCCATCAATATCATAATCTAATTTAGATCTCTGCTCTTCTAATTGTTTATAATTATTAAAAATTTCTTTTTCGTTTTTTACAATTTTACCTAATNGATTAACTTTAAAACCCAATTCTTTTAAAAATTTTAAAAAATCTGATTGGCTTGATGAGTAATGATGGCATTTAAAAATAGTCCCATAAGCAAAAAATTTTAAAGGTATTTTGGCAGTATTAATTGAATCTTTTTGTCTCAAAGATCCGGATGCAGCATTTCTTGGATTTGCAAACTTAGCTGATATCTTTTTAAAGTCAGACTTTTGAATATAAACTTCACCCCTGACAATTAATTCTCCATTAATTTTTTTTTTTAATTTTTTTGGAATTTCATCTACAGTTTCTAAATTTTCCGTTATATCTTCTCCGAATTCGCCATCGCCTCTTGATAACCCTCTTGCAAGTTTTCCATCAATATATGAAAGGCTAGCTGAAATTCCATCAATCTTAGGCTCGGCATATAACTCTTCTCTAAATTCATTGTTATTATTTAAATAATTATTAATTTTTTTATAAAAATCTAAAATATCCTCTTCATTAAAAGCATTATCAAGTGAAAGCATTTTTTCTTGATGCTTTATTTTTGAAAATTTTTCTGATGGAGTAAACCCAACAATATTAGTTATTTTATCCTTAATATTATGGGTATTTTCAAATTCTATTAAATCTTTTTTGAATGATCAAAAGTAGCATCATCTATTTTTGGTGAGTTGAGATCATAATATGACTTGTTATATTCAATAAATAATTTTTTTTTTTTTTGATATTCTTTAAAATTATTTATCATTTGAAAAGCTAAATATTTTTTTAACTCTATCTTTCAACTTGATTTTTTGTTTTTTTTCTTCAATTCTATAATCTTTGTTACCAACTATTTTGTAGGATTTTTTATACCAGTTGCTATCATTAAAATTATAACCAAGAATAGCTGCATATTTTTTTGCCTCGTTAATATTTCCTAGTCTATAGTAAATTTCAACTAATCGGTGGAGGGCTTCTTTGCTAAAAATAGTTGTATCGTATTGATTAATGACTATTTGAAATCTCTTAATAGCTGCTATCCATTTACCTTTTTTCATATAGTATCTGCCAATATACATTTCATTGCCCGCAAGTTGTTCGTTTATTAAGTCAATTTTATACTTCGACTCTTCTGCATAAATTGAATTTGGATATTTTTTTAAAATTGATTGAAATTGCTTTAAAGCAGCGCGAGTATTAGTTTGATCTCTAGATACTACATTAATTCTCTCATAAAAAGTTAAAGCAATTATAAAATCAACGTAATTAATATTCTTATTTCTAGGGTTTGTTTTTTTAAATTTATTTGCATACTCCAGTGCCTTGATACTTTCACCAGCTTCATAATAAATATACATAATCATCAACGTTGCTCTTGGTGCCCATTCTGAAAAAGAATATCTAGTCTCAACTTTTTGAAATAATTCTATAGATCTGCTCCAATCACCTTGTTCATATAAATCAAAAGCAGCTTTATATAATACATTTAAAGGTGGTATCTCTTCTGGTTTTTTTATTAATCTATCATCTTTTCCGCATGCGGTAACAATTATAAAAATAGAGATTAGTATAAAAAATGTATTTTTTTTTAAATTAATAAAGAACATGAAGGTTTAAGATTTTTATATATTGAATTATTAAAATTTGAAACGATATTTAATTAATTTAAATTAATAATCTCATAATTTGCTTTATCCTTAAAAATTTCTCTTAATAGCATCAAATTTAATTCATGACCTCCTCCGTAGGTTTTTACTTTTCCGGATATCGGATATTGAGCAAGATATAAATCACCAATACAATCCAAAACTTTATGCTTAACAAATTCATCATCATATCTAAGACCACCTTGATTTAAAACTTTATTACCTGATACTACAATTGCATTGTCTAAAGAACCTCCTTTAGCCAGACCCATTGCAAAAATTTTCTCAAGGTCGTGGTGTAAACAAAAAGTTCTAGCTTGATAAATTTGATTATAGTTTTCAAAAGAATGTTCATAAAAATATTTTTGTTTTTTTATAAAATCATCCTTATAATCAATTGTATAATCAATACTTAAATAATTATTTTTACTTGGTTCTATTTCTATAAACTTATCTTTTTGTGAATATGACAATTTTTTTTTAACTTTTAGTATTTTTTTATTTTTATTTTGTTCTCTCA
>JGI26083J51738_10001733_pt1 | contig 11640 bp, 6 predicted proteins | sample SaaInl85LU_5_DNA_FD_51738 | JGI IMG/M metagenome (IMG submission 51738)
GAAATACCACCCGCGAGCGCATTCGCGTCACCCGTGCCAACGAGCATAATCTGACCAAACACACGAATCATTCCCACCACCGTGCCCAGCAGGCCTAGCAGCGGAGTCACGGCTGCAATCGTCCCCAGCGTTTCGAGATAGCGCTCTAATTCGTGGACTATTTGCGCAGCTGTTAATTCGATAGATTCGACCATTGCCGCACGCCCAAACTTGCTATTCGACAAACCGACAACCAAGAGTCGACCAAGCGGCGAGGCTCGTCTCACCTCGCGTAGACGCGACGAATCAAGCTGACCATTTTTGATCCAAGTCCAGACTTGTGCCAGCGCGTATTTGGGTATGACACGGGCCGTACTCAGTGTCCAAGCGCGCTCGATGACAATGGCAATGGCAATAACGGAACAGAATAAAATGGGCAGCATTAAAATTCCGCCCGAATTGAGTATGTCGAACACCGCTTAGACTCCTGCGCTTACTGGGCGGCGACCTTTCGTCGGCCCTATCTTCTGGCCCTAGGGGTGCGGGCTGTTTTTAATCTTATCATAGGCGTTCGGGCATAGGTCTCCAATAGCGACGGTGTGTCTCACGATAAGCGCGTGGGCGCGACACGACCCCCTGTCGGTTCAATTCCACGCTAAGCATCCCCCGCGTTGCGGTGTTTAGTGCCTCGATTCCTAATAACGCATAGCGAGAGACGACTTCGGCGTGCGGATGACCAAACGAATTTTTGTAGCCGGCTCCAATGAAGACTATTTCAGGTGCTGCGCGTTTGAGCAATGCGTAGCTAGACGAGGTTTTGCTGCCATGGTGCGGCGCAATCAGAAGCGTTGACTTTAATTCGTGCTCGTAGCGCAGCGCCAATGCCACCTCTTCAACTCGTTCAATATCTCCCGTCAGTAGAATCACAGACTCCCCAAGAGCCACTTTAAGGACACACGACTGAGAGTTCTTAGTCTTGTCTACACCAGACGCCGCGCCATCGGCAGCGCCGACTGTCGGGCTCAGATAGGAGAAAACCACGCCGTCCCAACGCCATGCATCACCCGCGCGGCATGAACGCAGCGTCAACGCGCGGGCACCAAGAAACTCGGCGTAAGCCTGTGTATTCTCGGCATGGCCACCGGCATGAACATCCACTACGGGAATCGAAGCAAGAACGCCTGCCGCGCCGCCAGCATGGTCGTTGTCGGCATGACTTATAACGAGTCTATCTAGTTTTCTTATACCTAGCGCCCGTAAAGCGGGCTTGATCACCGCGCTACCCATTTCGAAATCTGCGCTAAGGCTTGCGCCGGTATCATAGAGAAGCGCGTGGCAATTGGTCTCTATCACGAGGGCGAGTCCCTGTCCCACATCGAGCTGATGGAGACGTAGAGAGGCTGGTGCTTCATTGCATTTGTTGGCATAAGTCTCAGCGCGCCAAACCGTCCCGGTAAGAATCAGTGCAGCGACCCACAAGCCGCAGACGCAGCGGGTACGCCAGCCAACCGGAAAAAGGCAAACACAAAGACAGATCGCGAGAAGGAGGTAGTGCGCGAAAGAGAGGGTGACTTGCGGGGCCCAGAGTAGCTCAGCCTCGGCAACCGCCGCCAGTAACAAAATTAGCTGATCACAGAGCCAATCGGCGAGTAAAAACGCGCCCAGCGCGCTTTCGCTGAAAAGCGCCAAATCAAGTACCGCTATAAGCGAAGCCGGCAGCAATGCAAAGGTGAGAAAAGGAATCGCCAGCAAATTAACTATTGGCGCTAGCAAGGAGACATCGATGCCTAAAACAAGCAACGGCAGAAAGAGCGCCAGCGCCACAATGAGTTGAGGTAACACCAGTCGGCCCGCTTGACCCGATAGCCAAGAAAGAACCGCTGAGTCGCCGTGATTCGTGTCATTATAAGAAGTTGTACTGCGCGGCGAGGCAACGGCGAGCACCAGCGCCAATACGGCGACAAAGCTAAGCCAAAATCCTGAGCCTGTCGCAGCGAGCGGTGAACCGATAAGTACACAGGTAAGTGCTAGCAACAGCCCTGCAACAACGCCAAGGCGTCGCGATGTGAGTTTTGCGCCTGCGAATACCGCGAGCATCACAACCGCACGCTGCGTCGGCAAACTCCATCCTGCGAGCAAGGCAAAAACCGCGGTGCCAACCACACTAGACCAGAGACTAAATGCAAGACGACTCGGCGCATGAGGCACAAATAGAGGCAGCAAGAAAAGAACGAGTCGCCAAAGCGCCCGAGATACCACCAACAAGAACAGGGCAATCATGCCGATATGTAGCCCGGATACCACGAGGAGATGCGTTGTTCCGGTTTCACGCAGCTGACTCCATAACGCTTGGGAAACTAGACTGGAATCGCCCAACCCTAGCGCGAGAATTACCCCAGTGTGCCGCGCGCTGACGCTGTTCTCTAAAACTCGTTTACGACTCTCGAAGCGAAGCTGTTCAAGCATTACTGGCAAGGATCGAACACCATCACCTCCCCACTCGCTTTCGCTCGCCACAAGCGCTCCACGTACATAACCTTTCGCGAGAATTTTGCTACGGAATAAAAACGCCTCGTAGTCAAATCCACCGGGATTGGCGAAACCATGCGGTCTATTGAGCTTCACGACAAGTTGCAGTGCTGACCCAGGCCGCAACTCCGCGGGATAATGGAAGGGCGTCGCCTCCCGCCTTACCGCTCTCCCAGTTTGGACGTCGGAAGACGGCAGGTAATAACTCAATAGGATTCTGCCGCTAAAGGGAATTGGGTTGCTACAGGTTGTATGCGCGGAGGATTGGGTTCGCTTCGCCGGTGATCGCCCATGAATGGAGTCAGTGTCTCTGTTCGGGTTGTGATCATCAAGTACACAGGCCGCATTCACCGCGAATTCGAACCGGTACGCCGCGCCGGCAACAGAGGGTAGATTGAGCACCACACCTTCGATACGGAGTGGAGTCCCTTCGAATTCTTTCGGTAGTTGACGATTGAGTTGGCTTTCGGCGGTCACCGCGTGAAACAAGGCGCCACAGCAGAATGCCATGCATATAGAGAGCCATAGCCCCAACCACTTTTTGTGTTTTACGGCTAAAGATCGACGAACAGCTAGAGCAGAAGCCGCCGCAAAGATGAGCAAAGCGCACATCGCGAGCAACAAAACCCTAATCAGTGCCAAGTCCGTCGCGCTGGTTACGCAGAGTATGCCAAGACAAAAAGCAGAGAGAAGAAANCGCATGCGCCACCTTTGCAGTGGCTCTTAACTTTAGTTCGACACTGCTGGAGAGGCGAATTTTGGTCAGATTCTGCTAATCGCCCCGCAGGACTGAGGCAGGGCGCAGAGACGCGGCTTGGCGCGCTGGAAAGACCGAGGCGAGAACTGAGAGAATCAAGACCCCACCTGCAATCCCCGCTATATCAGAGGCAAGAATTTGTGAAGGAAGAAAATCAATTGGGTAGATTTCAGGGTTTAAAAGCACCACGCCGGTCGCGGTTTCGAAGGCAGAAGCGATCTCGCCTATCCAGAGCGCGCCGAGAACACCCAACACAACGCCGGCGGCGATGCCAAGTAAGGCAATCGCAGCGCCTTGCCAAAGAAAAATTGCCTGCACAGTGTGTGTATTGGCGCCTAACGTCATCAGTATCGCAACATCATCACGCTTATCTCGCACTATCATCACGAGGCTAACGACTAAGTTGAACGCGGCGATTGCGATGAGCAGCCAAAGCATGAAGCTAATAATGCTGCGGGAGAACTGGATATTTCTGTAAATCGCGCCCAAAGTAGCAGTCCAACTTTCGATGACGATTGCATCACCGAATTTACTGCTCAACCTATTCCGTACCCTATCTGCAACTAGCACATCTTGGGTAACCAGGGTAAAAGCTGATTGAGTTGCCCGCATTCGTAGCAGCGCCCGAGCATCGGCAAGCGTCAGCGTGATCAATTTTGCATCGAGCGCCTCGCTTCCAACACGTGTTATGGCGGCTATCTCGAACGATTTAAAGGTCGGCATTGTTGCTAATGGATTTGGTGTGAGCTTCGGCGAAAACACATCGATTGAATCACCCACCTCAAGGCCGAGGTCACGAGCCAACGTTGCGCCAACGACGACTCGCCAGCGTGACTCAGCGAGTCGGTCTAGGCTTCCCGAAACCGCATACTTAGACAGTTTTGCGAATGAATCGCTCTCAACATCAACACCGTTTAAGGCGATCGCACGACTGGCCGTCGGCGTTGCAACAACACCGAGACTCGTGACGACTCGCGAAAGAGAAATCACATCGTTTTCGGCCAGCAAAGCCGCACCCAGCCTATCCCACTGCTCGGTACTGAGATCTTGTTCGCTGCTTACCGTAAGGTGTGGAATGATCCCGAGGACGTTCTCGCGTACCTCGCGCTCGAAGCCATTCATGACAGACAAAACGACGATTAGAAGCGACACACCAAATGCCAGTCCCGCCACTGAAATGAGCGACATGAACGAAACTAAGGAACTCGACGACCCCATGCGTACGTAGCGCGACCCGATACGACGGGCAAGGCTTAGCGACCGAAGCAGCGGCATAGCGCCTGCCGCAATAAGTGGATCAGGCCTCGACATGGAGCTTCCCAGCGGCCAACGACAGTCGCCTATCCATGGCTGCGGCAAGTGCCTCATCGTGGGTAACAACGATGAAGCTCGTAGCCAGACTTGTGCTGAGCTCTTTCATCAGACCATGAATCTCGAGCGCCGTCTGTCGGTCGAGATTCCCCGTCGGCTCGTCCATCAATACACACTTGGGTTCACTGACTAGCGCCCTCGCAATCGCCACACGCTGCCTTTCCCCGCCCGACAATTCCGCAGGCTTGTGCGTAAGTCGTTCGCCCAATCCCACGCGCTCGAGTAGCGACGTCGCGCGCGCTGANGCCTCTTTATCCGAAATGCCCGCGATATAAAGCGGCATACAGACGTTTTCCAGCGCCGAAAACTCNGCAAGTAAATGATGGAATTGATAGACGAACCCGATGAAGCGATTGCGTAAAATCCCTCGCTGCATTTCAGAGACACCCGCGAGATCATAGCCCGCTACACTCACGTCGCCTGAGGTCGGCGAATCCAAGCCACCGAGCAAATTCAGCAATGTCGTCTTACCCGAGCCTGAGCTACCGACAATCGCTATGCGCTCCCCTGCTTTCACAGTGAAGTCCAATTCGTCCAGCACCACAATCTCTCGAGGCCCCTGTTGGTAGCGCTTAACCAAGCGCCTAGCCTGCATTACCGGCTCACTCATACCGTAATACCTCTGCCGGTTCAATTTTGCTCGCCCGATAGGCAGGATAGAGTGTGGCGATAAGACTGATCACCAGTCCGGCTGAACAAACCAGGGCAACCTCGCTCCATATCACCTGTGTTTGCAGGTGAGAAACAAACACGATGTTGCTATTGCCCGTCGCCCAGCCTACTGCCCGCTCGAGTGTGAGACTTATGTCAGCCAGATTAATCGCGATGAACACCCCCAAAACGGCGCCCAGTCCAGTGCCGATCANGCCGCTCACACCGCCCTGCACTATGAATAACCGCATGATGAGGCCTCGAGAAGCACCCATCGTACGCAATATCGCGATATCGGGCCCCTTCTCTGCCACCGCCATAACGAGGGTTGAAACAATATTTACTGCACCGACGGCAACGATGGTGAGAAGCATAAGCCCCGTAAGAAACTTCTCCATCGCGAGCGCACCAAACAAGCTGGATTGAGCTTCCCGCCACGTTTCAATTTCTGTCGAGGGGAGTTCGAGCATCATGCTGCTGGCGAGTAGTTCTTGCTTAACATTGTCTGCAGAAAAGGCATCATCCAAACTGAGTCGCAGCAGTGTCTTCGCGTTGACATCGAGCGCCAGCGCCTCTTCACGCTTCATAAGAACGATGTTGCCGCCGCCATAGGCGCCAAAGTCGGCATACCCAAGGACGCTGAACCCCTGCGGCGCGCTTTTCGAGCGCCTAAGGAGTCTATCCAATGCCGCAATGCTCAGCTCATCGCCGGGGCGGATGCCCAGCCGACTTGCCAGTCGTGTATCGAGCAGCACCCCATTGCGACTCTCTTCGAGTGCTTGTAGCGCCTCTGCTGCGCGTTCGCTCGCTTGGCCCGCGATCGCCTGCTCGAGAGTGGGCTCAATACCTCTGACCTGAATGAATTCTGTCCGGCCATTGATCGTCAGCACTCCCTCTATCTCTGCATAGGGGGCGACCCCTGAAACGGATGGATTCTCTGCGAAGGACGTGGCCAAATGCTGCCACTGCGTCGCCATCGTTTCATTTGTCACCGTAAGATGGGGCACAGATTTGAGGGCTTCGTTGCGGAGAAAAGAGATAGAGCCGTTCATCACCGACAGGGCTACAATTAGAATCATGACGCCGAGGAGAACCCCCAGCATCGAAATAGTTGAGACAAATGACAGCAAGCCCGAGCGTTTACGCGCGCGACTGAATCGCACGCCGATGAATATCGAAAGCATTTTGCGCATTTGAGACTCTATATCCGAATGGGGAGACCGGCTACTCTGCGGACCGTTGCAGTACTCTTTGCACCGTTTTAAAACTGATTGGTGTCATCGGCGTCGATACCGCCGCCGAAATCGCCCTCAGCGACTTACCATGACGCTTGAGCTCGAATATTTTTTGCAGCGTTCGTTGCTCCGAAGGGTTCTCGATAAGCTTGCCATTGTCGTGGACACTGAAGCCAAAGGGCCGGCTGCCACCCAAAAAACGCCCCTTCTCCTTCTGCTTATGTTTCACCCCCTTAATCCTCTCGGCACTGCGGCGTGACTCAAGGGCTGCGAAAAGCGTGGATGCCTCGCTAAAGGTAAGCGTGGTGGCTGCATCTGTAAGATCTGCCCCTACTTCGCAGCAATGCAGGGCGATGCCGCGTTCGTGTAAGCTTTTTATCAGCGCGCTGAGCTCCACGCTAGAGCTACACAATCGCTGAATTTGCGCACAAAGCAAGACATCACCTTCTTTCATTTTGGCGAGTAATGCTGCGCCGTGGGGGCGGTCGTCCAAGCTTTGATCCCAACGACAGCCCCTATCGATAAGACTGTGAGAGATGAACCAGCCGCGCGCAAGGCCATAGGTCTGCATTGCTAAAGCGTCGGTTTCCAGCGCAGAGGTAAGCGTCGCGTCTTCCACTTCCTCTAGCTGCGTTGTCCTCGAATAGGCGTATACCGTCATCGTTCCAATGATCCACTAAATACTGATAAATTACTGATTTTAAAGATAATATTGCAGTCTCTGGCGAGAGCAATTTGGCGCAGTCGACATTCTATGCATAGGCGTTCGCATGAAGCAAGCTGCGACGAGCTGTGAGACGAGCTGTGAGGCGAATTGTGAAAAGCTGCGAGCAGTCGCGAGATAACCACGAGATAGTCTCTAGAAAGTCGCGAAGAGTTGCCGACACAACTGACCCGACTGGCGATCTACTCCGCCTCTGTTCACGAGAGCACCCAAGAAAGACACCGTAAGTAATTGAGTGTAGGCGCTTTTACTGCTATATTCGAACGCGTTGATCGGGAAACACACTCCCGCAAGCAGAATTCATAAGGCAAATACGCAGTAATTCCAGCAAGGGCTGGAGCGCGTCATTCTAACATCGGCGCAAATTCGACCTACTGCGAAAGAGGAAAACGATCAGGTTTTCCGCAATAAGTAAAAGAGTGAGTTTAAGTAGTAAACCAAGCGAAGGTGACACAAAGAGCAAGATAAGACTTTCGACTGCAGCGGGATGACCCTGCAGACTAGAGCCACAGCTCAACTGGTTACCGCAACAACATCTCCGCAGCGCGTTAAGGGAGCAAACGCCCGCCCGCAGTCGGAAACCCAGAGAGATCTAGGAAACAAGATTCAACGCACCAATAAAATGAACGCCGAGAACTACCGCCTCAAAGCGACGAGAAAAACGGCAGCAAATTTGGTGAGTAAACGATACACGACAAGATTAGCTTTTTGTAATTTGTTAACGAGACCGCATAACAGACAATGTCAAACTACGCACACAATGCATGTTCGATAGGCCAATCCACTAGGATCGGCTGTCTACGTGGCATCTACGACACCTTAGAAGCATTAAAGACACAAAGGCACGCCTTCAAACGGCCGCCCTTTCGCCTCGAGCGAATGTCCTAGTCCACTGTATTGGCTGCGGTTCACGCATGCGTGCACGCCGCAGGTAGCAAGGTGCCCTAAACCGCATCCGCCTCTTAAGAATCATTTCCTAGTTCACTCTCTGGCAATTTAAGGATAGTGAACTAATGAAAAGAATGCTTATCAATGCAACGCAAGAAGAAGAACTTCGCGTTGCCCTCGTTGATGGACAGCGTCTGTATGACCTCGACATCGAAAACCGAACCCGAATCCAGAAAAAAGCAAATATCTACAAAGGCAAAGTGACTCGCGTTGAGCCCAGCCTCGAAGCCGCATTTGTCGATTTTGGCGCCGAACGACACGGTTTCCTACCACTCAAGGAAATCTCAAGCGAGTATTACGCAAAGGATGTAAAGAGTAACGGGGAACGCACGAACCTCAAGGAGTTAATCCCGGAAGGCACGCAGGTGATCGTGCAGGTAGAGAAAGAGGAGCGAGGCAATAAAGGCGCCGCGCTCACCACTTATATCAGCCTAGCCGGCCGCTACTTAGTGTTGATGCCTAACAACCCTAAAGCAGGAGGCATCTCTCGTCGCATTGAAGGCGAGGAGCGCAACGAATTACGCGAAGCTCTCCGTGGACTGAATATCCCAGACGGCATGGGCATGATTGTCCGCACCGCAGGCATCGGCAAAGGCCAAGAAGAGCTTCAATGGGATCTCGATTACCTGCTTGCTCTCTGGCAAGCCATCGGCGAAGCCTCTGAAGCTAAGCGCGCTCCCTTCTTGATCTATCAAGAAAGCAACGTAATTATTCGCATGATTCGCGACTATCTTCGAAAAGATATCGGCGAAGTGTTATTCGATACGCAGGAGGCCTTTGATGAGGCGATGACTTTCGTCAAGCAAGTCATGCCTCAATACGAGAGCCGAATCAAACTCTACTCCGACGCGCTCCCTCTGTTTAATCGCTACCAGATCGAAAGCCAGATCGAGAGTGCGTTCGAGCGCGAAGTAAAACTCCCCTCCGGTGGCTCTGTTGTTATCGACCCCACCGAAGCACTAATCTCAATAGATATTAACTCCTCGCGAGCAACGCGAGGCGCGGATATCGAAGAAACAGCCTTAAACACGAATCTCGAAGCTGCCGATGAAATCGCTCGCCAACTGCGCCTTCGCGACATGGGTGGACTCGTAGTAATCGACTTCATTGATATGGGNTCCAATCGCAATCAGCGCGAGGTCGAGAACCGCATGCGAGACGCTCTCGAAGCGGATCGCGCGCGTGTTCAGGTGGGGCGTATTTCCCGTTTCGGTTTATTAGAAATGTCCCGCCAGCGTCTTCGCCCATCACTAGGCGAGACCAGTGCGATCACCTGTCCGCGCTGCAGCGGTCAGGGCACCATTCGCGATGTCGAATCTCTAGCACTCTCGATTTTGCGCATTATCCAAGAGGAAGCGAACAAGCAGAAATGCGCCGAAGTACGCGCAGAAGTACCCTTGGTTGTCTCTTCTTACCTTCTGAATGAGAAGCGAACAACACTGGCGGAAATCGAAAAACAAAGTGAAACCAAAGTGGTTATTTCGCCGAATCCAGAAATGGAGACACCACATTACAAGATCACTGGACTCAATCAGGCGGCAGAGGTTTATGATGTCGATATTACCGTCACACCGGAGCCCATCAATAGCGCCAAAAACGCCGCACCTGTGGCGGCCGTGCAACGCCCCTCTGTCGAAGGTATACCCATTCCTCAAGCACCCGCACCGTCAGGCTCTAGTGTTCGCAAAGGTAAAAAATCCGAGGACAAGCCGGGACTATTCGCAGGCTTATTCGCGGCACTCGCCAGCCTTTTCGGCGGTGCTAAAGAAGAGGAAGCTCAAAAGCCGAAACGAGGCGGAAATAACAACCGTGGTGGCCGAGGTCGATCAGGCCCTCGAGGCCAGCGTGGCCAACAGAATCGGAATCGAGGTGAGCGCGCTGCGAAGAGCGACACAGAAAATAAAGCCGCGGCAGAAAATCGCAGCGACTCGGATGACAAGTCCGAACGCGGCGAACGACGTTCACGAGGCGGCCGCCGTGGCGGACGCAACCGAGACAACACGCAGGATAGCTCGCCAGCCTCGAGCAACGACGATTCCGCAGCTGAGAACCGCAGTGGCAGCGACGAAAATCGCCGACGTCGGTCTCGTTCACGTAACGGCGATCGCAAAGACGAAGCGCGAGGCGAGCCGGATTCAAGAGAAAATACCGCAGCGACAGAAGAAAGCGGCACTTCCGAGTTTTCTCGGCGCCCGGCGAGCCAGCGCCCCAAAAACACGACTCCCCGTAAGCGCGGACCACGCCCTGACTTAGAGAAAGCAGCAGATGAACCCGTGGTTATCGCGGAAGCAAACGAGCAGCAAGGCGAAACTACTAATGCAAAGGTAAGCGCAGAGTCTGTGTCTACTGATGCGCCAAATCTTGCAGAGGCGCTGGGTGCGATTAGCGCATCGGGGGTAAGTGCTGAGGTCACAGAGCAAGCTACACAGCCGGAAACAAACGCAGAAGCTGGCTCAGAACCTGGTGAGGAAGCGACTGCAGAGAACACGACAGAGAGCATCGAAGGAGCTTCTGTAAGTGACGCTGCTACACCCAGCGAAGAGGAACCGCGTGAGCGTAAATCACGAGAAAGACGCCCGCGCCGACCACGCAAGCGTGCGCAGCGAGATGACGTGGCAAACGCAGACTCAGCGCCCATAGACAGCAGCGAGGTCGCGACTAACTTCGCAGACTCGGCAATTACCGAGGCGCCTGTCGATACAGTTGAAACACCAGAAGAGCCGCTGTCAGCAACAGCGGAGCCTGACGACGCGCCGGCAAAGAATGCTGAAATTGCAACGGCCGCCAATGAGGGTACAACAGCCTCGAGTGAAGAAGTAGTCGACCGCGCTATAGAGACTGAAGCCTCGGCGGCGCCAGAGGCACAGGCATCCGAAGTCGTGAAGCCTCCGCAGCGCAGACGCGCGCCTAACGATCCGCGTCACAAGCGAAGCTAGGTAGAATAAAGTCTGTACGAAGAAAAAATAGCGAGAAAAAGAAAGCCAAAAAATACCCCGGACGCTCAAAGCGGTCGGGGTATTTTTTTGGCATCGCTTGAAGCAACAACAGCGGGAAGCCCAGCCGTTATTGCCGGCGATTGTCTTAGAGTGCTGCCTCTAACTCCGGCAATGCGACAAATAAATCGGCAACAAGCCCATAATCCGCGACCTGGAAAATTGGTGCCTCTTCATCTTTATTAATCGCAACAATGACTTTACTGTCTTTCATACCGGCAAGATGCTGTATCGCACCTGAGATGCCCACAGCGATATAGAGGTCCGGAGCGACAATCTTGCCCGTCTGACCCACTTGATAATCATTAGGTACAAACCCTGCATCAACAGCGGCTCGCGAAGCGCCAATGCCAGCACCCAGCTTATCTGCCACTTTTTCGAGCAAGACAAAATTTTCACCACTCTGCATACCGCGGCCACCAGAAATGATGATGCTCGCTGACGACAGACTTG
>JGI26083J51738_10001739_pt1 | contig 11621 bp, 5 predicted proteins | sample SaaInl85LU_5_DNA_FD_51738 | JGI IMG/M metagenome (IMG submission 51738)
TTTTTTATTAGTATAATTGGAATAAGTTACATAAAAAATATGCGGATTTAAATTTCAAACAAGATGATGTTTGGCAAAGAATAATGAATCATAATTTTTATTAATGAACTATCTCGAATTAGAACTTAAAATTATTTTCTAAAGTGGTAGGAGGAGAGAAAATTCAATTATTTTTTTGTAATTTAAGTTTTTGTAATTTAAGTTTTTGTATTTTAGACAATAACTATATTCCACATGATTAAAAAATCCATATTTTTATTTCAATTCGTTTTTCTATTCCTATTTAACAATTTTTCTTACTCTCAAAGTATCATCGATAATTTTGAGACGGGAACAGGGATTTCAACTTGGGTAGGCGATAACTGTCAGATCGACACAAATTTTAACAATCCTTATTCTACAGGTATAAATACATCTAGTAAAGTATTAAAATATCACGATGTTGGAGGTCAATTCGCAAATGTAAGGTTGGATGTAGGAAGAAATCTTAATTTGTCCATTAATCATATTTTTTCAATTAAAATATATGTTCCTTCTTCCGGGATTACTGGAACTCAAAATAACCAGGTGTCTTTAAAATTACAAAATGGTTCTTCTTCTACTCCTTGGTCAACTCAAACAGAAATCATAAAAAACATTTCCCTTAACCAGTGGCAAACTGTTACGTTTAATTTTGATACAGATCCCTACATCAATTTGGATGCTGCTTCGCCTGCTCCCGTGTTACGGACAGATTTAAATAGAATTCTTATTCAAGTAAATGGTGAAAATAATACCGATCAAGCACTAGCTTATATCGATGATTTTGAATATTACGATACTGTTCCTACCTCTATTTTTAGTCAATTAGTTTGGTCGGATGAATTTAATGGNANCGGTGCAATAAGTAATTTGAAGTGGTTTCATCAAACTCAATTACCCGCTGGTGGAAGTTGGTTTAACGGAGAGATACAACATTACACCAACAGGATGGTAAATTCATCAATGGAAGGGGGAAAATTGAATTTAATAGCAAAAAGAGAAACTTTTACAGACCAAGGTCAAACGAAGCAATTTACATCAGCAAGGCTTAATTCAAAATTTGCGTTTAAATATGGAAGGGTAGAAGTAAGAGCAAAATTACCTACTGGTGTTGGAACTTGGCCAGCAATTTGGATGTTGGGAAAAAATATTTCAGAGACAGGTGCCTATTGGCAAACTCAAGGATATGGCACAACTGGGTGGCCAGCTTGTGGCGAAATTGATATCATGGAGCACTGGGGAGCAAATCAAAATTTTGTTCAAAGTGCCCTACACACTCCCTCTAGTTTTGGTGCTACTGTAAATCATGGTGGACAGACAATTAGTACGGTCTCAACAGATTTTCATGTGTATGCATTAGAGTGGACAAGCGAGAAAATGGTATTTAGCGTAGATAGTGTAGTTCATTATGTCTATAATCCTGGTGTAAAGGATGCTAGTACGTGGCCTTTTGATGCTGAACAATATATATTGTTGAATATCGCTATTGAACCCAGAATTGCTTCTAGCTTTTCGGAAGATACAATGAGTGTAGATTATATTAGAATATACCAAGAACCTCGGCTTTCTATTTCGGAAAAAAATATAAACTACTCCCCCGTGTTTTACCCAAATCCGGTTATGGATGAGCTAACTATAGAAACTAAGGCAACTAATACAAATCAAGTTGTGTTTAATTTATTTTCAAAAGAAGGAAAATGGATTAAAAGTTTCCCAACGTATACTCAACACAATAAATTGAAAATAAATGGATTGAATACACTGCCAAAAGGACTATATTTTCTAAATTATCAGATAGAAGGTAAAAGTTATTCAGTTAAATTTGTGAAGTCATAATTGATAGTAAGATTCTTCTGTTTCTATTCAATAGACTCATTTTACTTTAGTTCACTTTTATTCTAACTTCCTTTGTGATTCTTTTATCGATGATTTCCCGATAGCATAAAAAAAAGGCCAATCTGAAGAGATTGGCCTTTTTCAATACATGTTTTGTTCCACTGTAATCATTTCATGATTTTCTCTATTGAAATAATGTGAGAGAACAGCTTATTTATGTTATTCTTTGATAAGTTTTTTTCTGACTAATTGGTCATTAATCTTAGCTTCCACAAAATACACACCGCTTATCAATTCATTTACATCAATTGAAACCACTTTGCTAGATGTTTTTTCTGTTGCTACAACAGCTCCTTTTATGTCATAAATGGATATTCCATCAATCACTGATTCAGATTCTATTGTTATTGCATCTGTGGTAGGATTGGGGTAAAAGTTGAAGTTCATTTTTTCTGACTCAGTAATTGAAACTCCACTGCATGCTTGAGTAACAGAATCTACCCCCCAAACATTATCGAAATAACAGATGTTATCTTGGGTTCTTCCCGCCAAGTTAAAATCAGGAAAAATCACTACTTGATCCACCATTTCTGTAGCATAAGGACCTTGTCCGATGTAGCCAGAAAAATCGAAAGTTATCAGTTCCCACTGATTGGTTAATGTATTTGGAATTTTAATTTCTGGAAGTGCTGCTGCAGTAGGAGTAACTAACTTAATACCTACATCACTAATAACTGATTTCCAAACCATTATTTTTATGGTGCTTGTGTTCGTATCCAACATAAAGGAACCAAGACCAGATCCGTGTGAGCTTTCACATCCAGCCCATGGATTTCCTGATTGAAGTGCAGTGAATTGAGCAACTTTGCACGAAGTATTGATTCCACTTTTATCAGGATTATCTATAATCAAAAGGGGAGGGTTTGTGGTGTTCTCAAAAACCGTCCAAGTCCAAGATGCTCCGTTCCCACTCGTTTCAAAATCAATAGGAACATTTTGCGCACAAAGATTACCAGTAATGGTAAGAAAGGCCAAAGCCAATAGTTTGTTTGTCAATGTATTTTTCATAATAATAGTTTTTTAAGTACACAAGTTAATGTAAATTTTACAATAACCTTGATGTAAGTTTGGTTTTTTTTGTAATAATTTTATACTCAGTCAATAATTATACGTTTTCTTAATGTTCTACGGATAATTTATAACTTCTCACAGCGCTATTGTTTTGCATCGTTACTTTTGCAATATATAATCCATTTGGTAGATCGGATACATCTACATTTACATACAGCTTATTTGTTGGATTTACCGAAACAACTTGATTGCCCAATACATTATATAAAACCACAGAGGCTATTTTTTCCTCTTGTGACCTAAAGTTTACTAAGTAATTTGAGGGATTTGGATAAATCTGAATCAATTCATCCTTATTTAAATTATTCAAACTTAAAGTTCCTCCAGGAGCAGTTTGCTTGATGTCATCTATTAAATAGGTAGCTAAAGAATCAGCTGTATTTGGTGTTCCATAACCTAACATAAAGGTTAAAACATTATACACAGGTGGGTCTCCAGAAAAATCCCATTCATAAGTTGCCCAACTTCCAGAAACCGTAGTTAANACATTTTTTTCATTGGCAGCTCCAGAACCTGTGCTCTCAACTTTTAGTTTTAATAGAGTACCCACGGGAGCATCTGTAAACACTTTCATCGAAATTGCGCTTTTTGTTGATAGGTCCATACTATCACTCAAAATCAATTTACTCTGAGCCCAAGATTGTCCTCCACTTCTAACGAACTCTCCTACTGTGGCACTCGTATTTGTTCCTGTCATTTGAGGGTTTGGAATTACTGTAGAATACCCGCCAAAGAAGTTTTGAAAATCAGAGGTAATAACACTAGATTCAAAATCTATTGGCAGTGTTGCCGGTGAGGGGATTGGCAAAGCTGGTCCTGAAAGTTGTTCTATATCATCAAATAAAAATGTTGAGGCGGCAGTTCCATTGCCAACAACACCAAAATCGAATAAAAAAGCCATTCTATTATATGTTCCAGTTTGATTATGAAAATTCCAGGTTATCGTTTCCCATGCACCAGTTTGTGTTGTAAGTGCATCCAAAGTTATCATCCCAGAAGCTCCCTCTAATTCTAATTTAAGTCTAGTTCCCACAGGGGCAGTGGTATATATTTTCATTGAAATAATCCAATTGGTGGCAAAATTGATAGGTGTTGCAAGTATAATTTTACTACCTGCCCAGATATCTCCTCCGTAACGAACGATTTCTCCAACTTTGGAACTGGTATTGATACCAGACATTTGCGGATTGTTAATAACTGAACCAACAGCACCTGAAAAATCAAGAAAATCGGAACTTACTTCTCCTGTCTGAAAAGTGAGTGGTAATGAAAGTAAGCTTGGAGCTGGTGGCCCAACAACTTGCTCTATATCATCAAAATAAAATGTGGAGTTGGCAGATCCATCACCCAAATTACCAAAATCAAACATAAAAACGACTTCGTTGAAAGTATTAGGAGTTCCTGCAAAAATCCATTCCAGTGTTTCCCATGTTCCCGAAACAGTGGTTAAGGTATTTACCTCCGCAGAACCGCTTCCAGTAGTACTTTCTAATTTGAGTTTAACCAAGGTTCCTACAGGAGCTGTTGTGTATACCTTCATGGATAATTTGGTTAGNACGGAAAAACTAAGATTTGAACTTAAGGCAATTTTGCTTCCTGCCCATATTTGGCCGCTATCTCGGACCATTCGGCCTACAGAATCACTAAGATTAATTCCCGTTTTACTGGGGTTAGCAACGACAATCGATGTTCCTCCATCGAAGTTTATAAAATTTGAGGTAGTGACAGTGCTCTCAAAATTAATGGGCAGACTTTGGCCAAATCCGAGAGAAATCAAGAAAAGGCTGAAAAGTGAAAGTTTTATTTTCATAGGGGTAAATTTAATTATTGTACAAAATACAATAACCTAATCATTTATCCAAATCCAACTTCACAATTCAACATTGAATCTTTGATTTTTTATTCTTTTGGAATTGAAATCAAGGCATAAGGTTAAACTGTAATTCCATTTAAGAACGAGAGTGTTATAGATGTTTCTAATTTAAAATCTGGGAATTATACCTATCGATGAAAGGAGAGAGCTTTTATATAACAGAACTGTGAAGTTTAATAAGCGCTAAATCAACTAATTGCTGTGTTACCCATGTGATTCTAATTTTTAGTATCACATTTTGATCGGTAATTTCAACTCAATGTTACTTGTTCTAACAGCTATTTTTTTCTCTGTTTGTCAGCATTTATTTAGAGTCTTCGTTTTTAATTATAATTCACTCAACAGCGTTTTCATTTCTTTTTTATTGTTCAACTNGGCGCTAAAATAGAACTATCTTTATAGTGTCAATTCATGCGTTATTAATTTGATTCATTTTCAATTGTTCAACTAAAAATATTTTTAGTTTTGTACCATTAATGTTTTTGAAATAGATCTTTTAGATTCCAATTGTCTTGCCAAATATGAGCTAAACCAATATTTTTAATATGAAAAAAACGATAAAATTTTTAATTCTTCTTCTTTTATTATCTAGTTGCATCAAAGAAGAAATCGAGTTACAAAAAGTTAATTCAGATCCCTTTGATCCAAGTTTTGCCTTACCCATAGGAAATGTAACCATGCCATTGAGTAGGTTAACTAATCAATCAAATCGTTTTTTAATGGTAAATCCAACCACTGGGCTACTAGAATTTGTTTTTCAAAGCGAATCAGTAGATTTAAGACTTAGCGATTTTTTTAATATTGCCAACCAATCAGTTTCCTCTTCTACTTCTATGAGTGCAACTGAGGTGTCAGCTTTTAATATTGTTCCAACAGGAACAACTTACAGTTTTTCTAGCAGTAATGCAGAGGCTTTCACAGTTCCGGCATCCGAACAAATCGATTCAATCCTGATAAAAAATGGAAGTTTATCCATACAAGTTTCTTCCTCTTACTCACATGATATTTCTATTGTGTTAACTATTCCTTCTTTGATAAAAAGTGGTCGAATTTATACAGACACAATACCTTTAACCTATACAGGTACAACACCAATCACGCAGGTAATTAATCTCTCTCTTTCGGGATATAAAATTGATTTGACGGATGGCGGTACTACTAATAATACATTGAGATTTAATTTCAATACTACGTTAACCAAAGGAGCTGCCATCGCTACAACTGCTGAATCAATTTCATTTAATAGCGGATTTGTTTTGTCAGAAATTGATATCGTACATGGGTATTTTGGTAATCGAACAATCACAGAATCAGATACGGTGGAATACGATATTTTTAAAAATTCATTTGGTGGATCTGTCAGTTTAGCCAATCCGAGAATAGAATTAGAGCTTTTTAATTCCACCGGAGTTACTTTTGATGCCCAATTCACTTCAATTTCTGCCCCAGACAATACGGTAAATCAAAATATTGGCGGACCAGGTTTGACCTCTTTCCCAACCATTACAAAGGCAAACTTCAGAGGAGATTCTACCATAACCAATCACACGATAGATAATTCAAATACCTCTCCTACCATTACAGATGTATTGAATGAAATGCCAAGTAAATTAGCTTTTACATCCTCGGTTGAATTAAATCCTGGAGGGATTACTAAAAACTTTTTTTCAGAGGACTCTCGACTTTGGGCAAATACTAAATTTTTGGTTCCATTGGATGGGAGAGCAGACGGTTTCGAACTTAATGATACCAATTCAACCAAACTCCAAGATGTCTTAGGTATAGATTCTAGCGATGCTGATAATCTGAATAAACTAACCCTAAGGCTTTTGGTTACAAATGGAATCCCCGTTTCAACTTCCATTCAAGCCTACTTTTTGGATGACAACAACAATGTATTGGATTCTCTTTTTGTGGCAGGCTCACAAGAAATACTGGAAGCGGGAACGGTCAACTTTTCGGTTCCAACTTCTGATGTTAATTATGGAAGAGTTACCTCTCCCGGTAAGAAAACCGTGGATGTAATTCTTACGAAGGAGCAATACAAGGGATTATTAGCTAATAATCAAGCTAAGATTTTGTATTCTGCAAAATTCAATACCATCGAGAACGCTGCTTTAAAAAATGTTAAGTTTTTCCCTCAAGATTATATTGATATCAAAGTATCGGCAAAAGTTGATTTAACCCTTTCTTTAAACTAGTACCTGAAAATAAGAATTATGAAAAAGATATTAGTTAACCTATCGATTTTAATTACATGTTTGAGTTACGGACAACAAGATTTAACGTTGTACTACATGGAAAATGTACCACAGAACTTGTATCTAAATCCCGCATTTAAACCAAAAGCAAAAGTAAACATTGGTTTGCCTGGTATTTCTTCTCTTTATTTTGATCACCTCAATACAACATTTACTCCCGCTAATCTATTCGACACAAGAGACGGAACAACCTATTTGGCGATAGATGAATTCAAGACAAAAATTAAAAACAATAATTACTTAGGAGCTTCTGTCAGATTAGATTTGTTCTCTTTGGGGTTTCAAATAAAAAAGAATTATTTCAGTTTTAATATCACTGAGAATATATTCACAAGAATGAATTTTTCTCGCGGATTTTTGGAGCTTCCTCTCTACGGAAATGCCAATTTTGCAGAACATAACGGTGAATTGGATTTTAGCAATACGGGAATTAACTTTTCTCATTATCGAGAATTTGGAGTAGGCTGGCAAAGACAGTTTTCTGATAAATTAAGTTTAGGTGCTAAGGTTAAATTTTTAGTCGGAAAATCGAATGTTTGGACAAAAATAAATACCATTCAGTTACAAACAAATCCAAACAACTATGACTGGAAACTTAATGGAGAGATTGACGTCAGATCTTCGGGGTTTGATACAGCTAGTGACATCAATAACGGTCAAGTAGTCGATTATCTGCTTAATAACTCAAATTTAGGTGGAGCAATTGACCTAGGGATTACTTATCAGCTATCCAACAAAATTAATTTGAATGCGAGCCTTGTGGATGTTGGGTTTATTAATTGGAAATCAAATAATTTTAATGTTGGTTCAAGTGAAGCATCTTTTACTTTTACAGGAATTAATTTGACAGAATATGTGAATGCTCCAGATTCTGTTTCCAATGATTCACTGAATGCCGCAGTTCAAAGACTACAAGTTGCATTTGAAGAGGAAGTGGGGTATTCACAAAATAATGAGGCATACATAAAAATGTTGATGGCAAGAATCCATTTTGGTGGAACTTACCAATTATTTGACGGTAAAAATTCAAGTGGTAAGGCAGGGATTTTGTTTCAGACTGAGTTTTATAATCAACTGCTTCGACCTTCACTAACGCTATCTTACAATCAAAGTGTAGGGAGATGGCTCAACACTTCCATTTCTTATTCGATGGTAAATGGAGGGTATAATAATCTTGGTTTGGGTTTGAGTTTAAATTTAGGCCCTATTCAAGTATACGCCATCACCGATAATCTATTTGCGGGTAATTTAACTGCTTTTAATGACAATGGAACTACCCAATTTGCCTATCCGACTAATAGTCATAAAACACACATTCATGCGGGTGTAAATTTAACAATTGGAAGGGCAAAAAGAGACAGAGACAGAGACGGAGTAAGTGACGAAATTGACACCTGTCCCGATATATTTGGACTTGAGAAATTTAACGGATGCCCAGACACAGATGGAGATGGAATTGAAGATTCTCAAGATAATTGTCCCGAAATTCCTGGAGGAGTTAACGGATGCCCAGACACAGAACTAAAAAAATAATTTTTACCAAAATTAATTCTTATTTGTCTATATGAATTAGGTTGTTTGCGAGTTAAGAATCAAATAAGATGGATATACAAGAAAGTGAGATTGACTGTTTTTTTTATACTTATTCTATTAGTTGATTAAAAAATAGGAGGTGAATCACTTTCAAAACGATGAGTCAAAAACGATTTTTTGAGTTATGTGTTATCAAAATTGCTTTAAAGGTGCTCAAAAAATGAAGTTTGGTAGTTAAATTGTTTTTTTAAAGGAATGTTTCTACCTTCCATTCGAGGACCGGAAAATAAATTCAACATCAGCTAAACAAATTTCTTATTTTTGTGTGAACAGATTTGAAATTGTTTGTAGAAAAGATACCGGTTTTTTTCATTCGTATGAGTTATTTTTTTAAGCCACACCGACTTTATTTTATTCTACTAATTTTTATTGGTTCGTTTACTTATGGCCAAAAAAATAATAAGGAAAGAATAGACTTAATATTATCTCATTCAAGCCAAAATTTCATTAATGAGGGAAATACTATTCCTGGATTCATCGAGTTTAATCCAACCTATTCACCTGAATTATCAGAAATTGAAACATTACTGAACTCTTTCAGTAAGACTAAATTTCAATTGAAACAAATCAAAAAAGAAACAGATCAATTAGGGGTTACTCATAGAAAGTTTCAACAATTTATTAATTCAATTCCTTGTGAGTTAAACTTTGTTACCGTTCATAGTCAAAATGGGAACATTAGAAAGTTAAGTGGAAATTTAGTCTCACAAGTTCCATCAAATTTCTTTTCTATTTTGACGAATAAATCTGCCTTGAAATCTGCTTTGAATCATATCAATGCAAAGATGTATAAATGGGAACTGCCTGAAGAAGAAGCATTCATCAAAGAATTGCATCAAGACCCAAACAAGACGTTTTATCCCAAAGGTCAACTGGTTTATTTATTCCTACAAAATGAACTTATTTTAGCTTATAAGTTCAATATTTATGCGCATGAACCTATAAGCCGGGCAGATTATTATGTTGATGCAAAAAATGGAAGGGTGGTATTCATCAATCAAGATATTCACCATGCAGATGTTACAGGAACAGCCCATACTGGTTATAGTGGAACTAGATCGATCCAAGCAGACTCCATTTCTACTTTTCAATACAGGCTGCGAGAATCGGGAAGAGGAAATGGAATTGAAACATATGACATGAATAACGGAAAGTCGTATGGGAGTTCAGTAGATTTTACTGATAGTAACAACATTTGGACTTCTACGACTAACAACAATCACTATGCCTTGGATGCGCATTGGGGAGCCGAAATGACCTATGATTATTTTTGGAATGTACATTCACGAAATAGTATTGATGGGCTAGGATTTAAGCTATCAAGTTATGTTCATTACGATAATAATTACATTAATGCATTTTGGGATGGAACTCGAATGACATACGGTGACGGAAATGGTACATCCATAACACCACTGACCACTCTGGCTATTGCAGGACATGAAATTTCTCATGGACTTACTTCCAAAACAGCGAATCTTATTTATGCCTTCGAATCAGGTGCATTAAACGAATCGTTTAGTGATATTTTTGGATTAGCCATCGATTTTTGGGCTCGACCCACACTGGCAGATTGGAAAATTGGTGATGAAATCTTCGCATCAGGTGGCAATTATTTCAGGTCCATGTCAAATCCAAAAGCAAAAGGTGATCCAGATACTTATTTAGGAATCAATTACTATCTAGGAACTTCAGATTATGGAGGAGTTCATACCAACAGCGGAGTACAAAACTACTGGTTTTATTTATTGGCAAATGGAGGAAGCGGAGTGAACGATAACGGGGATGCCTATTCAGTATCTGGGTTAGGTTTGGATGTAGCTTCGAAAATTGCTTTTAGAAATTTAACTGTTTATTTAGGAAGAAATTCTCAGTTTTCCGATGCGAGATTTTACTCAATTATGGCAGCTACGGATTTATATGGTCCCTGTTCTAATGAGGTTATCGCTACCACAAATGCTTGGTATGCTGTGGGAGTTGGACCTGCTTACATTCCAGGTATTATTGCAGATTTCCAGACGATTGATTCAATAGGCTGTAAACTACCTCATACAGTTGCATTCAGAAATTTAAGTAACAATGCGGTAAGTTATTCTTGGGACTTTGGAGATGGAAACGTTAGCTCTGCAAACAACCCATTGCATACTTATACGTCAGGTTCTGGTCCTTTTCATGTTACATTATTCGCTGAAGGTGGTGCTTGTGGAAAAGATACGTTAACCAAACTTGAAAATGTATCGATTGATACAACTATTGTATGTTCAACTATATTAACGAGAAACTCATCCTTGACATCTGCTAACTGCAAAGGTATACTAATCGATGACGGAGGAAATAGTGCGAATTATACTGCCAATCAAACCAGTACATTTTTAATTTCACCAGTTGCCTCAACTAGAATTGAGCTTACAGTTAATTTTTTTGATGTAGAATCAGGCTCAACTGGTACGATTTGTAATTATGATTACCTTGAAGTGTATGATGGTACAAATTCGGGAGGTGTTTTACTCGGAAAATATTGTAATAATAATTTGCCGCCAAATACTTTAGTCAGTTCTACAGGTAATGTTTTTATTGTGTTTCACTCAGACGGTGGTTTGGAAGAGGGCGGATTTAATATTGAATGGAATAGTTATATTGAAATAGATACAAACATCGAATCTTGTCATTCGTTTTATTGGAGTCAAACAAATCAAAACTACCTTATTTCGGGAATTTATGAAGATACACTATTAGATAATTTAGGCTGTGATAGTATTGTTACGATGAATTTGACAATCAATAACTCAAATACAGCAACAGACGTTCAAACTGCTTGCGACAGTTACACTTGGATAAATGGAGTGACTTACACAAGTTCGAATAATACTGCAACTGATACTTTAACTAACACAAATGGCTGTGAT
>JGI26083J51738_10001740_pt1 | contig 11621 bp, 16 predicted proteins | sample SaaInl85LU_5_DNA_FD_51738 | JGI IMG/M metagenome (IMG submission 51738)
TATCGTGTACGGTGTTATAATCATCATAGTAGTTATAATACTGATATTCATGCTCATGAGATAAAAATATTTTATAATATAAATGAAGCTCAAACTGAATCATATCTTATTAATCATATTTGGAATCCTGTTATTAGTATATGTATGCAGAACATCGATGGAATATTTCACAGACGAAGAAAAGGCGAAGGTTTTAGAAGAGGCCAAAAAGTTTTTGGAGTCCAAGGGAGACTTGAGTGAAGAACCTTTTGCTATCGCTGGAATGCTCGATACATACATCGAAGAAAAAGACCTAGATTCCATTATCGAAGCGTCCGGTAAAAATGATAAAAATACGGTTTCAGAAATTTTAAAAAAATATAATGTATAACAAGATATAATGGGTAAATGGTACAGAGACGATTCACATAATATAATAAACGTTAATAACTATCCAGCAGATCAAAGTCATGGTACTGTCGACGCGTGGTTTACTACACATGATAGCAATTGGAACTATAGATTCAGTGGTAATGGTATATCGTATAGTTCAGACAGAGGTGGGTTTTGGTCATATGACGTAGATACGATTGCCTGGTGGCCAGAGAAGGGGACGGATACTTCTCGTCATATTGGCGCTAATGATAACATTTATTTATGGCATACCGATAGAGATGTGGGTGCAGTTATAACCAATACAAGACCATATGGAAACAATTACACGGTAAGGAGAGATGTGGGGTATTATGGTTTACCTATAAATTTCATAGACAGCTATCATGTTAAAAAAAATGATAAACCAACTGTGGGCTCAAACGACTATTCATACGACGTTGATGTTAAATATGATACGTTTTTAGATAAAGGCTATTATGGTTTTAAAATTTCAGATTATAAAAATTACAAAAATGTCGTATTAACAGATAATAGTAAAGGAGATCCATGTCCGGGGACTTCTAGGAAAGGGTTTGTAGAACCAAAGAAAATTAGGTGCGTCTATAACAAAACTGAGCTAAACGCTTTAGCGAATAACCCGGGGGCGAGGGGGACAGCGTCACCAGCGAAAGAGGCCATGTTTACCAAATTATTATCTGATTTTTGTAATAAAGAAGGTAATGAGGAAGTTGTTATAGCTGGTAAAAAATGTGTAGAACACGCTCAATTTGAAAATGTAGCTCAACGATATTGTGAAAAGGGGTCTCACATTAAAGATAAATCTGTGTGTAATAAAACAAATTACCCAAAGTATCACGAATCGGCTGTAAAATATTGTGATGCGAATCCTACAAATGATTGGTGTCGATGCTATATAGCACAGCATAAATGTAGACGCGATGTGAATCACCCGGGTTGCGCGGAATATAAAAGGATCTATGATTCTTACAACTCTGTGAAAGGTCAACCCGGCTACGACCAGGTCGTCGCGAATATACCATGTTCTGTAGGTTGTGGCGGAGGTGCTGTGTATACCCCAAAAGATCAAACACCGTGCCCAGAGAATATCACAGTATGTGGTATGACTGTTGAGGCTTCGCAACTCAGGGATTCTCAGGTCAATATAGAACAGAAATGTTCAAGTGGTAGTGGGGACGCCTCGAGTTCCCCCTCGACCCCCTCGGACCCATCGACCCCCTCGGACCCCTCGGACCCCTCGGACCCCTCGGACCCCTCGGACCCCTCGGACCCCGAAGACCCCGAAGATAAAACCAAGATGTATATAGGTATAGGAGTTGGTGCTTTGATTTTTATAATACTTTTGGTAGTGTTACTCGGTGGCGACGACTACAACAACTACAACAATTTTTAATATATTAAAGATGTTGTAATCATCCCCATGAGAAAAAAAATACATGTAGTATATAACAAGATACAATGAGTGCTATAATGGGCTGGGGCGAAGAAGATCGGTTTTTAATGATGTGGAGACCTGGTTACGGTTGTTCATGGAAAAAAAAAGAAAATGGTGTTTTTTGTGACCCAAACGGTTGTTGTGGTGATACCTGTAATTGTGTTGGTGGATTTTGGCATGGTGACGACCATTACATTAAATGGAATACGAGTAAATTGAACGCTAATGATAATATATATTTAAGAAATGGGCATAATAATACCGTACGTATAATTACAGATGTTAAAACTCCTAGACGATCGCCAAGGTTTCCTAACTGGACTAAGAACTTTTCGCAGACCGATCCTATAGCAGGGGGTAGAATTGGGTATACTACTGAGTTCGCTGTAAAACAGAATGACAAACCAACTGTTAATACCGGTGATATATATCACGACGTCGTGACAGTACCAATGGAAGAAGGGGGAGTACCAGGTGCATACAGTTTTAATGATGTATGGAAATACAAAAATGTCCCACTGACGGATAATAGTAAAGGAGATCCATGTCCGGGGACTTCTAGGAAAGGGTTTGTAGAAAAACATAAAATTAGATGCGTCTATAACAAAACTGAGCTAAACGCTTTAGCGAATAACCCGGGGGCGAGGGGGACAGCGTCACCAGTTAAGGAAGCGATGTATACCAAATTATTNTCNGATTTTTGTAATAAAGAAGGTAATGAGGAAGTTGTTATAGCTGGTAAAAAGTGCCTGCAGCATGCACAATTTGAAAATGTAGCTCAACGATTTTGCGAAAAGGGGTCTCACATTAAAGATAAATCCGTATGTAATAAAACAAATTACCCAAAGTATCATGAATCTGCCGTAAAATATTGTGACGCGAATCCTACAAATGATTGGTGTCGATGCTATATAGCACAGCATAAATGTAGACGCGATATGAATCACCCGGGTTGCACGGAATATAAAAGGATTTACGATTCTTACAACTCTGTGAAAGGTCAACCCGGCTACGACCAGGTCGTCGCGAACATACCATGTTCTGTAGGTTGTGGCGGAGGTGCTGTGTATACCCCTAAAGATCAAACACCGTGTCCAGAGAATATAACAGTATGTGGCATGACTGTTGAGGCTTCGCAACTCAGAGATTCTCAGGTCAATATAGAACAGAAATGTTCAAGTGGTAGTGGGGACGCCTCGAGTTCCCCCTCGGACCCCTCGACCCCCTCGGACCCATCGACCCCCTCGGACCCATCGACCCCCTCGGACCTCTCGGACCCCTCGGACCCCTCGGACCCCGAAGATAAAACTAAAATGTATATAGGTATAGGAGTTGGTGCTTTGATTTTTATAATACTTTTGGTAGTGTTACTCGGTGGCGACGACTACAACAACAACTACAACAATTTTTAATATATTAAAGATGTTGTAATTTATTATATCATGTGGTGTTGGTGGTGTTGCCACGATTTTAAAGGTACGCCTTTAAGCATGCCATATAAATACTATGAAAGAAAGGATAAGTTCATGACTACTGGGAGATTTTGTTCCTGGAGCTGTATGAAAACATATGCCCTAGATACGTATGGTATAAATAAAGGAAGTATCATATGCGGAAATATGATCATGATGCGAAAAAAACTTTTCGGGAAATTGGGGAGCATCAAACCCGCCCCCAAAAAACATAGNCTCGTAGAGTTCGGGGGCGACCTGACCATCGAGGCGTTTCGTGAAAACCTCGTAGTCGATGATGATACCCCAGTCCCCATAGTGACAGAAGAAGTTCCTAATATAGTGATACCCGTTGTTTCAAACATTTCCAAGATGTATGAAATAAAGAATGCGTCGGGNGTGAACGAACCTCTNAGGCTCAAACGNGCTAAACCGCTCAAGCGCGATCAAAATAATTTAGAATCCGTGTTGGGTCTCGTCATCAAGCCGAAGAACAGTTAGTACAGACAGTTCCTGGAAAAACAAACGAACACTTATCACACTCGTTAAGTGGTACGATCTTTCTCTTTTTCAACTTTCCATGGGAGTGTAGGATCAAATCCTGAATGGTGTAAATGCCGTGTGTGACCATGGTTTCGAGGGAAGGAAACTTCATTACTATTATTTAATACAACTGCAACCCTTATTTACTTTTAGCATCACGGAAAAACTATCAATCATGGCTGGAACCATAGACTTGAGGAGTGTCTCGAACTCACTGTCCTCTTCTCCATCATCAATCTGTTCGATGACTGTGAATATAAGGTCCATGACCAACTCTTTCTTTTCACGCCCCCCAATCTTTTTCAACTTCTGCACTTCCATCATGAGTGTGGACACCAATCCACAAATATTTTCCTTATTGATTCCAGACTTTTTATACTTATTCACGAGTGTGTTGGCGCGAGCAACCAGTGCGTCAGTCTCGGGAGACTTTGATTTGTACGTCAAGACAATGGTATCCATTTATATATATAAATATAAAATCTTTAATTATATAAATGAAATTGCAGACAGATGATTTGTTGGCGACNACGGCCATTGCACTGGGTGTGGGGCAGATGTTATCACACATGAAAAATGTATACGAAAAGGATGACGTGAGTTCATATGATTCGACGTCGGTGTTTATAGGGATAACGGCAAGTTCCTTGTGGTTGCTTTACCAGTTCAGAAAGGGTGCGAATTATTCAGCTGTGTACACGAGCATAGGTCTCGCCGCACAACTGTACATACTGCAGCGAATATCATCCAAGGCTAGAGAAGAAACCAAAAAAGATATACATTCGATGATGTGAAGTTTTTCATCAAACGTGAGTGTACCCGCCCTGCGTAATACATGGGCACATAACATACACGCGATATAGGTAGCCTTCACCAACTCCATTACATATGTACGGGATTAATTTATCTGTACATAGTCATGTAGGCGCCTCCGGCCATCATGACGAGCAAGGAGGCGACCATACCGAAGATTAAATAATTTTTAGAATCCTTCCTGGCGTGCTCACCACAAGTTCCTTCCCTGGTCACGGCGAAAGCGGTAGCGTTCCCTATGAGACCCATGATACCATAAAGAATAGCCATACCCGCGGTCACTTTTCCACCGACAAAGTATTGTGAGATGAGGATGGCGGGTATCGCCATACCGATGGTCATCGTGTGACTCAGTAACATCTTAATGTTATCCCATTTCTTCACTCCTTGTATCTCTTCGCATTTATTGTATGTTTGGACACCTATAGAGGCTGTCGCGATATAAAAGATTGCAAACATGATCGTGAACCCTATCGCACCCAAAGTGACCGGGGAAGTTGGGGATATACNAGAGATTAGCGCCGCGTTGNTNATTCCTGAAGACAAGTACGAAGACATTTATTATAGAATTACATTTTATTTTTCGCAAAGGTTTTGAGTAATTCACACACCCTATCAACATCTTCGATTGTCATGCCATGGTGCGCTCCCACGAGGAATCCATTCTTCATGATATCATCCGCGTTTTCAAAATCCTGTAGATACGTCCTGAAGGCTGGGTGTCTCGTGATGTTTCCTGCGAACGTGACACGGGTCTGGACATCGTTAGCTTCCAAGAAGTTGATGACTTCTATGCGATCGGGACATTGGAGGGGTAAGGCGAGCCAATTAGGTTTCGCGGAATCATCGGGGAGTGTGTAGTATGTAATGTCTTTGAGATTTTCCCTGTACCGCTCGATGAGCTCCCGGCGTCTCACCAGAAATCCTTCGAGTTTATCGAGTTGTGCGAGACCAAAGGCTGCGTTCATCTCACACGCCTTGAGGTGGTACCCCACCACCCCGTATAAAAATTTCCAGTCGTATGGGATGCCGTCCACCGCGTGTTTGAATCGTTCACTGGGTTCCTCTATATTGTCTCCTATTCTCCCCCAGTCCCTAAACATGATGGCTCGTTTGACATGTGCTTCGTTGTTAAACATCACCATGCCTCCTATGCCTCCAGCCGTGATTACGTGACTTGCGTAGAAGCTCGTGGTGCTTATATCCGTGCATTCATTCTTAGTAATAGTATCTGCAGAATCTTCGAAGAGGATGACATCTGGAAATGCTTCTCGTATGGAGGGCCAGTCCGGAACATTTCCAATGAGATTGGGGAGTAGGAGACATTTTGTATTTGGTGTGACGACTTTACGTAAGTGTTCGACTGTGGGAACGTACGTATCTTTACCGACGTCACAAAAGACTGGTTTGAGTCCAAGTTGTACGAGGGGTGCGACGGTAGTGGCGAATCCACATGCAGGGGTGACCACCTCTGCTCCCACGGGGAGGTCGAGGGCGCACAGACCGAGGAGGATGGCACTACTCCCAGAGTTGACGAAAAGACCGTGTTTCTTTCCAAAGATGTCCGCGACGCGCTGCTCAAACTGAATAGTGCGATCACCAAATCCAGCCAGCCAGCCATCACGAAGACACGCTTCGACAGCCCTGATTTCCTCTTCGCCGTACGATTCAAACTTGTTGGGAGCGTACCAAACTTTTTTGGACATTTATTTAAAGACTACGTTATTCTTTAAATCATATGAGATTGTGTGTTTTAGGATCAAATGGATTCATTGGTAAGAATCTTCTTCGTGACACTGACTGGGTGGGAGTCACGAGACAGGAATTGGACTTGACGGACCAATGTGCCGTGCAACAATATTTCGAGTCCAATGAGTATGATGTAGTGATACACTGTGCGGTGGTGGGTGGGAGTCGTTTGGAAAAGGATGGGGGTGATGTTTTGTGGAAAAACCTTCTCATGTTTGAGAATGTCGCGAGGGTCTTCAAAGGTAAGCTCATATATTTCTCAAGCGGCGCCGCCCTTCGTGGCAATCCACCTACGGACCCTTACGGTTTCTCGAAGTGGCTCGTCGATCGCAGAATAGAAACGATACCAGACGCGTACTCACTCAGGATTTGGGGATGCTACGGTCCTGGTGAACTTCCCACGCGTTTCAGTGCTGTGTGTAAGAGGGAAGGGTATGTCGTCATAGATAGAGACAGGTATTTCGATTTTATAGACGTTGAAGATGTTCGGACAATAGTGGGGGAGTACGTGAGAGGGGAAAGGATTGACAAGGAATACAACCTCGTGTACCCTGATAAATTGTTACTGTCCCAATGGGCCGAGAGGTTTGGGGCTACATGGGAAATAAGGGACCATTCGAGCCTCGGTGAGAGTTATATTAGCGAACGAGATTAATGTAACTTGGAAGACCATTGTATAAAAATAATTTGATGATATCTTTCGATAAATCATCTGGTTTGAAACTTTGAATATTTTTAAAAGTTTTCATAATCTCCATATCATCTTCTGCTTGGTGAGAAAATCCGAGATTATGATAATCTTTATTCCTTCCGCCACCTACAATTTTCACATTCGCCATCTCATGATTCAAATAGTTTCTAATAAACTCAAAAGGTCTATATATGGCGAAAGGTGTTATTGAATAACAAATAGGGATCCACCCTTCGTACGACATACCAACTGCCATACCAATCATGAGTTGTTCACACGATCCAATGTTTACAAATCTGTCAGGAAACTCCTGTTTGAGATTATCGAATAATCCGTACCCCAGGTCACTCGTAATCACGAAAATCTTATCATTCTTTCTCATCTCTTCAATCAAGCAACTTACAAATTGATGTCTCATTTATTATTTTTAGTATATCACTCTTTTCTTCTTTATTAATGATGTGGTAATGACCTTTTAATCCTTCTATCTTGTCAAAGTATGGTACTTTTGTCTTGAATATTTTGATATCGGGTAAAAACGATTTTAAACGAGTTTGAAGATAGTCTTCATCGATGGTGTCGTAAGCAGAGTATCCGTTCATGTTCACATACACTTTAATATTATCAAGTTTATGACGTTGAATGAAACTCAATGCTTCCCAGACACTTCCTTCGTGTGATTCACCATCAGAGATTACACAATGGACTGTATTACTCTTGTCGCCCATAGCCATACCTACTGCCAAAAGTATACCCGAACCTAATGAACCAGTGCTCGCGTATGAGTGTCTATCTATGTCTCTATAAGGATGAATACCAAAATCTTCGTACATTTTTTGGGCATCGTGGCCATATTCTTTTTCGAGAATCGTGTAGAGCGCCAGACCCGCATGACCATTCGACAATACTATACGATCATCAATATTTTTATGTTCAAAAATATATTCCAATATCGGAAGTGTTGTGAGAGTACTACTGAGATGACCAAGTTTGTTTTGTACAGTAAGTTCGAGAAGACGTTCCATGGATCCAATACTTAAAATATGTTTAAATAACTTATGACCAAAGGAATAGTTGAGATGCATGGCAAATCCACCAGTGATGGAGAAACATTTCTTTATAATAGAAAGTCAGCGTGACACTTTCATTACAATCTTAAAGAGAGTAAACTTAAAATGAGTAATGAAGCTCACTTACACTATTCAAGTTTGCAACGAATCTCGTGAGCTCTTTTCACTATTAAACTTTCTCAAAAAAACAATAGATGGAGAAGATGAGATACATGTCGTGGCTGACTCTAATAGGGTGACTTCTAGAGTTGAGAGTGTATTGGAACACTTTAAAGATAGTATTACCGTGTTCAAAAGACCTTTCGATAACTTTTGTGCTAATTCACAATTTCACATAGAAAAAGCGAATGGAGAATATATTTTCGGACTAGATGCAGATGAGATTCCTCAGGAGTTTCTGATTAAAAATGTAAAGAGAATCATTGAAGATACTGGTGCAGAAGTTATTGCTGTTCCACGCATCAATATTAACCCTGGGTACACTGAAGAGTTTATAAAGGATCATGGATTTAAAATCAACGAATTAAGTTGGATTAATTGGCCAGATTTTCAGATGCGTATATACAAAAAATGTGACCATGTTAAGTGGACTGACGAAATGCACACGAAGCTCACTGGGACGGATAAGATGATTGGGTTACAGGCACAACCTAGTCTAGCCCTGTGGCACATAAAGTCTGTTGAGAAGGATGAAAACCGTTGGGACAATGGAAACATAATAACTTCAAATGACAATTTGTACGACAAGTTGATGTAATCAATTTATTCATAAATGAATAAGGATATTTACTCTCTCAGATTTGAAGATGCTCGGGAATCATCTTAAACACTCCGACCCTATAGGGTGTCATGCACCGTGGGTACACGGCGAAGAGTTTTTAGTAGCCATGAACTTTTTAACTTAATATCATTTCTTTAATGGTATTAAAGATAAAATGGCAGTTAATCTCAGTATGCAAGTTAATATAGGAAATTTGAGTACACATTTTAAATCCACTGGGGCGAAGGATCATCCTTACTTTTGGATCAATGGAGCTGAAAATTTCATACCAAACATGCTAGAGTGTATAAAACTTACTGATTATACACCAGTGGTTAAAAATTTCAAGGACTTTGAAAATGACCACGAAGAGGAATTGAAAGAATTATTCATCAAGTACGGGTCTGATAAGTTTATACATCCTTATTACAAGTATTACAGTAATGTATTAGCTTCTATCCCCAGAGCAGATATTCTGGAAATTGGTATTGGTACCAAAAATCCAGAGATTGCATCCACCATGTATTTTTATAAACAAGATAAGAATTTCGATTCTATACCTGGTGGATCATTGAGAGCTTTCAGGGATTTCGTTAAGGGGTCAAAGGTATACGGGGCGGATATAGATGCAGAGATTCTTTTCGAAGAAGATGGTATCAAAACTGCAAAGGTGGATCAACTCAAAAAAACCGAACTCGATGATTTATTCAATGGTGTTTCTTTTGATTTCACAGTGATAGATGGTCTTCATCACATTACGGCTGACGTGAACTCTATCATATCACTCATAGGCAGAATGAAGACTGGTTCAAAATTAGTAGTTGAAGATATCGTGATATTCGATACTTGGAAGGTTGTGGATTTTATTTTGTCCAGGATTGAGGGTCTGACTACAGAGTTTATAACGAACGATGAAAAAAGTGTGTACATGTATGTGTTGTCAACGTAATTAAAGGTAATTTGCAATCTTTTTACAAATGGATTTCGAACACATTAATTCAGAGAACAATCCGTGTATAGGCGCGGCTGTCGATGACTGTCACCTAGATCTCGTGTATGGATTATTGAGAAGTCACAAACCAGAGACCGTACTGGAGCTAGGTGTGGGTAGTGGAAGAACGACGGCTAAGATGATCACTGCACTCAAGAAGAATGAAAATCTCAAAAAGATAACACTGGTCGATAATTGGATAGATTGGAAAGGAGATAAACCTGTTCACATCAAGGAGCTAGAGGAACACGTGGATATCGTAGAGTCCGATGAAAAAGAATATTTATTTTCGTGTAACAAGACGTTTGATTTTATTTTCTCTGACGCAGATCATTGGAACACAGACAAATGGTTTGATTTTGTATATGATCGCGTCTTGGCGCATAATGGTATCCTGATTTACCACGATGTTTCTCTCGCGGAAAACTTTCCAAAAGATGATTTACGTTTTCCAAACTTAATGAACATCTTAATAAAGTGTAAACAGAGGGGTATATCACACGTACATCTGAATAAGTCCTCCACTCCCGGGGAAAGATGCTACAGGGGTTTCCTCGTCATATTCAAATCACAACTTCAGACCACAACAATTATTAATAACAATTTAATAGTCAGTCATTAATGTACACATCCCTGTTTCTCCACATGACCCCGTAGTCGTTGGTACCCCCCAGGTCCGAATTGTCCGCACCCTTCGCGCTGTTGTATTTACATTTGAGTACCCGTGTTCCACCGAACACCACATGTTCATCAGACGTGTGTTGTCCGATCACACACTTTTCTGGGTATGCTCGAACATAGTCTATAGCCGAGTTCATGTAGGCACCGGGTCCCGTGGGGTACAAGCAGTCTATGCCGTAGTGCCTCTGTTTCACGTTCCACAAGAGTAAATCAATCATCTTCTTGGATATGGGATGTTCCTTCACAGAACCTATGAATGCTGTATACATACACATTTGATTAGGTGGACAATCCAAACTCGTGTAGTACTCTCGTTTAAGTTACTCAGAGTGTCCAGAGGTTCAAGGCACACTTGTCGTATATCAGAGTACCACCCTCCCTCGTTATACAATATGAGATGTCTCATGAGATCACATTTATACGAATAGGGTTTTAAAGTATTGTACGCTTTCAAAACTTCATCGTCGAAATGTGTCTTGATGTATTCTACACAATCTTCTCCGGAATATATTTTTACTTTGTAGTCCGGATTCATTCGATACCACGTCTCAAGTGCTTTCTTCATCCCTTCGGGCATGGTCGGGATATTTCCTTCATCTACTATGATGATTTTATGAATTACTTTTGGTATGGACATATATCACTTAAAGTATTCATACTTTTAAATGTGTAGATGACCACCATCGTCGCGAAAGTGACTCCCGTCGTTCCTCAAACCTACGAGAAACTCAAGAAGAATCTCAAAAAGTCGACGGTGGCTTATGGTTCCGCCATAGCCGCGTCGTATTTTATCACAATGGGGGCCGAAGAGGGGGTGTCGGCGACGGTGGGAGCCGTGTCGTCACTGGCCTACCTCTCCCTCCTCGAGAAGCACGTGGATACCATCGATCGTTCACCGTTTCAAAAACAGATGTTGATTCCCGTGGGAACATGTATCTTTGAAACGATGTGGAATAACGCACCCTTCGCCTTTGACTTTGACTACGGGGCAACCTTCGCGGGATTTTTAGCCTACAAGATGGCACTCTGTTCGGTGCTCTACGA
>JGI26083J51738_10001756_pt1 | contig 11518 bp, 27 predicted proteins | sample SaaInl85LU_5_DNA_FD_51738 | JGI IMG/M metagenome (IMG submission 51738)
GGACGAAATGATCTTTGCGTTCGAAAACAAAGTCAATGACGACTGGGAAGAGCAGTTTGAAACGGGCGAAACCGATCTACAATGGAAGAAACTGGAAGACGGTAACTACCAGATGTTAGAAGGTCTAAACCATACTAAAGTGTATGACACGGAAGGTAGAAAGGAGTACGAAGCCAGAATCGCTAATGGTTTTAAATTATTCGGGAAATATTATCAAGGTCTTTGGGACTAAGGAGGGTTTATGGACTTTTCGGCAGAGTATGTTGAATGTCCTATAGTTGCTTACGAAAACTGCCTCGGGATGGAAACGGTTCTTCGTTCCGGAACGACGTATATAAAACCAGGAACAGCAGACATAAGGCTTGGTCTTTATATCGACGACAGGATGAAAACAACAATTGCTTACAACGAGGTTCGTAAACTTAACCAAATCTTTAAGGAGAATGGTGTTAACATCAATATCTCCGTTGCCTTTGTTAAGAAGGTTGACATAAAATCATACTATGAGGTCGACAACGTTAAGTTGGCGTACGACCTAGAGGAATGGTATAACTTCGATCCATTCTACGAGAAGGCTTGGCTTGTCGACAAACACGAAGCCGACCTTGTTCACGTCTTACTTGATTCCAGTCAAGACTGGGATGTCTGTGGTGTAGGATGGACTTGGCGTAATACAGGTATGACAGCTGGGTTTACTGCTTGCTACGACTCCGACGATATTGCCATGCTCGATCCAGACCAAGAAACCTCTACGGAGTACATCTTCGCTCACGAAATCGGTCACCAGTTAGGTTTGGCTCACTCCAGAGTCGATGGAGGATCTCCTACCTTTGAGGTTGGCTTTGGCGAATATGCTGACGGCAATCCTAACTCTGGTCTTGGTACGATAATGACGTATGCCAAGGAAAGAAAACCGTATTTTTCATCCGAATACCTACGAATCAACTCGGCAAGGTATGGCGACGAGAACAATAACGCAGTCGCTGCCCTAAATGCGGCAGGAATGTCTATCTCCCTCAACTACGAGCTAAACGGTCCATACAACTTTCCCGTATTTGAGGAGGAGCCTCCTGAAGTCGCCCCTAAGTGGGAAGGGTTCGAGAAGTTCCTACCTTTAGTACAAACCCAGCGTGGTCGAGGGACTCAGTAGAAAAAAAGTTGAATTTATTTTCTCAATCAAATCAACGACTTATAGAAGCGACAACGTAAGTCGTTGATTTTACTGAGAAACTTTTTTTCGTTTAGGGGTTTACTTTATCGAAAATATCAGTATAATAGGTGGTATTGAATTGATAAGGAGTTTTGTTATGCAAGGTACTATTCGTTTGGTTCTCGGTTTCTTGATGGTTTTCGGTGGAGTTGGCGGTATCGAAGCCGACCAATCTGCTGTTGCCCTTCCCCTAGTTCCTACCCTTATCGCCTTTGCTGGTCTGGCTCTGGCTGGATGGGGTGCTATGGCTATGAATGCTGCGGAGGTTGAGTAATGACTACAATAATCATATCAGACAAGCGTGTCTGGAAGGTCAAGGAGTACAACATCTTTGGCTTTAAGTTCTACCGCAAAACCCAAGAGATCTTCAGCCGACCCACCCAAGGGTTATCCGAGTTCTTATAACAAAAAGTTATATCCATATAGCAAAATAGTTTAAAAAAAGGCTTTACTTTTGCTGCGGTATCACCTATAATTGGTATATTGTTGATTGATTGAGAAAGAGAGTTTATTATGATGAAATATGATGAAGCAATGACTGCCCTCCTTGAAGTAATGCGTAAAGACTACGCTGAATCTACCCTGCGCAGCCCTTACAATGACAAAACTCCAGAAGAAGCCTACGCTGAAACTGAAGAAATGTTCTTTGTTGAGAGTGGTCGCTCTTATGATAAGATCGTTAAGAAATCGGGTAATCAGCGTTGTTGCTCTGGCTTCGTTTGTCGTAAGGATAACCCTAAGAAGGGTTTCGTGACTGGCGACCTCCTCATGTCTGCTGGTTGGAACGGTCCAGCTACTAACTTCGCTCGTGGTAATATGCTAAATGGTGAGTTTGAACGTGTCCGTTGGACTGGTGTCCTGTAAGCTATTGATTTAATTCTGTAGGCAGTTGAAGGACTGCCTACTATACACTAAAAAGGTTGTTTTGGTATGATATATATGAAAGACAAGGTTATACTTGTCGACTGCGATGGTGTTCTCCTTGACTGGGAGTATGCCTTTGGTCAATGGATGGACCGCCACGGCTATAAGGTTGTGGCACAAGGCGAATATAAAATGGANTTAAAGTACGGGTTACCTCGTGCTGAAGCAAAGAAACTAATCCGAATGTTTAACGAAAGTGCCAGCATTCGTAAGATCCCGCCTCTTCGTGATGCAATCAAATACGTCCGTAAGCTCCACGAAGAATATGGTTTTGTGTTCCACGCAATAACCAGCCTAAGTAATGATCAGTATGCGCAACACCTGCGCACTAAAAACCTGATTGAGTTGTTTGGTCCAACTCCCTTTGAGAAGTATGTCTACCTCGATACTGGGGCTGATAAAGATGAAGTTCTGGAAGGATACCTTGGCACTGAGTGTTACTGGGTTGAGGATAAACCAGAAAACGCCGATGTCGGGATTGACTGCGGACTAAATAGTATATTAATGTGCCACCCCCATAATGTTGATTATGTTGGTGATGCGATAAAGGTTCATAACTGGAAAGAAATTTTCCGTATTGTGACTGGAGATTATTAATTGAGACCTTTGAAAAATAACCTAGTAATTGCCCAAGAGGCACAAAAGAAAACGACCGAGTCTGGTATCATCCTAGCATCAGAAACAAGTGATACCGTTAAGATTGGAGTAGTGACGCATATTGGACCTGAAGTAGAATCCGTCGCCGTTGGTGATAAGGTGATGCCTAACTGGTCTATGGCTAAAGCACTCTCGCTCGGTGCAAAGCAAACCGCAGTAATATCGGAGGACGATATTCTCGTAATCCTGGAGTAGGAAAATGTTTAACCCTGTAGCCAAACATGCTCATAAGTATAACAAATCCGTAAAACATAAAGACCGAAAAGCCCTTGCCAAACGTGGTTACAGGAAGCATAAAAAAGCCCAGCGAAATGACTGGGCTTTTTCTTTAGTCGGCTAACGGATTATCTAAGGCTTTTTGTACCTTATCGGTCAGCCTTTTCTCTAGATCTTTTAGCTCTTGATCATTCTGAGTGCGAAGCCTTTGTAGCTGCTCATCGTAGTTCTGCTGTAACTGACTACGCTTATTCTCAAACCTTTGGTTGGCTTGATCNATCGTCGTTCTCACATNTGACTCTACTTCGCGAACTGTATCTTCAACCCTATCCGCCTGTTTCTCNATTGATAGGATATCGTCCCGTAGACCCGACTTAATATCTCTTGTGTATTCAATCGCTTCCTCAATACGAACCATCTGTTCGTTCATCTTGAGAAGCACTTTTTCATTTTCGGCTTTAATCTCACCTACATCTATATTCTGGACGATCTCTTTCATGTCCATGTAGTCTTTATATATTTCGAAACCAGCCCAAGCTCCACCCCCTAGCGTTGATAGAGCAGTTAGTACTGCAAACATCTTGCCGCCTTTGAATGTCATTCCAGCAAATTCAAATTCAGCCATGCGGTTTATTCCCCTATTTAATTTTCAAAACTAGTGCCACCCTGCGCATTCAGTCTCTTCAGAGCTTCCAGCTCTTGTTGTAGTTTTAATACTTCGATACGTTTTTTACGCAACTCCAACTGGTATAGAGAGTTACAGTTTATCCGTTCCTTGGGTTTATCCAAAGGAATTGTTATCCTGGCGTAAACCCCTATGTCCTTTTGTTGAGGATACATTGGGTCGCCAGAACTGGAACCAAACGGGGATCTGGCATTATCAATAATGCCTGTCACCCCAAACTCTAATTGCGTAGCACCGCCAATCGCATTCTTACAATCAAGGTCGCCAGCACGAATACTGTCTTGACCGTATGTAGAAGGGGCAGTCGGCAGAGACAAGTTTAATGAACTAGAATCTGCCGTTGCTAACGTTGGTATCGTTAATAATAGTATAGTTACTATCCATCTCATCTCATCACTCACTTAATTTTGGAACATATCCTTGACGCTATCACCGCTCTTACATCGGAATTAGATCGAACCTTGGAACGAGAACAAATATACTCTGCGTCCTTTACGTCTTTAGCTGCAATATAAACGTCAAAAGATACCTTACCAAGATACTGAACTTTCATTATCCTATATGAAGTTACAAAGGGTATCGGGTTAAAGTCTTTATCAAACACCCCCACCTCATAGTACTCTATATCTTGCCTTTTGTTAAACAGCTTCATAGAAGTTACTGAAACTGCATCTACGTGAGATGGTCTTAACTCTGGGTAAGTGGGCACCATCTCATGAGCCAAAGCCCATGGCGATACCAGCAATAACATTATTAGAAGGCGCATTACTTGGCAATACACTCAGCAGTAATTAATGCCGTGTAGTCGCCGCCAGGAAACGCCTTGTTACCACCCAACGTAGCGGTCGATTCAACTTTAAACCAAGTAGAACCAGTTGCTGTTAGGTCGTATTTATCAGTTTCTCCGAATTCAATTTTATCTGCTTCGTAGTTACCCATATTGGTAGCATCGGAAACGGCTGATATAGAAACTTCTCCGTTCCAAGCGACGGTATCTGTCAATGATGGAGATGAAGAAAATTCTGTAGGGGTTGTGATCTCTGCATAATATGCGTCAGCAAGCGTAACGTCATATCGAACAATAGCAGGGTCGCCACCATCAACTCTTGCAGTAGAAAGGGTATATGCGTTGGGGTTACCGAATACACCCGCAGTATCAGTTTGAATAATACATCTCGACTCTACAGTACCCCTAATTGGTACTTCTTCGGCGTTCGCCCAGCTTGTGGCTGTTGCTAACATACATACGCCAAATACAGTTTTAGTTTTACTAAACATTCTTGATGTTCTCCTATTTTTTATTAGATTGATACTGTGCATCAACCATCTTTTCATGAAGTAATTGTTGCGCCAATCCATTCAACAAACCCCTACGATTCTCAGGTAGTTGTTTGTCATTAAGTCTTACTGTATCAGTATACGCACCTCCAGGAATGGTGGTTTTGTAATACTGGTTTATATCTGTAGCAAGGGTAAGCGACTCGAACATCTGAGTAGTAGCAAGCGACTCTGCAAACATAGCTGTATTATTAGCAGCCAACATCGCTTTCTCCTTTCTTAGCTTAGAGTCTTCTTTATCTTCAGACTCTTCTTCGGCTAACTCTTCTTCGCCCTTACCTTCTTCTTCATCATCTTCCCACAATTCATCTTCAAAGGAATCCCGATTTATGTTGGGGTCTTTTGTCGCATTATAAATCGCAGAAAGGTCTATCGGAGTTATTTCTGGCGGTTCTGGTCTTTTATACCCAGGACAGTTTGGGTCAAACTGGGAGTCATAACAAGGATCTACTCTGTAGGAATATATCACAGAAGCATCTACTACAGAACCATCCCCTTCAACTTCTATAGATCCGTCGCCCCAGAGGGAACGATGTATAGAACCGACGCCAACAACCTTTCTTAATTCTATGCCTCCAGGCTTGCCCGACCAATCGTCGGTCTCCCTGAAGATGTAACCGTTTCCATTGGCGTTTTCATTTTGAACATGAACTTTCATACCCGCAGCGGTTTCTTTTACTGGAGTATACCGATACAATACCGTATTAATGTCGAGTCCAGGGGGAGTCGGCAATACAGTGCCCATGTTCCACGTTAAACCTGCCGCAGCTGCGTTTTCTGTTGTTCCGTAATACGGAGAGATAGATTGACCGTATGCCGATGTAGAAATCAGAAAGGTTGCTGCGATCGCCCTAATCATAGTATAAACAACAAGCCCATCAAGACGCCACCGATCCCAATTGCCTTTTCTTCGGTAGTCATCTTATCTGATTGCTCTAGCTCCTTGCGAGTTTCTTCAACGTGGGTTTCCCAGCCTAACTTAGCAGCGTCTCCGATTAAACCGTTATAAGGGCAAGGGGTTCCAGCGTGCATCATGGCATCAAACACCCTTTGATCCTGACACATAACTGATACTGCCGCAACCTTCATACCCATGTCGTACATAACCTTTGCGTTCTTGAGGCGAAGGCAGTTTTCTTCAGTGAACGTAGTTCCAGCAGAAATACCGAGTATCTGAGTTTGTACAGCCCCAGCAACACCAATCGTACACAAGTCTGAGTTAGAAGTGTTGATCTGTGGAGCCACTGCCGTTGGGGGTGGCTGTTTAATAGTAGTTGTCATATTACCTTGAGTGGTAACAGTACTGTCGGTTGTCGAATTCGTGGTAATAGGGTCGTCTAATGTACCAGCTCCCGTCAACTCTCGCTCTTGAGCTGCCACCGCCCCTATAAAGGAAAGCAGTAACAATCCAGCTGCTAATTCTTTTAACATACTAATCTCCAGTTACACCGCTTATAAATATATTGTGTACTCAAGCGGTACACGACTATTTATACTTTAGAGGAAATGAAGAAGATGAAACTTTCTAAGAACTTTACTATGGCTGAGTTTACCAAATCTCAAACTGCTGAGCGAAAAGGTATTGACAACACGCCTAAAGGAGAACACCTTGACGCTGCTGTGGCACTTTTTGAAAACGTTGTACAACCTGTTCGAGAGCACTTTGGTCCTACTGTTATCAATAGCGGTTATCGTTCCCCTGAGCTTAATGATGCTGTTGGTGGATCCTCGCGGAGTCAACATTGTAAAGGTGAAGCAGTCGATATTGAAGTCCCTGGAGTAGCAAACGGCGACTTGGCTAACTGGATTGTAGACAATCTTGAGTTCGACCAGATCATTCTCGAGTTCTATACTCCTGGAATCCCAGACTCTGGTTGGGTACACGTATCGTATAAAGCTGATGGCGAGAACCGTAGGTCTATCTTGACTGCTACTCGAGTTGATGGAAAGACTCAGTATTCGGAAGGCATTAACGTATAAATAAAGGTAAAGAATTTTACCAGAGGATGCGGAATGCTATCTTTTAGCGAACACAACAATTTAATGGAAGCCCTGATCACGTTTGGTGGTCAGGCTTATCCGAAGTTCGGAAACGTAGTTATCATGGCTGGCGGTGCTGGCTCTGGTAAAGGTTTTGTAAAAGACAAGTTGATTGGTGCCGAAGGCTTTACGTTTGACGTGGATAATCTTAAGACACTTGCTGCGGCAAGTCCGGCAATTCAGAAACGGGTCAAGAGTGAATTAGGCATAGATCTATCTGCCCTAGCTTCTGATCTAAAGAATCCCGAGAACGTATCAAAGTTACACGATATCATCGGAGATTACTTAAAGATCGACGATCGCCGCACCAAATCACTTTACCGCTCGATCATGATTGCCTCTCCTGAGCGCAAACCGAACCTTATCTTTGATGTTACGCTAAAGGATCTTCGCAAACTCCAGAACATTACTCGTCAGGTTAAAGCGCTCGGGTATGATTCAGATAAGATCCATATCGTATGGGTTGTTAACGATATCGAAATTGCTAAAGTACAAAACACTACTCGAGATCGTATGGTTCCAGTTGAGATCTTAGTTAATACACACCGTGGTGCTGCTCAAACTATGGGCGACATTCTAAATATGGGTAATCAACTCAAGAACTACATGGACGGCGATATCGTTTTCGCCTTCAATAAAGTTGGCGTTGACTCTGAACTGAATGTTTCTGGTCGAGGCGGTTCCTACATCAAAGACTCAAACTACTTCTATGTCAAGCGTGCTGGTAAACCAGTTACTGCGATGAAAGATTTGAAGGACGATCTCAAGCGCAAGATTTCACAATACGTTCCAAAGGGAGTATCTTGGGAATGAACGAAAATAAGTACGACGTCATCCTACTAAAAACCATCGATGGTGATACCGTCGACGTTGATATCAACCTTGGTTTCGGAGTCTGGCTACGTGAGGAGCGTGTTCGGATTATGGGTATTGATACTCCAGAATCTCGCACGAGGGATAAGGTTGAGAAGCTGTTTGGGCTTGCTGCCAAGAAACGGTTACAAGAACTTCTCAACGATGGAGCTCGCCTTATCACTACAGAAAACAAAGACGGTGAAGATATGAAAGGTAAGTTCGGTCGAATCCTCGGAGACTTTGAGTTACCTGACGGCAGGAACGTCACCGATGTGCTTATCGAAGAGGGGCATTGCGTCGCCTACTTCGGGGGGTCTAAGGATGAAGTCCAGCTTAAACACATGGCTAACCGTAAAAAGCTGCTCCGTGAAGGTGTAGTTGACCAAAAGGAATATGACGACCTTACGAAGTTCTGGGAATAGGGTATATCCCCTACTCCTGCGGCGACTTCTTGATTATACTATACTTTAAACCAAAAGTAAACCCCCAAAAGAAGAAAAAAAGTTTAATTTATTTTCTCAATCAAATCAACGACTTATAAGAGCATCAACGTAAGTCCTTGATATTACTGAGAAAAAAACTTTAAAAAACTTCCTTTTGGGGGTTTACTTTTGCCTAAAAATCAGTATAATAGGTACTGTTGATTGAGTTAAGGAGACTTGTTATGGCTTTTGCCCCTTCTACTGTTTATAAAGACGTTGGTGACGGTTCTATTATCGGGATGTTTCGCGAGAAGCATTATGATAACCTTTTCGAGTTCTCAGCCAATAACGATGGTATCATGGAGGACTACCCTCATAAGGTTTGGGTGACCACTCCTCGTGAGGGTATTGACTCTGGATACCGATACGCAAAGGTTCTGAAGACCGTTGCCTATATAGTCGTTGACGAGGGCGAAAACGGTCCAGTTGTTCTGAAGTGGAATATTAAGGAGTTCCGTGAATATGAACAATGACTTTATATACTACATTCGTGACGAAGAAGGCGTGATGCACGGTCCATTCCGTACCGCCAGTTCCGCCGAAACGTATGCTAGTAAGAGTAATCTAAAGAATTGGGAATTAATCACGTGGAGTGTAGACTAATGAAAAAGTTAATGATGTTTGCTGCTGCGGCAGTTATGATGGTCTCTACTCAGGCGCATGCTTGGGGTGACCGTGAACAAGGTGTTTTGACTGGTATTATCGGTACTGTTATCATCCAGGAAGTATTTAAAGATAAAAGCAATAACCAAGTTGTTATTCGCGAGCGATTACCAGAAGTTATATACCGTGATCCGGCGAGAGAACTATCTTCGTACGAGCGTGGTCTTCGCGATCGTTACGATTCCAACCTGCTTTACATTGAGCAGGAATACCGTCGTAAGAGAGAAGCTGCTCGTCAGCGTGCTTACATGTGCGGTCGTTTCGGGGAATGTAAATGATCTTAAAAGGCGCTGATAGGTATATGCGTCTCGCGAAGGAAGTCTCTACATGGAGTAAAGACCCTCGTAAGAAAATCGGAGCCGTTACAGTCGGGCATAAAGGACAAGTCCTATCCCAAGGCTATAACGGATTTCCACGCAGAGTTAAGGATCTTGATGCTCGGTACGAAGATAGGGAAGTTAAGCGTAAATTCGTAATACACGCTGAAATGAACTGTATCTATAACGCATCACTAACAGGGGTTTCCTTAGAAGGGAGCTCTATGTTTATTTATGGATTGCCCCCATGCTCGGAATGTGCCAAGGGTATTATCCAATCTGGAGTGAGTAAGGTGTTCTACTATTTCGCTCCAGATGAAGACTCAAGCCGTTGGGAAGAATCTTTCGAATTAAGTAAGATTATGTTCGACGAGGTTGGGGTTAATTACTACCGTATGGAACTATGATGACTGAGATCGAAAAAGACGTTGAGCTTTTAGTACAAATCGCAAAAGAATGTGAAATTGGCGACCCGTTTGACTGGGCTGATGTAAACGTTTCCGAAGATGAAGCATACCGACTTATGGCTATGCACGTATTGGAGTTGGACTCCGATAAGTTAGTTCTCGCTGGTATCATTACCAAGTTACTGGTAGAAAACATGGTTGTCAACATGAGGTTACTAAAATGCGCAAAATCGCAATCGCAACAATCTTAACGTCGTTTACTTTTGCTGGTTGTTCTTCCCTGGAAAACATCAGGGATACTAGCTTCTACGACGATAACGAATCGGTCGCTGCTATTGATTTGCTGGTCGATGTAAAGAACATTGAGTGTTCTTCCGACAATGTCAAGGAGCAGGTATCAGAAGTTCGGGGTTCATTAAACTGGTACATGGCTTACTCTGAAGTTAAGAAGTCACGTGACGTATCTAAAATGCTTAAACTTATGGATACGACTGTAAAGGGTATGGAAGATAGAGATAAGATTTCTAAAGGCTTCTGTACACTTAAAAGAAAAATTATGATTGAACAATCGAGTAATATTGCTCGTGCTACTATGGGGAGATTTTAATGGACGCAAAAGAATATGCTGGGACTGAACTTGAGTTTATGGCTGCTTTAATTGCCGAAGCGAAACGAGGTTTTGATAGCGGAGAAATTACAAAAGAAGAATATGTCGAGCTCTTGGCTGACATCAAACGCTCTGGCGATATCGAAGCCATTGCCGATGATGCCGTCCTGGCTGGTAAGTTCTTAACTGGCATTTCGTTACTAATGAAGGCGGTATAATGAAGGAACTATTACTAAAGGCGTTCCGTGCTCACGCAGAAGGGCATATTAATAAGCATCTCGCCAACGTGGCGGTGTACCTCGAGAACCCAGTAGGTATCGGCGAACATTCCGGTATCATGGAAGCAATCGAAACCGAGCTAAAGCAAGTCGCCGAGTATGACGATATGCTTGCTATGGTTGATAAGTACATTAATTGAACCCAGGATTATATTATGGATAGAGAGATCGAGTTGATGACTATTACGATGGAAGAATGCGCTGAGGTTATTCAAGCCTGTTCTAAAATTGTACGGTTCGGGGCAACCCAAAAGAACTTGGCTGAATTGAATAAAGAGATTGGCGACCTATACTGTATGCTGGATTTGCTTCACGGCGAAGATATGATCTCATGGACTACCATCGACGATCAGGCTGAATTGAAACGAGAGAAGTTAAAGGTATTCTCTAACCTTTATCAGTGGGATGAAGATTAATGCCAACATATACTTACAAGTGCTCGAGTTGCGAGCATCAATTCGATATCGTTCAGAAGATGTCTGACGAAAAACTTAAGACTTGTCCCGAGTGTTCAAAGGACGAGTTGAACAAGGTTATTACGGGGAATGGCGGATTCCATTTAAAGGGGAGCGGTTGGTTCGGCAACTCTAAAACAACAAAGGGGTATTGAATATGCGTAACAAGGTTTTCGAGAAGGCGTACAAAATTATTACGTCTTGTGTGAATACTGATCAAACAAAAGTTGCTGATCAGTACCTTTATCTATGTTCTGGGTTGGTGACTGAAGACCAGCTTCGTTTATTAAATAACAGTCTGGTCGCTCACCGAGACTACTTAAAAGCCTATGTGGAAAAAGAATTTATATGATAAAAGCCTTGTTGAGTTTACCATTTTTGTTA
>JGI26083J51738_10001758_pt1 | contig 11514 bp, 9 predicted proteins | sample SaaInl85LU_5_DNA_FD_51738 | JGI IMG/M metagenome (IMG submission 51738)
ACCAGGTGTTACGTTTGCAACAGCATTTAATTTAAAGTTTTTAATTTTAGCATTCCATTTTGCCCCTGCAGAAATTACATTGCTTTTTAATTTTGTATTATTTATAAGGTTGTTGGTATTTAAGATAGTATCATAGCCATATGAGTAATTAATCAGGTTTATGTTGGCTTTAATCTTACCTAGTACATATTTAGAGTTAAATTCTAGATTAAATTCGTTGTTTAAAAATTGATATTTTGCAGCATCTTCATTAGCATTAGTCCTGTTTTCTTCACCAAAAAAACTAGTATTTGCATTGGTTTGGCTAAAATTATATTGTTTGGTTTCATAGGTAAAAACATGACCCAGTTTTAGATTGCTAAAATCTTTATTACCCAAGGTGTCTTTATTAGCAAAAAGTTTGTAGCTGTGTTCTAAATAAATTCTTTTGCCTTCAAAATTATTTTCAGCATCAGTTAAATTTACATCCAAACGTTCTCTGCTTGTATAATTAGAGTCATTACTTTTAAATTTTTCTATCTCGCTATCAGGTAGACCACCACTTTCTTCGTTAAAAAAATCTTGAGAGGTTACATGACCTCTAATTTCATATCTATTGTTTGTAGTTCTATATTGAAAAGTACCTCTAAAATTTCCATGACTTGCTAAAGACCTTCTATATGCTCCCAAAGACCTAATACCTTTGTAAGATAAAGAAACGTTTAATCGTTTCGAGAAATTTAGAGTAAAAATAGCATCTAAAACTTGCCCTTGTTGTAAGCCTGTTCTATAGGTTATTTCTGTGGTAGGTGTTGGTACTTCGTAATATTTAATATCTTCTATGTCTAAAAAGCTAAACTGTTTTGCTGTAAATCCAATATCAGGATAATTACTAATATCATTAAAACTATAGCCAAGATTATTAAAAGTTTGCCCCTGATTATGAAAGGCAAGCAATTCAAAATTATCGGTTCTTAGATAGTTGAATTTATAATCTTTTTTAATGTTTAAAGTAGTATCGATATATGTTGTATCTCTTTGGTGAGAGAAAATTTTATAGTCTGTGTACTTGGTTGTACCAGATAGTGTTACATTAATACTGCCAGAATTTGTTATCGTATCATTTACGCTATTATTTAAAGAATTAAATCCATTCCCTTTTTGAGTAGGCTTAATTACTTGTTGTGAAAACGTTTGGTTTACAACAATAAATAAAAGGATAGATAAAAAAAAGAATAATTTATTCATAGAAAGTATTTCTAGCTACAAATGTAAAATAATTTAACTAAAATATTGGTTAATAGTTTCTCTGAAAATTGTTAATTAACAATCTGCTTTCTAAATATTAAAAACAGTATTTATTTAAATAAAAAATATTAAGTAAACTTTTCTTTTCTTTGTAAAATGTTAGAATTAAATTACAGTGGTTTTTTGTTAGAAGCAGGTACAGATGAGGCAGGTCGAGGTTGTTTGTCTGGTCCAGTTGTGGCAGCAGCAGTCATTTTACCAGAAAATTTTTCACATCCACTTTTAAATGATTCTAAACAAATTTCAGAAAAAAAACGCAATTTGCTTAGGCCAATTATAGAAGAAAATGCCTTGGCTTTTGGCGTTTCTTTTGTTTGGCAAGACGAAGTAGACAAAATAAATGTTTTACAAGCCTCTATAACAGGCATGCATCGTGCCATTGAAGCCTTAAAAATAACACCAGAATACATTATTGTAGATGGTAATAAATTTAAAAATTATAAAGATATTCCGCATCAAACCATCGTAAAAGGTGACGCAAAGTACCTAAGTATAGCCGCAGCATCTGTGTTGGCAAAAACCTACAGAGATGAGTATATGACTAAAATTCATCAAGAGTTTCCTGAGTATAATTGGCAAAAAAACAAAGGATATCCTACCAAAGAACACAGAAATGCCATTCGCAAATTTGGTGCAACAGCCTATCACAGAAAAACATTTAGGCTCTTACCAGGGCAAATAAAACTAAAATTGTAATTTTTTTTAGAAGCTGTTTCCTGCTTTTACTACTCGCTTCCCGATAAAAATCGGGAGAGCTCAAACAGACCGTTCAATCAGGGCTAAATATTTTGCCAACTTTTAGAATAATAGCCAACAACTTTTTCTATTTTTACCATCTCAATTTTATAAAATGATTAAAAAGACCAGAGCCGAGATTACCAAATGTATTTTACATAAAGTAGCTAACAAATTCAATAGCGGAAGCAATGTTTTTTCTGAAGATTTAATTCGTTTCGACCAAGAAAGTTACGATTTAATGAAAAATTTTCTACTAAAACCCTTTGGTTCTCTTACACAGAGTTATCGTTTTTCGCATCATGCAAATGTGCGTTTAAATGAGATGAACAACTATGCATCAGAAATTTTTAAAGACGAAACAACTTTTGTAGAGTATTCTAAAAACATGGTCAATCATTTGTATGAGCAATCTAATTCGGCACAAATAAAAACCGGAGATGTGTTGGTTGTTTTTATTGAAGGGATAGAATACAAAGATGTGTTAACCGAAGCTGTAGGTTTTTTTAAAATAGAAAATAAGGTCGACTTTTTTCAAACGTATTTAGACGATAATGAAAGTTGGGATGTGGTGGTACAAAAAGGAATTTCTACAAAAAGAATAGACAAAGGTTGTTTGGTTTTAAATACATCAGATACAGAAGGTACTGTTGTTTTTTCTGTGGATAATAACAATTACGATGCACAATATTGGATTAAAAATTTTTTAAGTATACAACTTGCAGACGATTACAATTCACACACTCAGAGTTATTTAGAGATGTGTAAAGAATTTTCTGAAGAAGTAATTAAACCAGAATTAGGCATGCAAGAGCAAGGTAATTTTTTAGCAAATACTGTAGATTATTTTAAAGAAAATGAAACAGTAGACTATGCCACTTTTAAAGATGAAGTTTTTGGTGAAGAAAAACACAAACAACAGTTTGATGAGTATAAAAAACACTTTGAAAATTTAAACGATGTATTGATTAGAAATAATTTTGATGTTTCTGGTGTTGTTTTAAAGAAAGAGAAGAGCAAGTTAAAAACAGAAATAAAATTAGATACCAATATTAGCATAAAATTAGATGTAGATGCACCAGAGGCAGCTTCAAAATATTTAGAAAGATGTTATGATGAAGAGAAAAAAATGAAATACTATAAAGTGTACTTTAACGAAGAAAAATAGTGCTGTTAATTTAGTCTATCGTTTATAAAAGTTCTAATTTTTTACTTTAGTTAATAAATTCATCAACCTCAAATAATGCTTTAAAGTGCTTTAATATTTTTGCCTTTACTTCTTCTAAATCTAGTTCATAGCCTAACTCTGCCTGCATAGAAGTAACCGCTTTTCCTTTAATTCCACAAGGTATAATATGGTCAAAATAACCTAAGTTAACATTGGTGTTTAATGCAAAACCATGCATAGTAACCCAGCGAGAAGAACGAATGCCCATTGCACAAATTTTACGTGTAAAAGGGGTCTCTGGATCTAACCAAACACCTGTTTCTCCTTTGCTTCTTTCGCCTTTTAAACCATATTCTGCAATGGTTAAAATAATAGCCTCTTCTAAGAAACGAAGGTATTTGTGAATGTCTGTAAAAAAATTTTCTAAATCTAAAATTGGGTAGCCAACAATTTGTCCAGGACCATGATAAGTAATATCGCCACCTCGATTTATTTTATAAAAAGTAGCGCCTTTTTCTTCAAGCTGTTTTTCATTTAATAGTAAATTACTAACATCGCCACTTTTACCCAAAGTATACACATGCGGATGTTCTACAAAAAGAAAGTGGTTGTCGGTTTTATGATCGGTATTATTTTTACGATTGCTAATTTTGGTATCAACAATACTTTGTAACAATTCCGTCTGAAATTCCCAGGTTTCTTTATAGTCTTTAACCGATAAGTCTTTTAGTAAAATTTTCTTATTCATAATACGTAAACAAAGGTACTTATTTGAAAAATAATTTAGGGTTTAGAAAAGCCATTTATTGCTTTAAATTAAAAAGAGAACATTCTATTTAGAATGTTCTCTTTTGTAAATCAATTAAAATTGAATATTATTTTGCAGCTGCATAACGCTTTTCAACTTCGTTCCAGTTTACTACGTTAAAAAACGCATCAATATAATCTGGTCTTCTGTTTTGGTAGTTAAGGTAATATGCATGTTCCCATACATCTAATCCTAAAATCGGAGTTCCTCCACAAGAAACACCTGGCATTAAAGGATTGTCTTGGTTTGGTGTTGCGCAAATTTCTACTTTACCACCAGGTAAAACACATAACCAAGCCCAACCAGATCCAAACTGAGTTGCAGCAGCGTTAGAAAAAGCTTCTATAAAAGCCTCTTTAGAGCCAAATGCTGCTTCTATAGCATCTTTTAAATCGCCAGATAAATACCCACGATCATTCGGGTTCATCACTGTCCAGAATAAAGAATGATTGTAAAAACCACCACCATTATTTCTAACGGCACCATTACTCATGTCTAAATTTGTAAGAATATCTTCTATCGATTTATTTTCTAAGTCTGTACCTGCAATTGCAGCATTTAATTTTGAAGTGTATCCATTATGATGTTTTGTATGGTGAATTTCCATAGTTCTTGCATCTATATTTGGTTCTAGAGCATCATAAGCATATCCTAATTCTGGTAATTTAAAAGCCATTTTTTATGTTTTAAAAATTAATATTATTTTTCGAGTTGTAAAATTAACAATTATACAGTTGTTTTACAAGTGGTTTTAGGTGTGAAAATTGATAATGGTATAAAGAAGACTTATTCGCCGTACTTTTGCATAAATTTTTCTAATTGTTCTACCATGTTTTTACTTCCGCAGATAAACGGTACTCTTTGGTGTAGCTCTTTAGGAACAACATCTAAAGTTCTGGTATAGCCATCAGAAGATTTACCATTTGCTTGTTCAGCTAAAAAAGCCATCGGATTGCATTCGTATAATAAACGAAGTTTACCGTTAGGATTTCTAGATCCTTTTGGGTATAAATAAATGCCTCCTTTTATCATGTTTCTATGAAAATCAGACACTAAAGAACCAATATATCTACTAGTGTAAGGTCTGTCTCCTTCTTCTTCCTGACAGTATTTTATGTATTTTTTTACTCCCAAAGGAAAATCAAAATAATTGCCTTCGTTTACAGAGTATATATTTCCATCTTCGGGGAAAGTCATATTAGGGTGCGATAGGTAAAAAGAACCAATAGCAGGATTTAAAGTAAAACCATTTACACCATCTCCGGTAGTGTACACTAACATTGTAGAAGTACCGTAAACAACATATCCGGCAGCAACTTGCTCACTTCCTTTTTGTAAAAAATCTTCTAATTGCACAGGGGTTCCCACAGGAGTAACTCTTCTGTAGATAGAAAAAATGGTTCCTACAGAAACGTTTACATCAATATTAGATGAACCATCTAACGGATCTATTAAAACAACATATTTGTTTTGATGATTTTCATCGATGCTGTTTATCGAAATAAAACTATCTTCTTCTTCACTTGCTATGCCACAAACAATATTTCTTCGGGTTAAGGTTTGAATAAATTTATCATTTGCATAAACATCTAGTTTTTGCTGATCTTCTCCTTGAATATTTGTATCGCCATAAGCACCAATAATATCTACAAGACCTGCTTTATTTACTTCGTGATTTACCACTTTTGCAGCCAAACGAATTGAGTTAATAAGGCTAGATAACTCGCCAGAGCTATATTTAAAAGAAGATTGATTTTCTATAATAAATTCGCCTAAAGTTTGTTTTTTGGGTAGCATTTTTTTGTATTTGAGCTACAAAGATGCTAAAAAATACAGTACTACACCGTTTTCGTAGCGCTTTTTTTTAATAATAATTTATTCTTTTATTTATGAATTCTACAATATTTTTTATTCAAAAAAATTAAACAAATAGAAAATACCTGTGTAAAATAGTTAAATATTTTTTGTCGATTTCAAAAAAACTATCTTTGAACAAAAATTATAAAATGAGTTTTTCTATACGATTAGCAACCCCAGAAGACATGCAGTCTGTGCATGCTTTAATTACCGAATTGGCAGTTTTTGAAAAAGAACCAGATGCGGTAGAAATTACGGTTGCAGATTTAGTTAGAGATGGTTTTTCAGAATCGCCAAAATTTAAAGTTTTTGTTGCAGAGCAAGCATCTAACATTATAGGAATTGCGTTGTTTTATGAGCGATTTTCTACTTGGAAAGGCAGAACCATACACTTAGAAGATTTAATTGTAACCCAAAGCAAGCAAAAAATAGGTGCTGGTAAAGCGTTGTATACAGCGGTTTTAAAATATGCATTAGATAATAATTATAACAGAGTTGCTTGGGAAGTGATTGATTGGAACACAAATGCAATTGATTTTTATAAAAGTACAGGAGCAACCTATCTAAACGATTGGTCTGTGGTACAAATGAATAAAGAAAATTTAACAAAATTTATTGAAAATAATTAAAAATGAAGATTTTTAAATTTGGTGGCGCATCTGTAAAAGATGCAAAAAGCATTAAAAATGTAGCAAGCATATTACAATCAGAAGGTACAGAAAGCACCTTAGTTGTAATCTCTGCAATGGGTAAAATTACAAATGCTTTTGAAGATGTAATAGAAGCGTATTACAATAAAACATCAGAATTACCAGAAAAATTAGGTGCTATTGATGATTTTCATAAAAATATTATGCATGATTTGTTTGATAAAGAAGATGCTATTTATAAAGAAATAGACATTCTTTTGGGCGAGTTAAGTTGGTTTTTAGCAAGAAATACATCGCAACGTTATAATTATGTGTACGATCAAATTATCTGTTTCGGTGAGCTTTTTTCAACCAAAATTGTAAGTGCTTATTTAACTAAAATAGGTTTAAATAATAATTGGTTTGATGTACGTAACTATATAAAAACAGATAGTAACTATAGAGATGCACAAGTAGATTGGCAATTAACGCAAGAGCTTATTACTAGTAAAGTAGAGGATACTAAATTAAATATTACCCAAGGTTTTATTGCAGCTAATGACACAGAAAATACTACAACTTTAGGTAGAGAAGGTTCAGATTATACCGCTGGTATTTTTGCTTATTGCTTAAATGCAGAAAGTGTAACAATCTGGAAAGATGTTTCGGGGGTTTTAAATGCAGACCCAAGAGTGTTTTCAGACACTACCTTATTAGAGCAAATTTCTTATGAAGAAGCAATTGAAATGGCATTTTATGGCGCTTCTGTAATTCATCCTAAAACATTACAACCGCTAGAGAGAAAAGAAATTCCGTTATTGGTGCGTTCATTTATCAATCCGAAAGTAACTGGTACAAAAGTTTCAAAAGGAACCAGATTAGTGCCTAGTATTCCATGTTTTATAGTTAAAAAGAACCAGATTTTAATTTCTATTTCTGCTTTAGATTTTTCTTTTATGGTAGAAAATAACATCAGTTTTATCTTTAAAAAACTACATGATTATCAGTTAAAAGTAAACCTAATTCAAAACTCTGCAATTAGCTTTTCTGTTTGTATAGATGATAAGTTTAATAATTTTGAGGCATTTTATAAAGAGTTAAAAACAACCTTTAAAATAGAGGTTTTAAAAGAGGTAGATTTATTTACTGTTCGTCATTTTGATGAGCAAGCAGTTGCTAGTATAGAGGCAAAAGGAAATTCGCTTTTAACCCAAGTAAATAAAGAAACCATGCAAATAGTTTTGGCATCTAATTAAGAGTACAATATTTATTTTTTAGTATGTTTGCATTTCGTATTAATTATAATGTATGGCGTTAGTTACTTCTAAAGAGATATCGCAAGTTATTGGTTTACAGAAGCTTGGTTTTTTAGGAACTTTTATGGGTTGGTTGTTAATCAAGGTGTTGCGCATCTCTGCCATCAATAGAATTTATAACAATAACAAAGAAAAGTCTGATTTAGATTTTTTAAACGGAATTTTAGATGACTGTAATATAAAGTTCGAAATTCCAGAAGAAGACTTAAAAAGAATTCCAAAAGAAGGTGCTTTTATAACCGTTTCTAATCATCCTTTAGGTGGTATAGATGGGGTTTTACTATTAAAATTATTAATAGAAAAAAGAGCCGATTATAAAATTATTGCCAACTTTTTACTACACAAAGTAGCTCCTTTAAAACCGTATGTTATGCCCGTTAATCCTTTCGAAAACAGAAAGGATGCAAAGTCTAGTATAGCAGGTATAAAAAGTGCTTTATTACATTTAAAACAAGGCATGCCTTTAGGTATCTTTCCTGCAGGAGAAGTATCTACATATAAAGACGGTAAGTTAAAAGTAGACAAACCTTGGGAAGACGGAGCGGTTAAGCTTATTAAAAAGGCAAATGTACCAGTAATTCCGATTTACTTTCATGCAAAAAATAGTAGGCTATTTTACATACTATCAAAAATATCAGATACCTTAAGAACCGCCAAACTACCTTCGGAAGTAATGTCTCAAAAAGGCAGAGTTATTAAGGTAAGAATCGGAAAGCCAATCTCTGTTGCCGATCAAGATAAATATGAAGAAATTGCTTCTTTTTACGAATTCATAAGAAAAAAGACATACATGTTAGCCAATCCCTTCGAAAAGGCAAACAAGTTAATATCAACTCAAACGATTAAAATTAAAAAGCCTGTTAAAAAAATTACAGCACAAAGAAATACCAATTTATTTATTAAAGAAATTGCAGCTTTAAGAACCAGTGATGCAAGATTGCTAGAGAGTAAAAATTATGAAGTATTTTTTGCAAATGCGAAACAAATACCTAACTTATTACATGAAATTGGTCGCTTAAGAGAAATTACCTTTAGAGATGTTGGTGAGGGTACTAACAAAGAAATAGATGTAGATTCTTTTGACAGCTATTACCATCATTTGTTACTTTGGGATAGAGAAGCAAACTGTTTGGCAGGCGCCTATAGAATGGGGCTAGGAAAAGAAATTTACAAACAATTTGGTGTCGATGGTTTTTACATTCATACGTTGTTTCGTATCGAGCCAGAGTTACATCAAATGATGAGCAATACCATAGAAATGGGTCGTGCATTTATTATCGGAGAGTATCAGCAAAAACCAATGCCTTTATTTCTGTTATGGAAAGGTATTGTACATGTTACTTTGCGTTATCCTGAGTATAAATACCTAATGGGTGGCGTGTCTATTAGCAATCAATTTTCAGACTTTTCAAAATCATTAATGATCGAGTTTATGAAGTCTCATTATTACGATCCTTACATTGCGCAATACATTCATCCGAAGAAAGAATACAAGGTAAAGTTAAAAGATGGCGATAAAGATTTTGTTTTTGATGCCACTAAGGCCGACATGCAAAAATTCGATAAAATTATCGACGAAATAGAACCAGGCGCTTTAAGAATACCTGTTTTAATAAAAAAATACGTTAAGCAAAACGCTCGTTTAGTGGCTTTTAATGTAGATCCAAAATTTAACAATGCAGTAGATGGTTTAATGTATATTAAAGTGTCAGACATACCAGATAGCACTGTAAAACCTGTTATGGAAGAGTTTCAGGCAGAGTTAGAAAAAAAGGCTACAGAACTGCAAAAGAGTAATTAATTTTTGGGCGTTCCCCAAAGGGTCGGGCTTTTCGTTACAAGTCCTCTGTCGTTTCTCCCTGTGGGCTTTTCATTGCAATCCCTAACGCAAATTAGTTGTAGTTAAATTCAGTTTAAATAGAAAACTGACAAAATTGCCATTTTTAATCTTGGTACAGTTTTCGCTTTCTTTAGTGAAAAGAATTAAAAATGAAAACACTATTAAAAATTTTATTAACCGCATTAGCAGTCATTGTCTTAGCAAATATATTGCCAGGTGTTTCTGTAAATGGGTATGCTGCTGCAGTTATTGTAGCCGCCGTTATTGCTTTCTTAAACATGATCGTTAGGCCGTTGTTAATTTTCTTTACACTACCGGCCACCATTGTAACTTTTGGCTTATTCATTTTTGTAATTAATGCCTGTATTATTTTATTAGCAGACAGTTTGGTAGACGGCTTTGTAGTTGCTGGTTTCTGGACAGCGCTGTTTTTTAGTATTTTACTATCTATATTTAGATCGGCATTATTTTCATTATTAAAAGAAGAAAAAAGGTAAAAAGAGTCAAGAAGTTTATAACCAGGTGTTAAGGCATAAAAAGTACTTTTTAAAAGTCTTTATTCTTGGTGCTAATTGTCTTGTTTCTAAACAAATAAAAGTGTATTTTTGTACTCGATTTTTTAAAGCATAATAGAACAAAAATGAAGATTACAAAACAAAATGTAGATGCGTTAAACGCAGTTGTAAAAGTAGATATCGTTGCAGATGATTATCAAAAAAAAGTAGATAAATTGTTAACAGATTATCGTAAAAAGGCAGATGTTCCTGGTTTTAGAAAAGGACATGTACCAATGGGTATGATTAAAAAGCAATACGGTAAATCTATTATGATAGATGAGGTAAACAAGCTTTTACAAGAGTCTTTAAATAAATTTTTAGCAGAAGAAAAATTAGATATTTTAGGAAATCCAATTCCTAGAATGACAGAAGATTTCGATTGGGATGCAGCTGTATTTTCTTTCGAATTCGAATTAGGTTTAGCACCTATTTTTGATGTAGATCTTAAGTCGAAAAAGAAAGTAACACAATATAGTATTGTTGCTACCAAAGAATTATTGGATGAAGAAGTAAAAAACATTCAAAACAGATACGGTAAAGTTAGCCCTTTAGAAGTAGCAACAGAAAAGGCAACTGTAACCGGTACTTTTGTTAATGAAGAGAGTGAAATTAATAAAAAATCTTCTTTTTTAGTAAGCGACCTAAAAGGTAAAAAGAACGAAAAGAAAGTAATTGGTGCAAAAGTTGGTGATATAATTGAGTTAGATACCAAAAAATTATTTGAAGACAATAACAAGTTACAGCCTGTTTTAGGTATTTCTGCAGAAGTTGCTAAAGATTTAGAGATTACAGTTTCTTTTACAATAGAAGAAATTACAGAAACTACCCCTGCAGAATTAGACAAAGAGTTATTTGATAAATTGTTTGTAGATGGTTCTGTTAGTTCGGTAACAGAATTAAGAGAAAAAATAAAAGAAGATGCAGAAAAGCAGTTTAACCAGCAAGGAGATCAACAACTATTAAATGCAATTACAGAGCATTTAGTAGAAAACACAAAGTTTGATTTACCAGCTAGTTTTTTAAAAAAATGGTTAAGAACTGCAGGCGAAAAAGAATTAACTGAAGAAGAGGCAAATGCAGAATTTGAAAAGTCTGAAAAAGGATTGCGTTATCAATTAATCGAAGGAAAGATTATGAAAGATAATGACATCAAATTAGACTACAAAGAGTTGGTAGATTATGCAAAAGGATTTATCCGTACGCAAATGGCTCAGTTTGGTAATATGAATCCAGAAGAAAAAGAATTGGATGATATTGCTGGTAGAATTCTACAAAATCAAGAAGAAGCTCAAAAGTTACAATCTCAATTAATTAGTC
>JGI26083J51738_10001760_pt1 | contig 11504 bp, 10 predicted proteins | sample SaaInl85LU_5_DNA_FD_51738 | JGI IMG/M metagenome (IMG submission 51738)
CCAGAACCTGCGGCAGCTCAGACCGATGAGACCCACGATAACTATGCGTTCATGAGTGCCCAGGATCTTTACGATGCGTTATCCCAAGAATCTCAGGTTGCTCTTGGCTACTTGCTCGGGATCGTTGACGCAAAGAAAGGACCACAGCCTGACGGCTCATGCTATACCGTACCATGGCAATCTGATGCGGATGAGGTGTTGGTCAGTGCCTATTTGGAGTATTGGCCGGATGTTGCGGACTTCTCCTTAAAAGCGCCTGATGCATTGATTCATATGATGCAAAATCGATTTCCCTGCCATATTCAATAATGCGGCGCAACAAGGAATTGAGACTTTCGGTGCAGTCGTGTTGGCTCATGACGAGTAAGGCGTTATCTTTATGAATGGTTATATCGTTAGAACGAAAATAAAGGAGTGTCTCTATGCGTGTCGATCTTCTCAAAGCTTTGGTCATCGTGATGGGTCTCGGATTACTACCATTGCCCTCGCTGGTGAGCACTGCGGCTGCTGAAGAACCAAAGACATGCGCNGACGGCAAGCCTTGTCCAACAGACTCTGAATTGGAAGACTCTTGTTCAGATGAAGGGCAGTCGTTATAACAGTTAGCCGTCTTCGAAGATAAAAATCGATAAGGAAATTGAACATGGGTATTCAAAAAACTCTCGCTGGAGCGTTAGTTGCGGTTGCGATGACGATCGCTCCGTTTGCAGCCAACGCTGAAAATAAGCCAGTCGACATCACTTTTGGTGGAAAAGCGACTGCACAAGTCAAGCACAACGGGAAAATGATCACGATTCAACGTGTGCAAGATAATGGCAATAACGTCGATGCATCGTTTGCGAAAACGTCTCGTCCTTGTCCTCCATTTTGTATCCAGCCAATCAGTCTGGCACCAGGTGTAGAAACCATCGGTGAAAACGAAATGATCGACTACCTCGAGCAAATGTCNGCAGGTGATGATTCAATCCTCGTGATCGATTCAAGAACACCGAATTGGGTTGAGCGCGGTCAAATTCCTGGTGCTGTCAACATTCCTTGGACTAAGTTGAATACAGCGAAGGGTGCTGATCCACTGTCGATCGGTGAAATCATGGAAGGTGATTTTGGGGCGACTTCGTTCGATGGCCTTTGGAAATTTGGAAAGGCAAAAACGCTCGTGATGTATTGTAATGGGATGTGGTGTGGTCAATCGCCAACCAATATCAAAGCTCTTCTTGACTTTGGTTACCCAGCACACAAGATCAAGTGGTACCGCGGTGGTATGCAAAACTGGGCGAACCTCGGTTTGACCACAGTCAAGCCGTAATGGCCTGATATCTGACAGAGCCCGCGCAGTCCCGCGGGCTTTTTTATGTTTGCCTGTCAGGTTCTTGTAACGTAAGCCTGAGAGTTGTAGTATTCGCGACCTTCCATCACGGCGCGTTGGCAGAGTGGTTATGCAGCGGATTGCAAATCCGTGGACATCGGTTCGATTCCGGTACGCGCCTCCATTCAATAATTTATTAATTTAATTGGTTTTATTTCAATTGCGCGCCTCCAGTGACTCACGCGAGTTCATGAAAAGTTGTCACTGCCATCCATAATTTGCCGATTAATTCATCAGTCATTGTTGTTCGTTTACTCGATGGGGGGGTGTTGAGACAGCGATGGTGGGCTGCAAAACGGAGAGGATCTTGACGTTTGCGTATCAACTTGTCATCTTGTACGACCAGTTGTAGGAGTCTAGAGCTGAGATTATGTTTTCGACCGGGCGTTGATATGGCAAACAACTTTGATAACGAGACCAGCAGAGGTTTGGCGCCGATAACAAGACAGAAGCTTTCGGAGCAGGTGTTTGATCGGCTATGGGAGATGATCGTCTCAGGCGATTTGAAACCCGGGGATACGATCCCGTCAGAGCGTAAACTAATGGAAAGATTTGGAGTCGGGCGACCTGCCGTTCGTGAGGCCCTTCAGATGCTGGCAAACAAGGGAGTGATAACCATCTCTCACGGCGAAAGTAGTCGTGTTAATGAGTTCAATGCCAACATTGTAATGGATCAGGTGGATGAGATTGCGAAATTGCTTCTGTCAGCTGATCCCACCAACCTAGATCACCTGAAACAACTTAGGAAAATTCTTGAGGTAGGGACTGTTCGTGCGGCTGCCTCGAACTGCACGGAAGATGATATTCGTCATTTGCGGACGCTAGTAGACATCCAGGAAGGCCAGGCTGAATTCCCTAAACAGTTTATTCAAACAGATATTGCTTTTCATACAGCCATCGCAACAGCCACACGGAATCCCCTTTTGCAGGCGGTGACTAAAGCAATGCTGACTTGGTTGTTCGCCTACTATAAACCACTACTCCATTGGTCTGGTCGCGAAAACACAACGTTAATGGAGCATCGAAGGTTGGTTGACCATCTTGAAGCGCATGATGCTGAGGCCGCCGCTAAACTTGTCCTTCAGCATCTCGATCGATCTGACCCACTCTACGTTAATTCCTGAAAGTAAGAATCGCGCGATCATTTAAATCCACCGATTAAGTGAATTTTTGGATCGGCACGACCAATATGTCTTGCGCTAGTTTCGTTTTTCCGCGCTTTTTGTCCGCGCTTGCAGTGATTTTTTCCAGGTGCGCCAGACGGAATCCACAATTAAATTTCTTTAAGTCTTGACATGGTGACATGGTTATATACTAATTATACCAGTTTGTCGGTGGAGGCCGCCAAATATAACCAGGAGGACTAACAATGCTCAAAGCTACTATAAAAATCATGGCCGCTAGTATTACAGCATCTGCGTTACTAGCCGGAACTGCATCCGCTCAAACCACCCTGCGTATCCAGACGCACCAAGGGCAATCGTCATCTTATGGCGCAGCCATTCAGGAATTTGTCGATTCTGTTGGCGTCATGTCCGGTGGTGATCTTCAGATCGAGATGTACTACTCATCATCGGTCGTTCCATCGGCCGAGACGTTCGATGCCGCCGTAAACAGTATTCTTGACTGNGATATGACAAATGGCAGCTATCAGTCTGGAAAAAATAAGGCGTTCCAGTTTGTCGCTGACACCATGGGTGGATACGACACACCATTGCAATACCAAGCTTGGGTTGAGATGGGTGGAGGTCGAGAGGCAGTTAATGAGCTTTATGCACCGTACAATATGACGTTTATTGGCGCTCATGTTGGTGGACAAGAATCCTTGACGTCAACCAGACCGTTAGCGGGTGTTTCTGATCTAGAGAACTGGAAGTTCCGTGCGCCTCCAGGGATGGCTTCGGATATTTTTGCTTCTCTCGGCGCGAAGCCNATTGTGATGGACTTTTCTGANGTCATCACTGCGCTGGAATCTGGAATTATTGATGGAGCAGATGCCTCAACGCTCGGTAACAACCTGCGCATTGGTACTTATGACATTGGTAAGCACACTAACTTCCCAGGATTTCACTCAATGGCGTCAGATCACCTTGCGTGTCGAACAGACGTTTGGGAAGGGTTGAGTAAACAGCACCAAACAATTATCGAGACGGCTTATCAAAATGTTGCGATGGATCTTATCCTTCAAACANTGGTAGATAACGGAGAGGCGTTGGCGAAACTACCAAGTATGGGTGTGACAACCTATAACTGGTCATCAGAAGACCGTGCCAAGTTCCGTGCTGCAGCGAGAGAGCAGTGGGATGTCTACGGTGGCGAAACCAAAGAAGGAAAGGCGATGGTTGAGAGTCATGTTTCATTCATGAAGCGAATCGGTCTAATCCAGGACTAACCCGAGAACTAATCGAGGGTTTGCACGATCTCGTCTCGCGCGAGGTCGTGCCTTTTTCATCAATGAATCGATTGGCCTGTCAAAGGAGGGATAAGTGGAAGAACATAAGCGCACTGGACCTTTAGACCTGGTCACATGGAGTATCAGTCGGGTAGCAATGTGGCTACCGATGTGCATCGTTAGCATTATATTTTTCGAAGTGATGATGCGTTACGTTTTCGGCAGTCCGACGATGTGGGTCAACGAGACTTCTCTCTGGATCGCTGGGGCTTTGTATTTATTCGCTGGAATCTATTCGATGCAGCAGCGTAGCCATATTCGAATCTACATCCTTTACGATTTGTGTCCTCGATGGTTGCGGCGCACTTGTGATGTTATTTCTGTTTTCTGCATTGTTGTCTTTGCTGTCGCTCTAATCTGGGGCGGATTTGATGATGCCTTGCGTAAGTTTTTAACCTGGGAAAGGTTCGGTACAAAATTTGACCCTCCTATCCCGGCTACCTTGAAGCCGCTCATTTTGATCACGATGGCAATCTTGGCCCTTCAAGCGATTTCTAATCTGATCTACGACTGGAATACAGACCAGGGTGAATCCCAGTTAGCTGAAAACGTGAGCGAATTGATGGGATACATCGGTGGTGATCAAGCGGACGCGCGATCTTCCGATGACCCATCAGCGCATGACGATGTCAAACGTTCACAGAAGGTTCAGTAGATGGATATCGGAACTATATCGTTGGTTCTTCTTTTTGGAATGGTGGTCCTATTAGCGATCGGCATGCCATTGGGTTTTGCGTCTGGTTTCCTTGCTGTTGTTGCCATGTTGATGAAGTTTGGTCCGGACATTTTGTTCTCGAACTTTGGTACTGGTCCACTGAATTTGCTTGGTCAACGGATCTATGGAATTACCACCAGTTATGTCCTCATTTCGGTTCCATTATTTATCTTTATGGCCAACCTATTGGAGCGTTCAGGTATTGCTCGAGATATGTACGACACCCTCGAAGCTTGGATGAGCCGAACGCGTGGCGGAATTGCCGTAGTGACCGCATTGATGGCAGTAGTGATGGCTGCTATGTCGGGAATTATTGGAGGGGAGGTTGTTCTATTAGGGTTGATCGCTCTACCCCAGATGTTGAGGCTTGGTTACGATCGGAACCTCGCTATCGGGACCATATGTGCTTCGGGTTCACTGGGAACAATGATCCCTCCATCGATTGTTCTGATTTTTTATGGCTTGATTACCGACACCAGTATTCATGCGTTATTTCAGGCCGCGTTTATCCCTGGCTTCATTTTAGCTGCCTGTTATATCGCCTACATTCTGATTCGAACCAACCTCAATCCAGCTTTAGCCCCCTTACCTGAGCCAAAAGACACAGATCTAACGAGCCGGCAAAAACGTATTTATGGACTCGCTTTATTGACTATGTTGGTCGGCGCTGCGGCAGGCATCATGGCCATTCGTGGAGTGTATTTAAATGTGTTTGATCTCATCGAAAGTGATACAGGCGGTATCACACGCGACTTCATTTTAATGTCTGCAGCACTGTCGGTTATCTGTGGTGCTTTCTTATGGTTTTGGATAGGACAAAGAGACGCTCGCGCTGCGTGGCTGAACGGTAAAGGAATGGTTGTTCCTCTGTTGATTGTCTTTGTCGTACTGGGATCCATCTACGGTGGGATTACGGGTATCACTGAGGCGGCAGGCATTGGTGCCATGTCCGTTTTGATCTTGATCATATTGCGAGGGGAGTTTGCCTGGAGCCTATTGCGTGATGCGTCGTTACGCACACTTAAATCCACCGGGACGATTATGTGGGTAACCATTGGTGCAACTGCTTTGGCGGGCGCATTCACTCTGTCAGGTGGTCCGACCTTTGTTGCTAACCTAATCGTTGGTCTTGAGTTACCAACGCTCAGCATTCTGCTGATCATGATGCTGTTTTTCCTGTTTATGGGTGCATTCATGGATTGGACCGGGATTGTTTTGCTCGTGATGCCGGTATTTTTACCGATTGTGTTGAAGCTTCCGTGGGACGAATTGGGCTTGACAGGTGGGCTCGATAGTCAGCTCGCAGTTCAGGTCTGGTTCGGAGTTTTGTTCTGTGTGAACATGCAGGTTAGCTTCTTATCGCCTCCATTCGGCAATGCCGCGTTTTATCTGAAATCAGTGGCTCCTCCACACATTACTCTTCCACAGATTTTTCGGAGCTTCCTCCCGTTTATCGGTATCCAACTGATGGTGCTGATGCTGATTTTACTTGTCCCGCAGATCACCACCGTGTTTTTGCGTTAATTTGCCGAAGGCCAGTCTGATGAGTTCAACCCTAATCAATTCTAACCGTATCGAAGCTGACTACCTCATCGAGACAGCCTTCGATCCTATGCAAGCAGCCGAGATCATGGCCGGTGAGCAGTCGTCGGGAACGTTTGTAGCCATTCCAGGTGAGACTCCTGAACTCAAGGAGCGATCAGCTGCACGGGTCGAGCGACTGGAGGTTTTCGGTACTGTCTCGGGGCCTACATTACCTGGATCAGGCCTTCCTAAATCTGGTGGTGGGCAGCGTCAACAGGCGCGAGTGACACTGTCTTGGCCAATCGCAAATCTGGGGCCGTCTTTGCCAAATTTGATCGCAACCATCGCGGGAAATCTATTTGAACTGAAGCCTTTCTCAGGACTCCGGCTCGTCGATGTAAGACTGCCTTGTGCGTTTGCCGAGAAATATGATGGACCACAGTTTGGGATGGAAGGCACGCGCCTTCTGTCCGGTGTCGAAGGTCGCCCATTGATCGGAACGATTATTAAGCCCAGTGTTGGATTGAATGCCGACGATACTGCTGTTTTGGTGGATAAGTTGTGTGTGGGCGGTATCGATTTCATTAAGGACGATGAACTACAGGCTGACGGCCCAGCTTGTCCATTTGAGGACCGAGTGCGTGCGGTCATGGCTGTTGTCAATAAACATGCCGACAAGACCGGCAAAAAGCCAATGGTGGCATTTAATCTGACTGGTGATATGGATGATATGAGGCGCCATCACGATATTGTTGTCGAGCATGGCGGCACATGCATCATGGCTAGTCTGACGGCAGTTGGAATGACAGGAATGATTGAGCTTCGCCGTCATAGTCAGTTGCCGATTCATGCACATCGATGTGGTTGGGGTGCATTGACGCGCGAACCGATGCTTGGTTGGTCCTATCCAGCATGGTCAAAGCTGTGGCGTTTGGCTGGAGCTGACCACATGCATGTGAACGGACTAGATAACAAGTTTACCGAGGCTGACGATAGTGTCATTGCTTCTGCGAGATCACTCAATGAACCGCTTTTTGAACAAGCACCGATGCAAGCAGTTCCTGTTTTTTCATCAGGTCAAACCGTTCGTCAGGCTGCAGGGACTCTAAAAGCCGTTGGGACTCCCGATCTGATTGTGACTGCAGGTGGCGGTGTAGTGGCGCATCCNGATGGCATTTCTGCGGGTGTCACCGCAATGTGTGATGCTTGGGACGCGGCGATGGCTGGTGCGGATCTTGAGACTTATGCCAAAGATCATCCGGCACTTGCCTCTGCCTTGACGGTCTACTGACAGTGATGAACCTGAAGATTACTTACTATGGAGATGATTTCACCGGCGCATCAGCGGTGATGGAAGTGTTGTCGTTTGCGGGTATCCCAACCATGCTCTTCATGGACGTGCCTGATGAGTCGATGTTGGCTGATTTTCCAGATATTCAAGCCTTTGGTGTCGCAGGTGTGGCTCGTTCTAGAGACCCTGAATGGATGCAGGCGAATTTACCTTCGATGTTTTCTGCCCTGCATCAGTTCGATGCTCCAATCCTACATTACAAAACGTGCTCGACTTTTGACTCAGCACCTCATATCGGATCGATCGGAAAGGCAACCGAACTAGGTCATTCAGTACGAGAAGGTGAGTGGATTCCTTTAGTAGTTGGTGCTCCAGAAATGGGCCGTTATCAAGCGTTTGGAAATCTGTTTGCAGTGGTAGATGACAAAATCTATCGCCTTGATCGTCACCCTGTGATGTCCCGTCATCCGGTAACACCGATGGATGAAGCTGACTTAGGTAGGCATCTTTCTGCGCAAACTGAGCTCCCAGTTGGCGTTGTATCGCTGGCAGATATGCATGCCGGGAAGTCCGAGCAAACGCTTCTTCGTGAATTGAAAACAGGGGCCAAAATTATCGCATTAGATGTGGTAGACGACAGCACTCTGGCTGAAGCGGGTCGACTCGTTTGGCGAGGAGGGGAAACGCCCGTCTTCGCGATTGGTTCCCAGGGAATCGAGTACGCCCTCGTGGCTCATTGGATCCGACTAGGTCAATTATCAGCAACCCCCGATATCCCAGTGCTTCAGCCAGTCGAGCAAATATTNGCAGTTTCGGCATCAGTGTCGCCAACAACGGCGGAGCAGATCGCAAATGCTGAAGAGCAAGGTTTTGTTTATATCTCCTTCAATGCAACCAGTACAGCGGACCCCGATCAATTACTTGCCGAGCGTCAAAGAGTTCTCGCAGCGAGTTTGTTAGCACTATCGAACGGGCAGGATGTGATCGTCGCATCTGCACGTGGTCCAGATGATTCTGCTGTTGATTCCATGATGCAAGCTGCAAAAACACAGGGTGTGCCGTTGAATATCGCCCGCGATCGGCTGGGGGCTGCTCTTGGCGATTTGGTCGCGGATATCCGCCAAGAAACTGGTCTTCCTCGCATTGTTATCGCAGGTGGCGACACGTCTGGACATGCTCTGACGGCATTAGGGGCGGAAGCACTCTCTGCGATTGCACCACTGGCCCCAGGTTGTCCGCTTTGTCGGGTGCATACTCGAGCTAACCCTAAGATCGATGGGCTTGAAGTGGCACTTAAGGGGGGGCAAATCGGCGCACCTGATTTCTTCGTCCAAACTAAGACTGGTTATAGCAAATGGAATTGAGGCAAGGCTCAGCGTTGAGTCTGAGTGAATGAAAAATCGAAACAACTTTGAATAGGAGAAATACAATGACGACAGTGGCACTTTTAGGAGCCGGAGGAAAGATGGGNGTCCGTTTGGCGGCCAATCTTGCNAAATCGGACTATGAGACATTGCACGTAGAGGTCAGTCCTCAGGGCCAAGCTCGCCTGAAAGANGAAACAGGGCTGGATTGTGTCTCTCAAGCGGAGGCACTAGATAAGGCGGATGCAGTCATCCTTGCGGTACCAGATCGGTTNATCGGCAAGGTGCTAACCTCATTTGTATCGGAGCTAAAACCAGGAACGGCTGTCATTATGTTGGATGCGGCTGCTCCTTATGCCGGCGAGTTGCCTCAGCGCGATGACGTTACTTATTTCGTGGCTCACCCGTGTCATCCTCCCTTATTTAATGACGAAACCGAAATGGCTGCGAAGAAAGATTATTTCGGTGGGGTCGCTGCGAAACAGCATATTATCTGCTCCCTGGACCAAGGCCCGGAAGACCATTATCAGATGTGCGAAGACATTGCACGAGCGTTCTACGCGCCAGTCATGCGAGCTCATCGCTGTACGACTGAACAAATGGTCATCCTTGAGCCTGCATTATCTGAGACTGTCGGCGCTACATTTGCTAAGGCTCTAGCAGATGCGACACAAGCAGCTGCAGATCGTGGCGTTCCTTATCAGGCCGCTGAGGACTTCATATTGGGTCACTTGACTATTTTGCTGGCTGTAGCCTTTGGGCATCAACCAGGAGGTAAGCTATCTGACGCATGCCTGTTGGCGATTGAGGAGGCTGAGCCAATGATCTTTAAAGAGGGCTGGTTAGAGAGGACCTTCGATCCAGAATCGATCAGAGCATCGGTCAAATCAATTATTCGTTAATCTGCGATTCTTGTTCCTTTGGCATGCACGAAACACAAAGAACGGTGTGGAGCGATCATCGTGGATGTCAAAGAATCGATCGGCTTGTCGCTTGGTGAGATAGCCTTTGAATCAGGGCTTAATCAGAACCAGCTATAAAGTCGATCTACTTCTTTGATGGATGTTTTCAGGAGCCTGTGAAGTTAACCCAGATACCCGCATTGCACACTCTGTAGCACACTTTTATTTTTATTATTTAATACAATTGGTTATATGATAGGCAAGCTTTTGCAAATCCGTGGACATCGGTTCGATTCCGGTACGCGCCTCCATAACATCAATGCTTAACTGTGTAGGTTAGATTAACTCTCCGACCCAAAACTCTATCCTTTTGCGGCATCAATCCAACGAATGGATGCGAATACGATTAAGTCCATTTTATCTTGAATAAATCAATCGATTGTCTCTTTAAGTTACAAAAAGTATGCATATCATTTTGGTTGTGGTTATGAAAGATGAGGAAATATCATGGGTAAAAATGTTCTTTTGGTATCAGGAAGTGCTCAAGGTCGTGATGCATCAAGCCATAAGCTTGCGCAACAGGTGGTCGAGAAATTTGAGGTCAGTGAACTTAAAATTCGTGATCTATCTAATGGTTTGGCGAGCATAAACCATGATTGGGTTTCAGCTAATTTCGCTGATCAGACTGAGCGGTCTGAGGCTCAGAATGACACATTGCGCCAGTCAGATGAACTTATTGCCGAACTAACGTGGGCTGATATCGTTGTGATTGCAGCACCAATCTATAATTTTGGTGTGCCGAGTGCACTCAAAGCTTGGGTGGATTATGTGTGCCGGGCGGGATTAACGTTTAACTATACAGAGACTGGTCCAGTGGGCTTACTCTCTGGAAAGCGAGCCATCCTAGCAATTACATCTGGTGGTGTACCGGTTGACTCACCAGTCGATTTTGCTACGCCGCATCTGCGGCAGGTCCTCAACTTTATTGGGATATCGGAAATTCAGACGGTTCGTGCAGATCAGCAAGTGACAACCGCTGATTTTATGGATCGAGCTAATAGCGACCTTTTGGCTATTGGTTGAGAGTTGCGACGGAATTGCGTTGAGTATCGAGTAGTTATCTTCGTGTTGTGCGGACGCTGGCGATAGACCAGAAAGCAGGTGAAAGCGGGGCTTAGGTTACAACACTGCCCCTAAGAGGCCTGATAAATGCGCCTTTGTCGGCGTTTGACATAACTTTTGATGACATATTCTGGTGCTTTTTGCTGTCGCCAAGCCTCGAGAAGCCAGTTCATTTCCAGTTCACCAAGCCAATTGTCATTCGGGGGATCGAGATCCAAATTGCTCGGAAAAGGGTAGGCATCGACTAATGCACGAATGGTTCTTGCAACAAGATGCTCATCGGTTAGGTGCAAAAGATGTGGGTAGACGCGTTGGACGAGTCCAACGAAATCAAGGTGTTCCATTGGTTTCGCTAAAGCAGACGAAATCTGCAGCAGATTGACTAGGCGTGCCGTTGATGTGTGATTTCCACCTGCTGCGTGGAAGATGCTTGGATTAAAAAATACTAGATCCCCCTTTTTAAACGGGATCTGACTATGCTCGCGTTCGAAACGGGCTTGTTCCTTGGCTTGGCGATAGGTGAGGTAGCCGTCAGGATCATGTTGCGATCCCAGGAGGAGCTTTGTCGGACCCATTTCAACCGGTACATCGCAATGAATGATTGCTCCTTGAAGTGTCAATTGCGCAGAAGCTCGACGGATAAGATCAGGCATCTCTGCCACTAGTGATTCAGGATAAAAACCTAAATGATAATCTCGGTGACCCGTTTGCGGGGCGCCACCAGGAACTACGACATTCACTTGAGCAGTGATTTGATAGAGCGGACCT
>JGI26083J51738_10001763_pt1 | contig 11495 bp, 9 predicted proteins | sample SaaInl85LU_5_DNA_FD_51738 | JGI IMG/M metagenome (IMG submission 51738)
TTGCGCATCTGCCCAAGGGCGGATTTTGTGGCGGGGCTGGCCCCCTCCATCAGGTTGATCATGCGGTTGAGCCAGCGGGACGGCACGGTTTCGGTTTCCGTATCGCGCTTGGACCTGCTGAGCCAAACCTCGGGCGCGGCGGCGGCCTGTTGGAAATCATGGGCTGAAAGACCGATGCGCCGATCNGGNAGACGCAAGCCCGCCTCGGCCCGCAAAGCGCGGTTCAGCCAAGGATCAGCGCCGGGATTAGCGGGCCATGTCCCCTCGTTCAGGCCCGCCAGAATGACGATATCCGCGCCTTGAACGCGGGCCTCCATTGCGCCCCAAATCATCACATCTGCATGGGGTCGCACAGGGTTACGGACCTCGCCGGTCTCAAGAATGGCGGAGAACAAATCACGGTAATCGCGCAGCGACATGGTCCCTGCTGCATCTGCCTCATGGGTCAGCTCGGTGATCAATCGTCGCGCCTCAACGCCCGCGCTTTCCAGCCAGAGCGCGCCGCTAGTTCCCTGCTCGGCATCGGGGCCCGCGCAGAGCGCTTCGGCCAAGGCAATGTGATCGCTCAAATGATCTGCCAAGGGGCGGGGGCCTGCGGCGCGGGGAAGGTCCAACAAGAGCTGACCAACCCAAGCGGCCCATTGAATGGCTCCCACATCGGTTTTGCGCTTCTCGGCCCATGTCACAAGATCGGCACGGCGCGGGAAGGCGGGACCGCCGCGCAGGCAGTCCAGTTCAAGATCGCGCGTGCGGCGCAAATGATCGCCACGGTCCTCGCTGCCTGTATTGGTCAGCGGGTGCTTGAGCAGAACCAGAAGATCCTCGCCCGTGACAGGGCCAAGGCCCAATTCAGCGATATGGCGCAAGAACCGACCGGGGGGTGTTTGCGACAGGCCAACGCCTGCGCTGTCATCAGGTGTGATCCCCCAACGGTCCAGCGCAGCTGTCACCTGACGGCCCAAAACGCGATCGGTTGAGACCAAGGCCGCGCGTTGCCCATCCTCTACGGCGCGGCGCAAACGCAGTGCGATGGCGGCGGCTTCTTCCTGCGGGGTTGTGGCCTCGATCAGGGTGACCTTTTCCATAGCTTCATCTGGGTCGGGCAGGGTCGGGCCTTCGCTGAGCCATTGATCGGTCATCGGCGCAGGGCGCAATGCAAGGGATAGCAGCTTGTTGCGCCCTGCCACGGGCGACAGGCTGGATGGCCAGCCTTGCACATCATTTGCGCGCAGCCCCATCGTGGCAAGATATTGGCCCAAACGATATTGCGGATGGTCTTCGCCCGCCAATCCCGGGGGGTGGCGATCACTGAGCAGCCTCTGCCAGACCTCCTCGGGCATGTCATAATCAAGACCNGGAAGGATCACGGCGCCTTGGGGCAGATGGGCCACCGCCTCCATCAAACGCCGCGTTGCACCGCGCGAACCTGTGGAGCCCGCAACAATCAGCGGATGATTGGGCGGCTTGTCAGACCAATGCTGCACGAGCCTATCGATCAGGGCGGTCTGCCGCGCCTCGGGGGTCATGCGGCCATCCTCGGGTTCGAAATAAGCGCTGACGATATTGAGGAATTGAAGGGCGCGATCCCAATGCTGCGAATGGCCTTCGACATTCAGACCGCGCAGATCCTCGGGGNTGACGCGTTCCTCCTGCATCTCGGCTAGAATTTCAGCAAGGCTGTCGGCAAGATCATAGATCGCCGAGCGCGGGGCCAGTTGTGGGTCCTGATCCAGCAATCTGCCGATGAATTGAGACAGCTCCAAACGCAGGCGCAGCGGCGACATGGCTTTGGGCAGACCCGCGATATCGGGGATTTCGGAGAGATCGCTAAGCGCACGGATGCGGGGCAGGAAACTAGCATTGCGGCTGGCATAGCGCGCATGCAGATGGCGCTGCATCCGACGGGTATTCACCCAAATCTCGACACGCGCAATCGCCTCGGGCGCCATCCCTTCAAGCCGCATATCCAGCCCCTCAATCAGCGCGGCCGAGAAATCCACGCCAAGGGGGGTCGCAAAGATGCGGGGCTTATCTGTATCGGGGAAGATCATGGCTCTGCCATCTCCAGCATGGCCTCGGCCAAGGCGATACCGCTTGGCTGGCCCACATCCGCCCAGTGGCCGTCATATAAAACGCCGTGCAAGCGCCCCTGACGCGCAAGGTCTTCCCAAAGGGGGCGGATCGGGAAAGCCCCGCCCGAGNATTCATTGAAAACGGCGGGCGAGAGAATTTGCGCGCCTGTATAGACCAGATCGCTGGATGCAAATTGCAGCGCACCAGACGGGGTCATGCTCAGCTCATCGGCATGGTCGCGGCCAATGGTTCGCGACAGCGGCACCAGCAGCATCAAACCATCCATCAAGGCAGGATCCCAAGCTTGCGCCAATTGCTGCAATGGGTTCGGGCCAGACCAGATATTATCGGAATTCATAACCCAGAACGGGGCCTGTCCGAGATGGGGAAGCGCGTTGAAAACTCCGCCGCCTGAATCGAGAATTTCAGGTGTTTCATGTAACACGGTTACGCCGCTTCTGTCTTCCAGATGGGATATAACCTGATCGGCCAGATAATGCGCATTGACCACGATGCGCTCGACCCCGCCTTGATGGGCCTGATCCAGAGCGTGATCGAGCAAGGGCTTGCCCGCGACCTCGATCATGGGTTTGGGGCGGGTCTTGGTGAGCGCACCCATACGTGTGCCGAAACCAGCCGCAAGAACCATGCAGGCCGCGGGCAGCAAACTCACAATACCGCCTCGGGCACATGGGCTTTGACCAAACGGGTGACGGCAGGGCTGATCTCTTGCAATTCGGGATGTGCCACGGCGCGTAGAATATGGCCTGCAACACGCGGCATATGGGCGAGGTATCCGATTTTGCTCTGCTCGTTGGCCAAGCGGGCAAAGACACCCAGAATGCGCAAATTGCGCTGCACGCTGATCAAGTCGACGCGCAATTCAAGATCCTCGACACCGATCGCAAGGGTCTTGGCATGGCGCTGATCAACTCTTGTCGCAGGCTTGGCGGGATGTCGCGGCGCGCATCATCGACCAAAGAGGCAAGATCATAGCCCAAAGGCCCTGTCAGCGCGTCCTGAAAATCGAGCAAGCCCATACGACGGACGCCATCGCGATCTGGCAGCCAGATCAGGTTATCGGCATGGAAATCGCGCAAGACGGTCACAGGCGTGCCGCGCAATTTCCAGACGCAAAGCTGCGTGAGCTTGGCGAAGAAATCACGCTGGTCTTGTTGCACGGGGTGATCCGCGGGAAGCTGTTCATAAGCGATACGAACCATATCGGCCATGCCGATCGGGGTCATCAAGCTCAAGCCTGCCATAGCACCAGTTGTCGCCAGTTTTGACAAGACGGTCTCGGCCGCGAGATAGACGGTCTTTTCAGTCTGTGCATCCTGTGCGGCAAGTTTGGAGACCAGCCCGTCGCCGTAATCCTCAATCACCATGAGCCCCAGCCTTGGATCGGCGGCGAAAACCGCGGGAGCAGATAGGCCAAGACCTGTCAGATAGGAGGCAATCTTGCGAAAAGCCTCGAAGCTTGCGGCCTCATCCTCAGGGATATGCATCAAGAGCGCGGTTTCATCGGCTTGGCCATCGCGGCTCAAGCGCCAATAGCGCCGCCCCGAAGCGTCCCCTGCCAAAGGCGTGGTCTTGGTGCCGCCCCAGCCCGAGCGAAGAAGAAATTTGTCTATAAAATCGGTCACGCGGGGCGCTCCATGGTCTTGGCCAAGCGCTTGGCCAGACTTGAATTGGCTGTTGAAAAAAGGCTCAGCCGTCTGAAATCAGGGTTTTGCGGGTCATAATCGAAACGCAACCATACTGCCCCGTCTGGTAAGTCTTGATCAAGCCGTTCGGGCCATTCGATCAAAGAAATTGCGCTCTCGAAGGCCTCGTCCAGCCCAAGCTCCCAAAGCTCCTGCGGGTCGGTCAGGCGGTAGAGATCCGCATGCCAAATCTCGACGGCTTTGGTGGCATAGGTCTGGACCAAGGTGAAGGTTGGCGAAGGGACATCCTCAGACAGCCCGTCTGCTGCCAGAAGATGTTGGATAAGTGATCTGGCGAAATGCGTTTTGCCTGCGCCCAAATCTCCCGAAAGCAGCAAGACATCCCCCCCCTTTAGGTGATCTGCCATGCGTTCGGCCAGCGCCGTCGTTGCCTCAGCATCGCGCGATGAGAATTGGCAAACAGCCTTGGAAAAGGCGGCAGGTGGGCGGGCAGTTTCGGCTGTCATAACAGTGAGTTTATCTGACTGCGTCCGAGCGACAAGCGCTAAGAGCCACCCTGCTTGGAAAGGTGTGAGCGATCAGCCCAAAGGCGACTGGGGCATGTGAAAGCTAGGCGCTTTCAACGCGTGTCTCAATGGGGTGCGATAGGGGCTCCGCCTGTGTGAATTCCAGTTTGATATGGCCTGACCGCAATGGAGAAACCGTAACCGCCAAATGACGCCCATCCAGCAATTGGAGTTTGCCCTGCCAAGGCTTGCGCGCGGCTTCAAAGCTCACGGCATCTTCAATCCTTGTCCAGATTTGCGTGGGCGCACAGGCAAGTTCAAACCGCGTGACGGCCTCACGCAAGGTGAGCGTTCCGCCCTTTTGATCCGTGCCAAGCTGCCAAAGCCGATCAAAAGCCGCATTGCGAAGCTCCATTACCCCGTCACCAGAAAAGACAGCAATCGCCGAGGGGCTTTCATCAAGCACTGTTTGATAAAGCTCGAGGTTTGATCTGAACTTGCGGGTCAGAGACACCTCGGAGCTGATATCTTCGAACATCAAGGCCACCGCACCATCAGGATGGGGGCGGCCCAGAACGCGGTAGGTCTGCCCTGTCGGCAGGGTCCAGTATTCCTGATAGGTCCCGTTCTCCGAACCTTTTTCGATATTGGCGAGGTTTTCGCGCCAAGCTTTGTAGTTCTTCGGCTCAGGCATGCGTTGATGTTCGCGCAATTGATCCAGAAAATCGAAGAGCAGGGGCCGCCCGCTCAACCAAGCGGCGCTCAAAGTGGTGAGTTGGACGAGCGCGGGGTTGAACATCACCAAGGCGCGACTCTTGTCAAAAATGGCAAGGCCAACGGTCAGTTGGGCAATTGTTTTGGCAAAGGTTTGAACCGAGTCCCGCTTGCCCTGTTCGGCCTGCATGACCCTGTCCATTGGAATGGCGGAAAATATCTTCTCACCCTTGGCCAGCGGGGCGACAGACACTTCCCACCACCGCGCCTGTGCATCCTCATTCTCGGCGGGGATTGGCAGCTCGCAAGAGAGTGGCGCCTGCGGGTCAGGCGTAGCGCCCAAGGCTTCGGAGAAGATATTGGGCAATGGCCAAAATACCGTTTCTTGGCCTTTTTGAAGCGTGGCCAGCAAGTTGAAATAGGCAATATTTGCCCAGATCACATCGCCCCCATCATCGCATTTCCACATCACCGTAGCGCAAAGATCGAGGGATTGGCGCAATGCGTCGATCTCATCTTCAAGCAGCGAGACGGTTTCACTGGGCAGGACCTTGTTTTTGCCCAACTGGCGCAAAGACGAGACCGTGATGCTGAGATGGTCTTTCTTTGTCGCGCCCGTAATCGATACCGGATCAGCGCCAATCTTCTCCTCAACCCGAAAACCCTGCCCGCGTTCGCGCAAGATATCCATTTTGGAACCGATCTCAGGATTGAGCAAAGACAGCCCTTCAACCAGATTATCCCATGCGCGGGTGCGATCTTCAGGATCTGTCAAGAAACAGTCAAAACCCGTATTGTCCGACACCAGATACCCGTTCCTGAACTCATATCTGAGCGGAATATCCGAGGGCTGCCATCTTGGCCTGCTGCTTTTGAGATGGGCTTGGCGATTGGTCCAAATGGCGACAGCAAGGATCAACAGGCTGGCCAAAAGGCATGCCACGCCAATCGCAAGGACGCCGTCCGGACCTGAGAGGCTCATCATGTCTTCCTTTCGCCTATTGGCTAAGGAAGTCTTAATGGAGCGAGCTTAACGAAGGGTTAAATCTCGATCGGTCGATTATCCCCGAGCGCGGCGGCGGCGGTCTCGGTTGAGAGGCTGATGGCTTCGAAAGGCCAGATCACATCAACCATTGCGCCCGTCTTTATTTCGCGATCTTCGGGCAATAAAAACGGGTCGGATGCGTTCTGGAAAGTGACTGTAGCACCCGAGCGTTCCAGCAAGGTCTTGGCAATAAACAACCCCAACCCCATCCCCTCATATCCAGGGCGGCCTTCATCGGAGGCATCGGGTTTGCGCCTGCGCAAGAACGGGTCGCCCAAACGCCCCAGCAGGTCGGAGGGATAGCCCGCGCCATCATCTATCACACGGATACGAATTTCAGAGTCGTTCCAGCGGGACTCGACCCAAACCGCGTCCTTGGCGAAATCGACCGCATTTTGCACGAGGTTGCGCAAACCGTGAATGATTTCGGGTTTGCGGTAGATGGTGGGAAGGCTGTCATCCTCGCTGACCGCGTTATTGAAGGGCGCAAAATCATAAAGCAGTTCGATACCGCGTTCCGAATGCGGTTCGGCGGCTTCGCGCACCACGGCTGAAAGCGGGGCGGATCGCATATGCAAATCATCCTTACCCGCGCGCCCCATGGAGCGCATGATATCGCGGCATCTATCGGCTTGCTCACGGATCAGCTGGACATCCTCAAAAAGCTCGGGTCGGTCGCTCAATTCATCGGCAAGCTCGCTTGAGACCAGTTTGATCGTGGCCAGAGGGGTGCCCAACTCATGGGCAGCGGCTGCAACCACACCCCCGAGATCGGTCAGTTTTTGCTCGCGCGCCAAGGCCATTTGGGTGGCCAGCAACGCTTGATTCATCGAATGCGCCTCGCCCGTCACGCGGCGGGCATAGGCCGATAGAAAGACAATCCCGATCACAATCGCTGTCCAGAAACCGATCACGAATAGCAGCGGCAATTGAAGGATTTCATCTGTGCCCGTGCGCAAGGGAAGATGTACAACCGCGATGGCGGAAATCATCACAACGGCGACACCCCCCAAAAACAGGGTCGAGCCAAGGGTCAGAGCGGTGGCTGATATCGTCACGGGCGCAAGGATCAGCAGGGCAAAGGGGTTGTTCAGGCCCCCTGTTAGGAACAGCAGGAAGCTCAGCTGGGTCAAATCGAACAGCAGCGTCAACATCGCATCGCGATCCGAGAGGCGTTGATTTCGCGGAAAGACCGACATCGCGATCAGGTTCGACAGAACGCTTGTGCCAATAGCAAGGAAGCACAGGCCAAGCTCTAGCCGCAGACCGAGATAGAAACTTGCGATCACAACGGTTATGGTCTGGCCAAGCACAGCCAGCCAGCGCAGGAACAAGAGGGTCTCAAGGCGCACCCATCCGCTGCGCGCGTCTTCGCTCAGAAGCCTTAGGGACGGATCATTGGGCGTTGCCATGGCTCGGGGCTTTCTGTCACAGGCGCGAGATCGTGAATTGATAGTCCCCCGAACATACGTGATCAACGCGTCACTGTAACCACCGATGAGAAGATCATGACCAGAACATATGCCATAAGCGCGGCGATCCTTATTGTTACCCTGATCTTGGCCACTGTGGTGATCGCCCTTTTCGGGCGCACAGGTGCGGGCTCGGATGATGTTTTCGCGCAATGCCGCAGCACGGTGATTGCAGGAGGGGCCGATACAATCGGTGGCCCGTTCGAGCTGGTCAGTGAAACGGGCGAGACGGTGACGGATGCCGATGTGCTGACCGAGCCATCCTTGCTGTATTTCGGCTATACATTCTGCCCTGATGTCTGCCCACTGGATACGGTGCGCAATGCCGAGACTGTTGATATCCTTGAGGGGCGCGACCAATCCGTGCAACCCGTCTTTATCTCGGTAGATCCCGCCCGCGACACCCCTGAGGTCGTGGCGGCCTTCACCGATAATATTCACCCACGCATGCTCGGCCTGACAGGCACACCGGAACAGACGGATGCCGCAAGCCGCGCCTATCGGACCTATTATCGGATCAATGACGAAGAGGATGATGAATATTACCTCGTCGACCACTCGACCTTTACCTATCTTGTCCTACCTGAGCATGGGTTTGTTGAGTTCTTCAACAGAGACATCGGGCCCGTAGATATGGCCGATAGGGTGCAATGCTTCCTTGACGCTGCCCAATAACAAAGGCCGCCTTCGTTTGACCACATAGCCAAACTGTGGAAAAGACGTTGTAATGCGGAACCACCGGAGGAGCGCGCATGTCTCAAGATCGAGTGCTGAGGGATATCGGCCCAGATAAATCATTGCTTCTAGTCGATGATGATGAGCCCTTTCTGCGCCGCCTTGAACGCGCCATGGAAAAACGCGGCTTTTCTGTTGAGGCGGCAGGCTCTGTCGCGGCTGGCAAAGCCATAGCCACAGCCCGCCCCCCTGCCTATGCAGTGGTTGATCTGCGTCTCGAAGATGGCAACGGCCTTGATGTTGTCGAAACCCTCCGCGCCAAACGCCCTGACTGCCGTGTCGTGGTTCTGACGGGCTATGGGGCAATCGCCACGGCGGTTGCGGCTGTTAAGATTGGCGCCACGGATTATTTGTCGAAGCCCGCTGACGCCAATGATATCACCGCGGCCTTGCTTGCCAGCGACGAAGAATTGCCACCGCCACCCGAAAACCCAATGTCCGCAGATCGCGTGCGTTGGGAGCATATCCAGCGGGTCTATGAGCTGTGCGACCGTAATGTGTCCGAGACGGCGCGGCGCTTGAACATGCATCGCCGCACCTTGCAGCGCATTCTGGCGAAACGGTCGCCCAAGTGAACATCCGCGGGGGGCTACTTGGCCTTGTGCTGCTTGCTGGGTGCACCCCGAGTAGCGATCCTGCGCCTCAGGCGTTTACTCTCGACCCGAATGGTATCCAGCCCGCAGGCACTGATCTGAGAATTGACTTCGGGCGCGCTCAAACAGGTGTGATCGAGACCGTTTCGCGCCTGCAGGGCGGGTCACCCGTAGAGGTCACCACCAATGCGCAATGTGGCGCAGGCGAGGTCACCGCTGCGCGTTGGTCCGATGGTCTGACACTCAATTTTCTTGTGGGCAGCTTTTACGGTTGGGTGCTTGATCAAGACGGGTTTGTCACCAGCGCTGGCTTTGAGGTTGGACAAAGCTTTGAGGGGCCGCGCTTTGAAGAAACCTCCCTCGGGCTTGAATTTGAACAAGGTGGTATTTTCGGCCTGATGGATGAGCAGGGCGAGGATATAGCGCTGCTATGGTCAGGCGTGACCTGCTTTTTCCGCTAACCACAGCGCCTTGTTGCTATAGCTGAGCCATCAATTCTTCATGACGTTTGGTGAAGTCTTTCCGCACCTCGGCTGGTGGGCGCAAGCGAAGCTGTAGATTGCTGATGAGGGCGTCACTGGGCCGCCCGAAAAACTTGTCGGCCTCACTTTCCAAGAACCCCGCAATTTGCACGGCCTCCAGCCAAGCAGAGATGCGATCGGCCTTTTTGATCTGGGCTTTAACGGTTTTTGGGAGACTTGCCGGCAATCCAAAGCGAATATGGATCGCGGCCATCAAACGATCATCCAAAGCCCCATAACCTGGTCCAACGGCTGCTTTTACAGGGCTGATCATGTCACCAATGACATATTCGGGCGCGTCATGCAGCAAGGCTGCCAAGCGCCATTTGATCGGCGCATCGGGGTTTTGCAGCGTGAAAATCTGTTCAACCAAAATCGAGTGTTCGGCAACGGAATACGCGAAATCTCCGCGCGTTTGCCCGTTCCACCGCGCCACGAAGGCAAGGCCGTGCGCGATATCCTCAATCTCGATATCGACGGGCGTTGGATCCAGCAGATCAAGCCTGCGTCCTGATAACATCCTTTGCCACGCACGAGCGGGTGCTTTTACCATGAGAGGACCCCTTAAATCTGATGGGGCAGGGATAGGATGTGTTACGCGGCAGGGCAAGTTTTCAGAAAATTCTAGGTGAAACTATGATTCCAGCTTAGCGTGAAGGCCCATACTGGGTTTAATTTAGGGGAAATGATAATGTCTAAAGATGTAAAAGATGCTGGAAAAAGCGTAAAAGGCGGCGGCAAAGACGCTGGCAAAGGCTCCGGCAAGGGCAAATAATCCTGCCAAAATTTCGAGTTGGAGGCCGCGCAATTTTGTGCGGCCTTTGCATGTGGCGGGTCCCGTTGCCACAGCCATGTTACTCGCCATTGCCGTATGGGGTTTCGGCTGCTATGTCGCCGACAAATCCGGTTTGAGACAGAGATGTGCCCAAGGAGGCAATTGTGACCGACTATATCGTAAAAGACATCAATCTTGCAGCGTTCGGCCGTAAGGAATTGGACATTGCAGAAACCGAAATGCCGGGCCTGATGGCCCTGCGGGAGGAATACGGGTCATCTCAGCCTCTGAAAGGTGCGCGCATCGTGGGCTCTTTGCACATGACGATCCAGACCGCTGTTCTGATCGAAACGCTGGTGGAATTGGGCGCTGATGTCCGTTGGGCCTCGTGCAATATCTTCTCGACCCAAGACCACGCTGCCGCTGCAATCGCTGCGGGTGGCACGCCTGTCTTCGCGATCAAGGGCCAGAGCCTTGAAGAGCATTGGGATTATCTCGACAAGTCCTTCATGTTTGACGATGGCCCCAACATGATCCTTGATGATGGCGGCGACGCGACCCTTTACGTATTGCTTGGCGCGCGCGCTGAAGCNGGCGAGGACATCATTCCTGTGCCCGCATCCGAGGAAGAAGAAGTCATCAAGGCGCAGATCAAAAAGCGCATGGCGGCTTCGCCTGGCTGGTTCACCAAAATCCGTGACCAGATCAAGGGCGTGTCCGAGGAAACCACAACTGGCGTTCACCGCTTGTATGATCTGCACAAGAACGGCCAATTGCCTTTCCCTGCGATCAACGTCAACGACTCGGTCACCAAGTCGAAATTCGACAATAAATACGGCTGTAAGGAATCGCTCGTTGACGGCATCCGCCGTGCGACTGACACCATGATGGCGGGCAAAGTGGCCGTTGTTTTGGGTTACGGCGATGTGGGCAAAGGCTCGGCCGCGTCGCTGGCGGGTGCAGGTGCGCGCGTTAAAGTCACCGAGGTTGATCCGATCTGCGCATTGCAGGCCGCGATGGACGGTTTTGAAGTTGTGCTGCTGGAAGACGTTGTCGATAGCGCCGATATCTTCATCACCACAACCGGCAACAANGACGTGATCCGCATCGAGCATATGCGCGCGATGAAGGANATGGCGATTGTTGGCAATATCGGCCATTTCGACAATGAAATTCAGGTCGCTGCCCTCAAGAACCACAAGTGGACGAACATCAAAGAACAGGTGGATATGATCGAGATGCCNTCGGGCAGCCGTCTTATCCTTCTGTCTGAGGGCCGTTTGTTGAACCTCGGCAATGCGACAGGCCATCCGTCCTTCGTTATGTCGGCCTCTTTCACCAATCAGGTCTTGGCCCAGATTGAATTGTGGAAGAACGGCGAGAACTACAACAAT
>JGI26083J51738_10001764_pt1 | contig 11493 bp, 8 predicted proteins | sample SaaInl85LU_5_DNA_FD_51738 | JGI IMG/M metagenome (IMG submission 51738)
CCCCCCCGCAGTAATTTATTTAGGCTTTAGCTTGAAATTTCTGGTATTAAGCATATTTCTCCAGCCGTGCCCTTAACTAAGTTCAAATGAAAAAACTTCCCCTCATTCTCCGAATCCGCGCTTATATTCTGCTGCTAGGATTTCTTTCAGCTGGCAATTCACATGGAGCAGGCATGGTCTCAGTCGACTGGGATAACTCCGACAACAACGCGGACGGTTTGATCTCCGGAACTCTCGGCGGTATCGGCGTCACACTAACCACGGGCACTTCTGGCGTCTTGTTTCCCCAGAACGGCGGAGTGTTTCTTAGCACGGGCACCAACTGGGCTTCCAATTTAGGGTCTGATAACGTCCCTGGTATCTCCGATTCTGGTATATTTAACGAAGGGGCAGTTATTGATATGGGGGCGGCGTCTTCAGGCCGGACAGAGATCGCATTCACACAACCAGTGACGAATCCGACGATTCTCATTAACTTCATTCACGATGGGTTCGTAGAGTTCAACTTCGATCCGCTAATGCCGCCATTGATCCTTGTCGACAGTGCTTCGCTCCCAGGACGTGGGATCGTTCCTTCAGGCATTGGCCCTGCAAACAATGTGTTCACGAACGCCAGCGTGGGCGACAATAGTGCGGACTCAGGGTTTGCGGTTCAACTCACAGGAACTTTTAATGAGATCGGTTTCGATACCTCTCCAGGAGTCAACGGTCTAGACTTTCAGACTGTGGGGTTTACAGTTCTTGCGACCGTTCCGGAGCCCTCGTCATCTGCTGCTTTGCTTGCTGTCGTCGCATCAGCAGTAATGATAGGAGTTCGAAGGAGACGATCCTAATCGCGCCAGGGCTTTGCTCAACAATCCTTCTGTCGCCGTAATCTACCGCCTAACTGGGAATTGAAAAGGGGACAAACGTGTAGGAATCTTCTGTCCCCCGAGAAAGGGGTCATGTCGTTACCTTTGCAATAAGCATCTGGTATGACGTCTCCTTGTCGTTTTTATTCTGTTTGAAGCTGCCCACGTAGCGGCTGACGGCGTGGGGGACTCCCATATTCAGGTTCTCTGCGATCCAGACATTCGTGGCACTGGTTTTGCATTTCAAGACCGCAGCAATCAGAATTTTCCAATCCGCCGACTTTAGCGCTGTGGTGATGTCAGCAGGGGATTTCTCGAGCGCCTCCATGCATTGTTCGAGCACCAGTTCCCATCTCAGCTCATTCGCTTCCTGGAGCGTCGCGCCATCGTAGCGAGGGACCTTCTTTGTTGTATTCTTCTCCTCTTCATCCTCACTCGTATCTTCCTTTATGACTTCGGCGATCAGTGCTTTCTTAAACGCTTTGGTTCCCAGCGCCCAGCCGCGACACATCTTATCAAAGGCCATCTCGTTTTGAGCCGCCTTGTCGGCCGTGAGCCAGTTCAGATAGTCCGCATACTTGCGACGGCCATAGCTGGTGTCCGCCAAACTACCCGCAGCGAGCAGAGCCCCAGAGCAATCCATGAACGCAGATCGCTTTGCCGGATGATTCAGATACCAATAGCTCGACCATCGGTAATCGCGCAGACCCGCAACGTCAGTCATGCGCGCACGCACTGGATTCAGGTGAGTATAATGGAGTAGGGCGCCAAGGTAGCCGTCTTCTTCGACGATCAAGCTCTTGTAGCGCCCTTGAAATAACTTCCCATGCACTTTCCGAAACTTGTGGTAGCGATTCGCAAAGGTCGATTGCAGCCACTTCATCCCATAGATCAAGTTCCCCTTCGGCGTCCGCACCACCAGGTGGAAATGATTCGTCATCACGCAAAACCCTTCGAGTATCCACCCGCACTTTTCGCAGGTCTCAAACAAACATTCCTCGAAGGACCGATGCGCCCCTTCATTAATAAACACATCCCGGCGGTAGTTCCCGCGATTGATGATGTGATAAACCCCATTCTCTTTCTCGATTCGTAGGCTACGTGGCATATTCGAGAGGCTTGCGGACAATGTAAATTATGTCAAATTGCAAAGGTAACGACATGACCCCTTTTGCTTCTTTGTCAAATTGCAAAGGTAACGACATGACCCCTTTTGCTTCTTCCTTTTGCTTCTTTCTTTTGCTTCTTTTGACCCCTTTTGCTTCTTTTTTTGCTTCTTCCTTTTGCTTCTTATGACCCCTTTTGCTTCTTAAGGTAACGACATGACCCCTTTTGCTTCTTGTGACCCCTTTTTGCTTCTTGATAGCGTTGGTAGCACTCGTAAAGCTTCAGTTATAAATGGCATTTTAAATTTGTGATAGGTTGAGTTTGAGTCTTTTAAACTCGTTCAGATGCGAGAATTCGACTTGATTCGTAAAGTCTTCTATTGTCTGAGTTAAACTCTGATTTCATATCACAATCTAGGCCGTATAAGTCCACGATTTCGTATGCTACCGGAGTATATAGGTTTCCAGAGCGTTCGATTTCGAAGCCTACGAGGAGGTGATAGGCGTCTTCTGTTACTTTTGAATCTTCGGATGGGGAAAGGTAGAAGGATCGCTGAGTTGTGCTATGATTAGCCGCGGCATAAGTTTTGACTTCAAAGTAAATGGGATATCCATCGGTTTCGATTCTCACATCAGGATAGCCTGTGGATTTTCCTTTGCCGCTGTTGGTTTTTGGAGCATTAGCATTAAGTCCAAGATCACGAAGAGCATTAATTACGAAAGGCTCCATGTCATTTCCAACTTCATTCGGTCGAGGTCTTTGAATTGGTTTTTCCTGGACGGTTTTGCAGACATGTTGCATCGCAGTGCGAATTGCTTTCAGTTGTTCTTGAGAGTCCTTATTTGAAGGATCGAATTCTAAGACCGCGGTATTGCAGAGAGCCTTGATTATCACTTCAAATGGTAGCCCTTTAATCGGTTTGATGAATTTAGCTAATGCATCTTCTAGTTTCTTTTCTCGATCTGTTGTCATGTTAGTTTTTGTAGAATAATGATACGGTTGCTGTTTGTTCCTGAATTGTTGTTTGTCACTCCCCAACAGTTTGATGTCTTTGTGAACTCTTGTTGGTTAATCATGACCCCGATTGTTTTCAGTGGTAGTCCGGCTGCTGCTGCAATTACATTCTTTTCGAGCTTCAAGGACCCATTTCGAACTTCGCCGACTTCAAATGCAATATGACCGCCCGCATGAGTTATTCTAGATAGTTCTAGGAGAGTTCTACGAATGAAGTTCTGCCAATCTTCTACATTACGATAAGATGATATTTTGACAGAGTCAGGGGCGGTCCCCAGGAACCAGCAACGTAGCCAATTGTCATTCTCGTAGTTTACGATGTCGAGAAAGGGAGGGGATGTAACCGTTAATGATACGGCGTTGTCGGGTATCTCGGGAGTGTGATCTGATTGTGCTGTAAGTGTGAATGAATTGGTCGTAGGGGGGGCGCCTTGTGAGAGTAATGTCTTAGACTTCTTTGCTATTATCGTTGGAATATCTCGAATCGTAGGAACTTGTTTACGTTTTAGGTTGATTCGTTTTTGACGATCGACAGTTACTGCTTGATTTGGGGGGAGTGTGTATACTGAGAAAAATCCAGATGAATGCCCGGTTAGTCGATTTAGGGCCACCATTCTTATCCAAGCATCAACATTATCCCATTTGCCTGATTCTTTGCGGATGATTAGCCAATGTCTTAATCCTTCAAGTTTTTTTAATGTTTCGGAGTGATAGAATGTTAACAGGTCATCTCGTTCGTAGCTATTAAATGAATCCCAAGGAATTGACTCTAGTCGTAAGAGGACGTCGTTGAGAGTGGGAGGGCAAAGGCGTGGCTCAATTAGTGCCCGACTCAATGGGTTTGTGTCGTTGCCGTAAGGGTTGCGACCTTTTAGTGCTGCTTCTAACAATGTCGTCCCCCTTCCCATAAACGGATCGTAGACGATGTCGCCGGGCTTTGTTAGGCGGTCTATAAAAAAGCCAGGAAGTTGCGGTTTGAAGCAAGCACGGTAACTTATTTCATGTAAACGGTGTGCTTGTCTCTGCTTCGATGTCCAGAATTCATTTATATAGTAAGGGATGCTATCATGGTGTTCAATTTTGGTTCGTTCTCCAAAAATATCATACTCACGCAATTCGGTTGAGAGGGGCGACTGAACGATTGTTGACGATTCTGGAGGTAATATAATCATATGTTTACCCAACGTAAGCCCGGGCGTTCTGGAACATCTTCAGCCATGGGCCGGCTTCGCCGGTGAACTGGTCGGTTGGCTTGTAGCTCATCTGGACGGAACGGAACAGTCTCTCAGGGTGCGGCATCATGATGGTAGCTCGGCCGTCGGCTGTGGTGAATCCTGTCGCGCCGGCGGGGGAGCCGTTCGGGTTGGCTGGATACTGCTCCGTTGGTTCGCCGTTGAAGTCGATGTATCTTGCTGAGATCTGATCACTGGTGAGGCATTTCTCGAAGTCGCCTGTGGCGGAGAAGTCGGCGCGGCCTTCGCCGTGGGCGACGGGGATCGGGAGGAGGCTGCCTTCCATTCCCTTGAAGAAGATGCTGGGGCTCTCGAGGACTTCGACGTTGGCGTAGCGCGCTTCGAATTGCTCGGAGCGGTTACGGACAAACTGTGGCCAGTGCTCCGCGCCTGGGATGATGTCCTTGAGTTGGGAGATCATTTGGCAGCCGTTGCAGACGCCTAGAGTAAAGGTGTTCTCGCGCTCGAAGAATGTTTGGAACATTGCCTTGAGCTTCGGGTTGTAGAGGACGCTCTTTGCCCAACCGGAACCTGCACCTAGGACGTCGCCGTAAGAGAAGCCGCCGCAAGCGACGAGGCCAGCAAAGTCGGCGAGATCGACTTTGCCGCTGAGGAGGTCGGTCATGTGGACGTCTATGCTCTGGAAACCGGCTTTGTCGAAGGCGAAGGCCATTTCGTTTTGGCCGTTGATGCCCTGCTCTCTGAAAATCGCTACCTTCGGGCGATTTTCAGAGATGGCGGATGAATGATGAATGATGGCGGATTCGACCTCTTCGACGTCGAAGGTGAGTTTGATTAGGATGCCGTTGTTCTCTTCTAGGAGGGCGTCGTATTCTTCGCGGGCGCAGGCGGGGTTGTCGCGCTGGGCTTGCATGTGGAAGGTGAGCTCGGACCAGGCGCGGTTTAGCGAAACGATGGTTTCGCTAAACAGTTTTCGGTTCTCCAGTTGGATGTTTACAGTTTTATCTTCGGTGGTGTTGCCGATTAGGTGGGTGATGTCGCTGACGCCGTGCTTGGCTAGGATGGCCATGACTTCGGCTAGCTTGGTCTTGTCGATCTCGATGACGGCGCCGAGCTCTTCCGCGAAGAGGGCGGATAGGGCGGACGCCTGAGGGCAGGCGTCCCTACCTGATAATTTGTCGAGTATCACGTTGATTCCTTTGCGACCTGCTATCGCCATTTCGGCTACAGTCGCCAGCAATCCTCCATCTCCTCTGTCATGGTAAGAGAGAATGAGCTCTTCCGATAGCAATTGCTGAATCGAATTAAAGAAACCTACGAATTTCTCGGGATCATCCAAGTCGGGGCAGCTGTTGCCAACTTGATTGTAGACTTGCGCTAGGGTGCTGCCGCCTAGGCGGTTTTTACCGGCTCCTAGATCTAGTAGGAGGAGGGCGCTGTCGGTTGACTTTAGGTCGGGTGTTGCGGTCTTTCTGACGTCTTCGACGCTGGAGAATCCGGTTACCATGAGGCTGAGGGGGGAGACTTGTTTGTGGTCTTTGCCCTCGCTGTCCTGCCAGCTGGTGCGCATGGACATGGAGTCTTTGCCGACTGGGATGCAGATGCCGAGTGCGGGGCAGAGTTCCATGCCGACGGTTTTGACAGTGTCGTAAAGGTTGGCGTCTTCGCCGGGCTCGCCTGCGGCGACCATCCAGTTGGCGGAGAGCTTGATGTTGCCGATCTTGCCGACGTTGGCGGAGGCGATGTTGGTCAAACATTCGCCAATCGAAATGCGGCCGGATGCGGCGGCGTCGAGGATCGCGATGGGTGTGCGTTCGCCGATTGCCATGGCTTCGCCGGTGTAGGCGTCCATACTGGTCGCTGTCACGGCGACGTCGGCCACGGGTGTTTGCCATGGGCCGACCATTTGGTCGCGGGCGACCATGCCGGTGATGCTGCGGTCGGCGATGGTGATGAGGAAGTTCTTATTGGCGACGGCGGGGAAGCGGAGCACGCGGTCGATGGCGTCGGGTAGTTGAATCTCGGATACGTCTAGCTCGGCGTGGTCTTCGACGAGGCGGGTGACGTCTTTGAGCATCTTCGGGGTCTTGCCGAGGAGGACGCCCATTTCCATGTCGATAGGGTTGTTTTCGAAGTGGGAGTCTTCGAGCACGAGTTGTCCGTCGTCGGTGGCTTCGCCGACGATGGCGAAGGGGCAGCGCTCGCGTTCGCAGAGTGCGGAAAAGGCGTCGATACGGTCGGGCATGACGGCCATGACGTAGCGCTCTTGGGATTCGTTGCACCAGATCTCCATGGGGCTCATGGAGGAGTCTTCGTTGTGAATATTGCGCAGGTGGAAGCGTCCACCGGTGGCTTCGACGAGCTCGGGCAGGCCGTTGGAGAGTCCGCCNGCGCCGATGTCGTGGATGGAGAGCATGGGGTTGTCCGCGCCGAGGGCGATGCAGCCGTCGATCACTTGTTGGCAGCGGCGTTCCATTTCAGGGTTGCCGCGCTGGACGGAGTCAAAGTCGAGGGCTTCAGACTGGGAGCCGGCACCGATAGAGGAGGCTGCGCCGCCGCCGAGACCGATCTTCATGGCCGGTCCGCCGAGCTGGAGAATGAGTGCTGTGGGCGGGATGTCTTTCTTCTCGACGTGTTCGCGCTTCATGTTGCCCATGCCGCCGGCGCACATGATGGGCTTGTGGTAGCCGCGGTGTTGGCCGTTGTGCTCAAGCTGGAGGGTGCGGAACATGCCGCAGAGTTGTGGGCGGCCGAACTCGTTACCAAAGGCGGCACCTCCGATTGGGGCTTCGATCATGATGTCCATCGGGGACGCCATGCGGCTGGGGTGCTCAGCGATGTGCTTTTCCCATAGCTGGGTGTAGCCGGGGACTTCGAGATTGGAAACCATGAATGCGGCGAGGCCGGCCTTGGGGCGGCCGCCGATACCGGTGGCACCTTCGTCGCGGATTTCACCGCCGACACCGGTCGCGGCCCCGGGGAAGGGCGAGATCGCGGTGGGGTGGTTGTGGGTCTCTACCTTGCAAAGAATATCTAGCTGGCTGGGTGTTTTGCGGTAGGTGAAGCTGCCGTCCTTTTGATCGACTTCCCACCAGTCGGCGGGGAAGCCTTCGAGCACGCCAGAGTTGTCGGAGTAGGCGACAAGGGTGCCTTCGGGGTTGAGCTTGTGGGTGTTGCGGATCATGCCAAAGAGGGAAATATCGCTCTTCTCGCCGTCGACGATCCAGTCAGCGTTGAAAATCTTGTGGCGGCAGTGCTCGGAGTTGACCTGCGAGAACATGACGAGTTCGGCATCAGTCGGGTCGCGCTGCATCTTTTGGTAAGCGGTGACGAGGTAGTCGATTTCGTCGGGTGACATGGCGAGCCCCCAGTCGACGTTGGCCTTGTAAAAGGCTTCGGGTCCTTCGGCCATGAGGGGCACGGTGCGCAGCTCGCCAGGCTCGAAGTGGCGGAAAAAGTCGGAAACGTCGTCGTAGACCGCCTCGGTCATACGGTCGTGCAGTGCAAGGAGCGCGAGACCGAGGTCGGCCATGCCGAGCACGAGGCCGTCCTCAGTGGTGAGGATGAAGTGAATGCCACGCTCGACGCGGGCGATGGCGTNGATCCCGCAGTTGTGAAAGATATCGGTCGCCTTGCTGGACCAAGGAGAGATGGTGCCCTTGCGTGGAGTGACGAAGAAGCCTCCGTCGTTTCCGCGGCTAAAGTGCTTTTCCGTAGCGAGTAGGGCAAAGGCGCGCTCGGTGGTGGTGTCGTCGAGGATGTTGTCGGACTCGATGAAATAGACTTCGACGGCGTCGATTGTGGCGATCGGGGATGGCGCGGAGGGACCCGCGCCGTTACCTTTTATCTCTGATGTGGCTGACGATGAGGCAATCGCTTCGTTGAGCGCGTTTTTAAGCGCGGTGAGACGGAAATCGGAGAATGCCTGGCGGCCTTGGAGAATGATCGGTTGCATATGCTTTAAAGTCTTAAAGCGGGAACATTGTTCCGAGTGCGAAAGCACGACAAGACCGGATTTCATAAAATGAAAGACCGGACCACGTCGAACAACGAACGTCCAACATTGACGGAGGTTTACTANAGATGGCGTAGCAATTTTGAATCGGTGATTCTTTGCTCCCGTCTTAANCCTACTCTTACTGAGTGGTATGAGTAGGATTAAGGCTTAGATGCGGGCGGCTATATAATATGTTCTGTTGGATTTTGGGATCGAATTTTGGGGAGGATCGGTTACTCTTTTCAACATGAAATACATCCCTAAAGTGATTGCGCATCGGGGGGCTTCGGGGGTGGCTCCGGAAAATACGCTCGCTGCGGTGCGGCAGGCTTGGAAGGAAGGCGCGGATGGGCTGGAGTGTGATGTGCGGCTGACTTCGGATTGCCAAGTGGTGTGCATACACGATGCGGACACAGAGCGAGTGGGGGACCGTAAGCTTGTAGTNGAAGCGCATACTGATCAGGACTTGCAGCAGGTCGATGTGGGTGCGTGGAAGGGCCCCCTTTTTGTGGGTGAGCGAATCCCTTTTTTAAGTGAATGGCTGGTGGATGTTCCGGCGGGGAAGCGCCTATTGATTGAGCTGAAGACGGGTGAAGAGATTTTGACGCCTCTATTCGATGTTCTGGACGCTGCTGCGGTGGATATGAAGCAAGTTGTGATTATCGTCTTTGATACGGATATGGTGCGTGCTTTGAAAGCGCGGCGTGCTGAGTTGGCGGTGTATTGGTTGATCGACGTGCAGTCGAATTGGCTGGGGCGGTCGAAACTGAAGTTGGACAATGTGTTGCAGACGGCGAAGGAACTACAATGTGAGGGGCTCGGGCTGCGTTGTCACTCGGGGATTCATCGCGAAATGGTGCAGGCGGTTCTCGATGCGGGCTTGGAGATGAATATCTGGACGGTCGATGATCCTGACGATGCCCGACGTTATGCAGACTTTGGTGTGACTTCGATCTCGAGTAATTATCCGAAGGCGATGCGTGAAGCGATGACTTTGTAGTGGATAGTGAATAGTTGGTGGTTGTATGTGTGTGGTGTTGCTATTCTGATGCTTAAACAATGAGTGAATTAAAACCTGTGCGTTGGGGCATACTTGCCTGTGGGAATATCGCCAATGCCTTTGCGAAGGCAGTTAATGAGGCTGATAATAGTGTATTGCATGCAGTGGCGTCGCGAGATGTAGAAAAGGCGCAGGCATTTGCTCAAAAGCATGGTGCATCACGTGCGTATGGAAGCTATGAGGCGATGCTGGCCGACTCAGAAGTGGAAGCCGTTTATATTGCGACGCTGCACCCGTTTCATATGGAGTGGATCAAGCATTGTGTTTATGCGGGCAAGCATGTGCTTTGCGAAAAACCGCTGACGATGAACCTCCGCGAGGCGAAGCAAGCGCAAAAAGCTGCTCTAGATAAACGTCGTTTATTGCGCGAAGCATTTATGTATCGTCATCATCCACAGACTCAGAAAGTGGTCGACCTCGTCGAGTCTGGAGCGATTGGTAAGGTCCGTTTAATTGAAGCAAATTTTTGTTTCAATGGAGGTGAGCAGCCCGAGGGCCGTCACCAAGCCAAAGAGCTAGGCGGGGGCTCTATTTTGGATTTGGGCTGTTACACGATGTCGTTTGCGCGTTTGATTGCAGGGCGGGCGCAAGACCGATTGTTTGCAGAGCCACTGGAGTTGAAAGCCGTAGGGCATCTGGATCCACAGACCAAAACCGACATGTGGACTATGGCGACCTTGCGTTTTGAAGGTGATATTTTAGCGAAGTTGACTTGTGCGATGCGCGTCAATGCTGGCAGGAATGCGGTCATCTATGGCGAGAAAGGTCGGATTGAAGTTGATCAGGCCTGGTTTTGTGATGGCGAGGTGCGCGTTTATAAGGATGAGCGGAAGGAGCCAGATGTGCATCAGCCCAATCAGGATACGTCACTTTATCGGTATGAGGTCGATGCCTTTGCTGCGGAACTCCGAGGTCAGCCGATCGGTGCTAAGGCGGTGGGTATGCGGTTTGATGATACACTTGGGAATCTGAAAGCGCTCGATTGGTGGCGTGCTGAAATCGGGCTTGGTTATGAGGCGGATACTGTTCGCTGATTGGATGAATGAAAAACTGTTGACCGAAACCCGGTGGTCGCAACCCATAGGGAGGGAGGTTCGAGGGAATCTGGCTTGCGGCTTGTGGCGGATCCTTTCAGCGTGTGCGATATGCCAAAGCTATTATTTTTAGGAGACATTGTCGGACGACCGGGGCGCACCTTTGTGAAAGCGCGGCTGGCTTCGCTACGTGAAGAGTTGGGTGCGGACTTTGTGGTCGCCAATGCGGAAAACTCGGCAGGCGGCGCGGGGATTACGAAAAAGATTGTCGAAGAATTAACTGTGGCAGGTATCGATGCGATCACTCTCGGGGATCATGTTTGGGATCAGAAAAACTTTGAAAACGAGATCGATGAATTGGATACGGTATGTCGCCCCGCGAACTTACCAGAGAATAATCCTGGTCGCACACATCTTGTTATCGAGAAGGCGGGCTTTCGTCTCGGTGTGTTTACTGTGCTCGGGCGGAACTATCTGACTTTGAAATCAAGTTGTCCGTTTGCTATGGCAGATGCGAAACTCGCCGAGCTCGCGGACCAGTGCGATGCGGTTTTTGTGGAAGCGCACATGGAAGCGACTTCAGAGAAGATCGCATTGGGTTGGCATTTGGATGGCCGTGCGGCGGCGGTTGTCGGCACGCATACACACGTGCCGACTGCAGACGGGCGTGTTCTGTCTAAGGGGACGGCTTATTTAAGTGATGCTGGTATGTGCGGCCCCTATGCCTCCGTGCTGGGGCGTGATGTTGGACAAGTGATCGCCAGTTTTCTGGATGGAATGAAGCGCCGTTTTCCCGTTGCGGAAGACGATGTGCGGATATGCGGATGCTTGATCGAAATTGATCCAGCGACCGGGTTAGCGAAAACGTTTGAGCGCGTGGAAGTTTGTCAGGGGTAGCTGTCCCCAACGGTTACGCCTTAATCGTAACATCTGCATCACCTTTCGGGGAGCAGCAGCAAAGTAGAGCATAGCCATCATCGGGCTCGCCAGTATGGCCATTCGGATATTCGACTTCGCCAGAGGTGATTTCCTGTTGGCATGCGGTGCAGTTACCCATGCGGCAACCGTAGTCGAGATCGAGGTCGTTCGCCTCGGCGAGTTCGAGGATGCTTTCTTCGTCACCTGTCCATTCGAAGGAGACGCCGGATTTTTCAAAAATGATTTTTGCCATAATAGTTAGAGACAATTCGTGAATGTGGTGAATGCAAACTTTAAGAGGAGTTGTTGGTGGGTAGTG
>JGI26083J51738_10001768_pt1 | contig 11472 bp, 10 predicted proteins | sample SaaInl85LU_5_DNA_FD_51738 | JGI IMG/M metagenome (IMG submission 51738)
GATCGGCGCATCAATACAGCTCATCGCCGTGTTGCGCGCAAAGAAATGCTCGTCGCGGTGAATAATCACCTGCCGCCGCTCTTCCAAACAGGTTCCAATCCCGTTGGTCCCTTCCCGCGCCTCGCTCCAGTTGGCCCCGCTCCAAAGACCCCAGCTCGCAAAAACATCGGCGTCGCTCTCGTTGACCCGCTGATCAAGCACAACACCTTCAGAATCAGTCAGCAAAACAGCACATCCCGACTGGCCAACAAGTGAAAACAAGCGATCAAGCCGAGGCGTCGCAACCATGAGAAACTTTTCGTGGTCCTCACGGCGCGCATCCAGCGCCTTCCCCTCAAGCCGCTCTGGTGCGCGGTGTTCGGCTGGATCAAGCCCGTGCCGCGCCCGCGAACGATACCAACTCGCCGCAAGCCGCGACCGCGCCCCCGCCGAGGCCGATTGGGTAACCTCCATCACCCGCTCGATATGACCACTTACTCGTGACATTGGCTCNCCTCCCACTGTCATCAAAACACCATATGCGGATTCGCCGTTTTCTCAAAACGCTGGTTTTAGACAAGATGAAACGTCTCGAATGCCCCTTATCAGCCGCGACAGAACGTATCTGTAACCAATCTAAGCTAGACCTGCGCGAAAAGCAGGTTTAAGAAACCCCGCAAGAGGCTGCAGGAATCTGCGGTCCATNTCCCGTANAGGCGNATAAGCCTGAGAAAAATGGAGAATGCTCGTGTCCAACGCAGAAGATCACGAAGGCACACGTAGAGACTTTATCTACTACGCCACAGCTGGTGCTGGTGCTGTCGCCGCAGGNGCTGCAGTCTGGCCAATGGTCAATCAGATGAACCCATCCGCCGATGTTCAGGCTATGTCGTCTATTCGTGTCGACACGTCAGGCGTTGAAATTGGCACGCAGCTCACTGTGAAGTGGCTGGGTAAGCCTGTCTTCATTCGCCGCCGCACAGCCGAAGAAATNGAAGCTGCGCGCGCCGTGACAATGGACGAGCTCACAATCGACCAGACATCTCAGAACAAAAACAACTTCGATGCAGACGCAAGCGACGAAAACCGCGCGCTCTCAGAAGATGGCGAATGGCTCGTGATGATCGGCGTCTGTACACACCTCGGCTGCGTTCCCATCGGCGATGGCGCGGGTGATTACGGCGGATGGTTCTGCCCGTGCCACGGCTCGCACTACGATACATCAGGCCGTATCCGCAAAGGTCCGGCCCCCCTCAACCTTCTCATTCCAGTTGCCGCCTTTGAAGGCGACGAACTGATCCTCGGATAAGGAAGCGCGCAATGTCTGGTATTCCACACGACCATTACGAGCCGAAATCGGCTGGAGCAAAATGGCTTCACAAGCGCCTGCCCATCGTAGGCCTGCTTTATGACACACTGATGATTCCAACACCAAAGAACCTGAACTGGTGGTGGATCTGGGGCATCGTACTGGCGTTCTGCCTTGCCTTGCAAATCGTCACAGGCATCATCCTCGCGATGCATTATACACCGCACGTTGACATGGCGTTCGCCTCTGTCGAGCACATCATGCGCAACGTAAACGGCGGCCACTTCNTGCGCTATCTGCACATGAACGGCGCATCGCTCTTCTTCTTTGCGGTCTATATCCANATCTTCCGCGGCCTCTACTACGGCTCATATAAAGCCCCACGTGAGGTCACATGGATTGTCGGTATGCTCATCTTCGTTCTGATGATGGCGACAGGCTTCATGGGCTATGTTCTGCCTTGGGGTCAGATGTCCTTCTGGGGCGCGACCGTTATCACAGGCCTCTTCGGCGCGATCCCATTCGTGGGCGAGGGCCTGCAAACATGGCTTCTCGGCGGACCAGCCGTTGATAACGCAACNCTCAACCGCTTCTTCTCACTGCACTACTTGCTGCCCTTCGTGATCGCCGCTCTNGTNNTNGTTCACATCTGGGCCTTCCACACCACGGGCAACAACAACCCGACAGGTGTGCCAGTGCGCACAGACTCCAAAGCAGAAGCCGAGAAAGACACNCTTCCGTTCTGGCCATACTTCGTCATCAAGGATCTCTTCGCGCTCGCGATCATCCTGATGGTTTTCTGGGCAATCGTCGGCTTCATGCCAAACTACCTCGGTCACCCCGACAACTACATCGAAGCCAACGCGCTCGTGACACCGGCTCACATCGTTCCCGAATGGTACTTCCTGCCGTTCTACGCGATCCTGCGCGCCTTTACGTCAGAAGTCTGGATCGTGATCGCGGCCAACTGGCTTACAGGTGGCATCATCACAGCGAAGTTCTTCGGTGTTCTGGCCATGTTCGGCGCGATCATTGTCATGGCCCTCGTGCCTTGGCTTGATACTTCCCGCGTTCGCTCTGGCCGCTACCGCCCCATGTTCAAATGGTGGTTCTGGCTCCTGGTTGTCGACTTCATCATCCTGATGTGGCTCGGCGCAATGCCAGCTGAAGAGCCCTATGCAACATGGTCGCTCATCGCCTCGGCGTACTGGTTCGGTTACTTCCTCGTCATCCTGCCTCTCTTGGGCGTGATCGAGAAACCGCTGCCAATGCCGAACACAATCGAAGAAGACTTCGAAGCCCATTATGGCGCCAAAAGCGCCACACCGGCCGAATAAGAAAGGACAAGGGAATAATGTTTAAGAAACTTGCACTCTCCGCAGTCGCAGCCCTCGCCCTCTCAACGGGCGGTGCGCTTGCCGCGGGCGGCGAAAGCCACATCGAAGATGTGGACTTCTCCTTCGAAGGCCCGTTTGGCGCCTTCGATCAAAACCAGCTCCAGCGCGGCCTTCAGGTCTACACCGAAGTTTGCGCTGCATGCCACGGTCTCCAGTATGTGCCCCTGCGCACATTGGGTGACGAGGGCGGCCCACACTTCTCAGATGCTGAAGTGCGCGCCTATTCGTCAAACTTCTCCGTGTTTGATGCTGATCTTGACGACGACCGTGATGCGATCCCAACAGATCACTTCCCGGGATCAGCGCTCGAAAACGCGCCTGATCTGTCTCTGATGGCGAAAAAGCGCGCTGGCTTCCACGGCCCTTACGGCTCAGGCATGAACCAGCTCTTCAAAGGCATGGGTGGCCCCGAGTATATCTACTCGATCCTCACAGGCTACACTGGCGAAGAGAAAGAAGAGAACGGCACAGTCTTTTACGAAAACACCGCCTTCCCGGGCGGCTGGATCGCAATGGCACCGCCGCTCTATGAAGACCAGCTTGAGTATAACGATGGCCACAGCAACTCCGAGCACCACGTTGCCGAAGATGTTTCAGCTTTCCTGATGTGGACAGCAGAGCCCAAGATGATGGCCCGCAAGCAAACAGGCTTTATCGGTGTCCTGATGCTGGCGATCCTCGCATCGCTGCTCTACCTGACAAACAAGCGCCTCTGGGCGCCTCACAAGCCAAAGAAAGACTAAGCCAAAGGCGGCACGCCGCCCTAAAGCTGCTTCTTCTTTAGAAAACAAAACCCCCCGCTTTTAAAAGGCGGGGGGTTTTGCTTTTGCATACCTCTCTTGAACCACTGCGCAGGCTTGCCCTTGGCCATCTGAAAACCCCGTTCAAACGAAAGACAAGACGCCCACATATCCTCAGTCCAACGTTGCTGTCGCAAATGCCTTGCCTTGTCGAAAACAGAACAGATCACGGCTCCAGGATGCGCAGCTTGATCTTATGTTTGAACGTCGTATCCCCGAGTGGCTCCGCCACGCGCCCGCCCCCTCTGTTCATGGGTTTGGAGTCCTTGCTGGCTTTGAGGGCATCACCCGAGGCATGCTGATCTCGGTCTTCCCACTGGCCATGTACAACGCCCTCGGCGACGCTGTGGCCATCTCGCAAGCCTATTTCTTTATCGGGATCGGCTCTCTGATTGTCGGGCTCCTCGTTCCCGCCCTTAACAAACGGATACCGCGCCGCTGGCTCTACAGTTTCGGCACGCTTTGCTTTATCGCAGGCGCGCTTCTCGCCAGCCTCGGCACACCGATGACGCTCATATTCGGCCTGATGCTAAACTCCTTCGCCACAGTGATCACCTTCATCTGCTTCAACGCCTATGTCCTTGATTACATCAAACGTATCGAGCTTGGCCGCAGCGAAACCCTGCGGCTGCTCTATTCCGCCCTCGGATGGACGCTGGGGCCCGCCGTCGGCGTTGCACTCTATACCTACAATCCCGTGTTGCCGTTCTATATCTCAGCAGCCTCTTCTCTCGGCATGCTCGCCGCCTTCACCTATATGCGCCTTGGTAACGGCAAGCTCATCACCCGCGCCAAACGCCCCGCACCAAACCCGCTGGCGTTCATCGGCCGCTTCGTGCAGCAACCCCGCCTTGTCGCAGGGTTCAGCTTCGCAGTGATCCGCTCCTGCGGCTGGTGGGCCTATATTGTCTATATGCCGCTCTACGCCCTCAAAAACGGCCTGCCAGAGCAGCTCGGCGGCTTTCTTATGTCAGGCACAAACGCCGCGCTCTTTCTGGCGCCCTTTATGCTGCGCTGGATGCAAAAGCGCTCCGTTCGGATCGCCGTGCGGACGGGCTTTGCCATGGCCGCAAGCTTCTTCACTCTGGCCTTTCTGCTCGCAGATTGGCCTTGGGTCGTGATCGTTACGCTCTTCTGTGCCAGCTTCTTTCTCATCCTGCTTGATATCAGCGCAGGCCTGCCGTTTCTCATGGCGGTCAAGCCCTCTGAGCGCACCGAAATGTCGACGATCTATTCAAGCTACCGCGATGTCTCGGGCATCCTCACACCAGGGTTTGCCTGGGGCGTGCTGCTCGTCGCACCGATTTCGGGGATTTTTCTGCTGGCAGGCGCAGCCCTCGCAATCGCCTACACCGTGGCTGGCTCCGTTCATCCGCGGCTTGGTGAAAAGCGGCTTGTCGCAGCCGAGTAGCGCACGCCGCCTTAAGTTAATTTCCCTTAACCAAATCGCGTTTGGGCGGTGCACGGGTTGTGCACGCATCGTGCACACTTATCACCCCCCTAGAATCAGCAATCTTGAGCGCCATTAACCAAGCGGCACGCACGGTTTACGATTTAGTGACGGCCCAAATAGTCGCGCAGCGCTTTGGGCGGATCGGCAAAGAGCGTCGCCGTGCCTTGCGGCGTCTGCGCGACACCATCAGCGACAACAATAACCGCGTCTGCAAAGTGCTTCGCATCGCGCGGCTCATGGCTCACCATCAAAACAGCCCGCTTATTCTCTCTTGCAATTTCGCCAACTAGATCAAGCATTTCATGGCGCAGCGCAGGGCCCAGAGCTGCAAAAGGCTCATCCAGTAGAAGCAGCGGCTTGTCTTGGCAAAGAGCTCTCGCCAGCGCCGCACGACTCGCCTGCCCGCCCGAAAGCTGCGCAGGCCTGCGCGCCTCGAAACCCGCCAGCCCGACTCGATCCAAAGCACCGAGCACCCGCGCCTTTTCCGCAGCACTCAGCCTTAAGCTCACATTTACGCCCAGAGCCGCATTCTCATACACGCTCAAATGCGGGAAGAGATTCCCCTCCTGAAACAAGTTCGCCACAGGCCGCGCGCTCGGCGTGTTTTTTGTGATGTCCTGCCCGTCCCAAAGGAGCCGTCCAGACTGAGGCGTGATAAAACCACCGATGAGGGAGAGAAGCGTCGACTTGCCAGCGCCAGACGGTCCAATCACAGCAACCCGCGCCTCTGGCGCAAGACTCCAGTCCGCACTCAAGACAAATTCGTCCTGCTCGTATCTCACAGTCTCAAGCGTCAGCATCTCGCCGCCCCCTCCAATCAAACAATGCAAACAGCCCAAAACTCAACAGCACCAAAAGCAGCGCAGCCCCAGCTGCCGCATCCATCCGATAGGCCCCCATGAGGCGATAAACCTGCAAAGGCAGTGTCGCGGTTTCACCATCCGCAAAAAGCGCAATCACCCCCAAGTCACCCATCGAAAGTGCCGCTGCAAGCCCTGCTGCAAAGCCAAGCGCTGTCCGTATTTGCGGCCAGATCATACGCCGCATCCGCGCCGTTCCATGAAGTCCCAGAGCGTCAGCCAAACGGCCATAGTCGGCCTCGGCGCGCGCATATTCAGGTGCGATAATTCTAAGCGCAAAAGGCAAGGCCATCAGCGCATTGACCAGCATCGTGATCGGCAGGGCAAGCCCCTGTGGACTCACATATGGGTTGACTAAAAGGAATAATCCCGTGCCCAAAACCAGCGGCGAAATCGCCAGGCCCAAAAGCCCTATCATTTCAGTCCAGCGCCCCCTCGAAGCCGCCAAAGCCAGCGCCGCCGCGATGCACAAAACTGTCGAGCCAAGCGCAATAACCAAAGAGGTCAAAGCCGCGCTCCAGACCGAGGCAGGCAAGCTCATAATCTGCACCGCTCCCCGCAGCACAACAACCGCCAACGGCAAACCAATAAACACGACAGCCAGCGACAGAACCAATGCGTCTTGTGCCTTCAAAAGCGGCGCACCCGCGTCCCAGCGCTGCCGCAAAGCCCCGCGCCCCGCGCCAAAGCCCGCCACTTGTCCAAGACGCAGCGCAACCATCCCGACAACAAGCACAAGAACCAACTGCATCAGCGCCAGCAAAGCGGCCTGCGCCAAATCAAACTCCAGATGAAACGCTTGATAAATCGCCAGCTCCAGCGTGGTTGCTGCAGGTCCGCCACCCAGCGTCAGCGCAACAGCGAAGCTGCTCAGGCAAATCAGGAAAACAACCAACACAACCGCGGGCAGGCGCTCCTTGAGCATCGGCCATTCCAGCAAGCGAAACACCTCACGAGATCCCATCCCAAGGCTTGCAGCCAGCCGAAAGCGCTCTTGCGGAATGGCATCCCAGCCTTGCAGCAAAAGCCGCGTCGCCAATGGAAGGTTGAAGAAAACATGAGCCAAAACAACCCCGTGCAGCCCATAAATCTGAAGCTTCGGCAGGCCCAATGCGCTCAGCACTCCGTTTAAAACCCCCGCCTGCCCGAAGACAGCCAAAAGCCCCATCACCGCGACAATCACAGGAAGAATAAACGGGGCGCCCATCAGCAAAACAAGCGCGCCACGGCCCCAAAACTGTCTTCGCGCCAAAGCCCTCGCCACAGGGACAGCAAGCGCCGCACTGAAGAGCGCCGAGAGGCCCGCCTGCACGACCGTGAATTTAAGCGCCGCCCAATCAGCAACGCCAAGGCCCACAAACGCACCCTCTGAAAAGCCCGCACGCATGGCCACAGCCCCGATCGGAACCAACACCAAAAGCATCACCAGCGCAGCCGAGACCGCGCTGGTGGCCTTACTTATTGCGACAGCGCGGCGCGCCATTCTTCAAGAGCTTCGTCACGAATGCCCGCCGCCTCTTCTGCTGAGAAGAGCAGCGCCTTCTCTGGCTGCACAAGGCTTTCGAAGCCGTCAGGAAGCCCCGCTTCTGGCGTCACTGCAGGATACATCCAGTTGGTTGTCGGGATCACGCTTTGGAAAGCATCCGATACCATGAACTGGAGGAACTGATCCGCGAGCTCGGGTTGATCGCTCCCCGCGAGCTTGCCCGCCACTTCGACTTGGAGGTAATGCCCCTCCTCAAAGACTGCCGCCTTCTTGCCGTGATCGTCCTCGGCAATCATGTGATAGGCGGGCGACGTCGTGTAAGACAAAACCATATCGGCTTCACCCTCCAGGAAGAGGCCGTATGCCTCGGACCAGCCCTTGGTCACAGTCACGACATTATCAGCCAAACCCTCCCAAATCGCAGGGGCCTCTGCACCATAAGCCGCCTTGACCCACATCAGTAAGCCAAGGCCAGGTGTTGAGGAGCGCGGGTCCTGAATGAGGATTTTGGCGTCACTTTCGGCCAAAGCCTTNANGCNNTTNGGNNCATCAAANCCTGCCTGATGGACAAAGGCAAAATAGCCCCAGTCATAAGGCGCAAACATAGTGTCCTCCCAGCCGANAGGTAAGCTGTAGTCAGCGCTCACAGAATGCTCTGCAAAGAGGCCCGTTTCGCGCGCAGCCGCGGTNAGATTGGTATCAAGTCCAAGCACAATGTCAGCGTCCGTGCGCGCNCCTTCCAGACGAAGGCGCGAAAGCAGTGCCGCACCATCCCCCGCTGCAACAAACTTCAGATCACAACCACAGACCGCCTCAAAAGCCGTCTCGACTTGCGGCCCAGGGCCCCATTCAGACACAAAACTATCGTAAGTATAGACAACAAGTTCAGGCGTCTCTGCCGCTGCAAGTCCCGCAGCCGACACAAAAACTCCCGTAGCAAATGCAAGATGTTTCATCTCATCCTCCTAATNTTGCGACGGGCGGAGATAGTGGGATGAATATCCGACCTTCCCTCCGCCGGTCCTAACCGGTTCAGGTTCAACGGGTCCGCTTTCGCATCTCAGCTCACATGAGCCCCCCGAGGTAAGAAAAACTTACGCGTCAATCCTGCCTCCTTCAAGCCCTCCTTTTTCTTTCTACAAATATCCCGGGGGGTCTGGGGGGCTGGCCCCCCAGCTCTGTCTGCCGATTGGGGCTAGCCCCAAACGGATCGGATTGCGCGTAAGCGCAATTCGACATAAAGCTTTCCCCAAAGGAGCCTGCCCCATGAGCATGAACACATTCGGACACCTTTTTCGCGTCACCACATGGGGCGAAAGCCACGGCCCTGCTCTGGGCGCAACAGTTGATGGCTGCCCCCCTGGCGTGCCGCTCGACGAGGCGATGCTTCAAGTCTGGCTCGACAAGCGTCGCCCCGGTCAGAACAAGAACACCACTCAACGCCAAGAGCCGGATCAGGTCCGCATCCTCTCTGGCGTGTTCGACGGCCAGACCACAGGCACAACCATCCAGCTGATGATCGAAAACACAGACCAGCGCTCAAAAGACTATGGTGAAATCGCACAAACGTTCCGCCCTGGTCATGCTGACATCACCTACCACCAAAAATACGGATTGCGTGACTATCGCGGAGGCGGGCGCTCCTCTGCCCGTGAGACAGCGGCGCGCGTTGCAGCAGGGGGTGTGGCCCGCGCCGCGCTCAAGGCGCTCGCCCCAAAGCTAGAAGTCATCGGATATATGACAACGATGGGCGAGATGGAGATTGATCGCTCCGCATTTGACTGGGACGCAATCGAACAAAATGATTTCTGGATTCCGCAAGATGAGGCCACAGCCAAATCTTGGGAAGCCTATCTCACAAAAGTGCGTAAAGACAAAAACTCCGTTGGCGGTGCCATCGAAGTTGTCGCGCGCAATGTCCCGGCAGGCATNGGCGCGCCGATTTATGCCAAACTCGATACAGATCTCGCCGCTGCGATGATGAGCATCAACGCCGTGAAAGGCGTCGAGATNGGCGAGGGCATGGCTGCTGCTCGGCTTTCGGGCACAGACAATGCNGATGAGATNTTCATGGGTCCGNACGGCCCCGAGTATAGCTCTAACCACGCTGGTGGTATTCTCGGTGGAATCTCGACGGGGCAAGATGTTGTCGTGCGCTTCGCTGTCAAACCGACCTCTTCGATTCTCACGCCGCGCGCCTCAATTCGACTAGATGGCAGCGCCACCGAGGTTGTCACAAAAGGCCGCCACGATCCCTGCGTAGGTATCCGCGCTGTGCCCGTGGGCGAGGCCATGATGGCCTGTGTGATCCTTGACCATATCTTGCTGCACCGTGGTCAAGTTGGCGGTGCTGTCGGCGAAACCCGCGGTAAGATAGGCTGATATGATCGCCGTCCTCGGCATCACGCTTCCCCTCTTCGCGGCAGTGTTGCTCGGTTATTTTTGCGTGCGCGGTGGGCTCTTCAAGCCAACGGATATGCGCCTTTTCGGAAGTTTCGTGCTCAACGTAGCACTGCCAGCGCTGCTCTTTCTGGCCGTAGCCACGCGCGATGCCCGCGATGTTTTCAACATCACATATATGGCCGTCTTCGCCACAGGGGCGCTTCTTACCATCGCCGCATCCTTCATTATTCTCTCGTTGCTCAAAACGAGCCCGAGCCGCCGTGCTGTCGCTGTCATGGGCACATCTTGTCCCAACTCTGGCTTCGTCGGCTATCCGCTCATGCTGCTCGCCTTTCCCGACAGTGCGGGGCAAATTCTCGCGCTCAATATGCTGGTGGAAAACTTCCTCATCATCCCGCTCTGTCTCGTACTCTTTGAGTTATCAAAGGAGCGCAACGGTACGGGTATCACTCGCCTCATTGGCCAGATTGCTCTCAATGTCCTGCGACGCCCTATGGTCATAGCGTTACTGCTCGGTCTTGCTGTCTCGCTGCTCAGGGTGCCATTGCCCGAGCCGGTCATCCGCACAACCAGCCTCTTCGCTGCCTCGGCGTCGGCGCTGGCGCTCTTCACAATCGGGGGCGCGCTTGTCGGCCTGCCGTTCAAAGGCCACCGTGCTTTGGCGGCGCTCACAGCCGCGGGCAAGCTTTTGCTACACCCAGCCTTGGCAGCACTCGCGCTCAGCGCAGCTATGGCTCTCGGCCTGCCGCCTCTCTCGCGTGAATTGGCGGCAGCAGTTATCCTGTCCGCCGCCATCCCGATGTTCTCAATCTACGCGCTCTTCGCCGCTGAGCTTGGCCATGAAGGCATGGCCTCGATCGCCCAAGTGCTCGCGACAGGTGCATCGTTCCTTACATTGAGCGCACTCATGCTTTGGCTCTTATGAGCTCGCCGCAGCCGCCAAAGCCACATCCATCAAAGCCTTGATCTCGTCTTTGCCTGTGCCCGCAACAATACGTCCTAGCTCTTCTTCGCCTTTCAGGACAACAAGCGTCGAGCGGCGCGGAATATTGAGCTCTTTAACAGGCGCGCTTTTGCCGTGGTCGTCCCAGTCCACATCAATGAAAGTTACCTTGGCTTCATAGTCGGGGTTAGCGGCCTTAAGCTTGTTGAGCACCCGCTCCTGAGCCTTGCACGTGCTGCACCAGTCGGCCTTGAAGTCGAGGAAGATCACTTCGCCCTTGGCGAGATGCTTCTTGGCCAGCCCGTCTGTATAAGCGATCGGTGCGGCCAGCNCGANGCCGGGTGTTGCGAGGGCGGCAAGGCCTGTAAGGCANAAAGTGCGTCTGTTCATTTTGGTTCTCCTAAGGGTCAGATAGATACAGAAAAGTCGACAAGCCAGGCGGGCAGAACACCCAAGAGCCACGCATCGACCATGTGATGAAGATTGAAGAAAAGCGCGAGGCCCACGGCGACAAAGACAGCGCCCATGATAGGCCGCGCGGCCACGGCTATTTTTTGCATGCGTGCGCGGTTCCGCATCAGCCAAGCGCGCGTGCCATAGCCTAGTCCGATGATCAGCGTCGAAACACCCAAAGCAAAAGCGCCCATGATAAGCGTGGCAAGCCCAAGACTCTCGCCCTGTGACGCCAGCGCAATCGCGCCGCCAAGTGTCGGGCCGATACAAGGGCTCCAGACTGCCCCAAGCAGCAACCCTCCCGCAAACTGGCCTCGCAAAGACCCTTGATCAAGCGTGTTCATCTGCGCATCAGCGCGCGCAGACATGCCAGCTGTCGCGCCAGAAAG
>JGI26083J51738_10001781_pt1 | contig 11438 bp, 11 predicted proteins | sample SaaInl85LU_5_DNA_FD_51738 | JGI IMG/M metagenome (IMG submission 51738)
TGTCGGGGTTGGTGCCGAAATCGCTTATCTCGGCCTATCTGAGTTTCTTTCCTGTCGCCCGTCAGCATGGTCAAAGGATTGCGCAGCCCCAATGGGATGGATCTTGATCTGCTCCGCACCTATTCGGCCAGCGGGTCCGAGACTTTCTGGAAGCTGCGCCTGCCTGCCTCGGTGCCGTTTCTATTCACCTCGCTGAAGGTTGCGGTGGCGGCGGCATTGGTGGGCACGATCGTAGCGGAATTGCCCACGGGCGCGCGGTTCGGTCTTGGGGCGCGTTTGTTGACGGGGTCCTATTACGGGCAAACCATCCAGATTTGGTCGGCGCTGTTTATGGCCGCGATTTGCGCGGCGGTGCTGGTCAGTCTGATCGGAATGATTGAGCGCGCGACCCTGAAACGCATGGGCTTGAACCGATGAGCGCGGGTCTTGCACAAAGCGCGCGGCGCTCTTGGGTTGTGCCAGCGATTGGCGCGGGGCTGATTGCGCTGGCGGCGCTGTCCGAGCCGCGCTTGGCCATTGTGCTGGCCCTTTGGATTGGGGCATGGGGGCTGAATATCGTGCTGTCGCGTGGGACGGAGACAGCGGCCATTCGCTTGGCTGTTCCCGTGATTTTCGGCCTGACTCTGCTGGCGATCTGGGAAGTGACGGTGCGCCTTTATGAGATCAGCCCGATCATTCTGCCCGCCCCCAGCCAGATCGCGCAGGCCTTTGCGGCCAATACCGATATCCTTTGGGCTGATTTCCAACAGACCATCCTGAAAGGCGCGCTTTCGGGCTATGTGATGGGCTGCGGCTTGGCCTTCCTGACGGCTTTGGCGGTGGATAAATCGAATTTCTTGCAGCGCGGGCTTTTGCCCGTGGGCAATTTCATCGCCGCTTTGCCGATTGTCGGCACCGCCCCGATCCTTGTGATGTGGTTCGGCTTTGGTTGGGAATCCAAGGCGGCGGTTGTGGTGGCGATGGTGTTTTTCCCGATGCTGGTCAACACTGTCTCGGGGCTGAAAGCCACCGATGCGATGCAGCGTGATTTGATGCATACCTATGCGGCCAACTATGGGCAGAGCTTGGTCAAATTGCGCCTGATGAATGCGCTGCCCTTCATCTTCAACGGTTTGAAAATCTGCACAACTCTTGCGCTGATTGGGGCGATTGTTGCGGAGTTTTTCGGCTCACCCACTGTGGGGATGGGGTTTCGCATAAAAATTGAGGTGGGGCGTCTGGCCATGGATATGGTCTGGGCAGAGATCACGGTGGCAGCGCTCGCCGGATCGGGCTTTTACGGGCTCATGGCACTGATCGAGAAACGCATGACATTTTGGCACCCGTCACAGAGAGGGCGATAACGCACCCAGACAAAAAGACGGGGCCAACCAACAGATCCAACAAGGAGGATATTACGATGAAGAAACTTCTTAGCACAGCACTGGCCCTTGGCCTGACAACGGGCGCGGCTGTGGCGCAGGATGAGGTGACCTTGCAGTTGCAATGGGTGACGCAATCGCAATTCGCGGGCTATTATGTAGCGCTTGAGAATGGCTATTACGACGCTGAAAACCTCGATGTCACCATCCTTCCCGGTGGTCCCGATATCGCGCCACCTCAGGTTCTGGCAGGCGGTGGAGCGGATGTGATGCTCAACTGGATGCCATCGGCCTTGGCCGCCCGCGAGCGTGGCCTGCCCGTGGTCAATATCGCGCAACCCTTCGTCCGCTCGGGCCTGATGCTGACCTGCTGGGGCGATGTCGGCATCGCCGAGCCTGCCGATCTGGCGGGCCATACCGTGGCGCATTGGTTCTTTGGCAATGAATACCCCTTCCTGAGCTGGATGAGCCAGCTTGGCATTCCAACAGACGGCTCGGATGGCGGCGTGACGCTTCTGCAGGCAGGCTTCAATGTTGATCCGCTTTTGCAGCGTCAGGCTGATTGCATCTCGACCATGACCTATAATGAATATTGGCAGATCATTGATGCAGGCATCTCGCCTGATGAATTGGTGACCTTCAAATATGAAGATTACGGCGTGGCGACCTTGGAAGATGGTATCTGGGCTTTGGAAGAAAACCTCAGCGATCCTGCCTTTGTCGATAAGATGACCCGTTTCGTGCGGGCCTCGATGCAAGGTTGGGCATGGGCTGCGGAAAACCCCGATGACGCCGCGATGATCGTTCTGGATTACGACGAGACAGGTGCCCAAACCGAAGAGCATCAGCTGCGTATGATGGGCGAGATCGCCCTTCTGGTGGAAGGCGGCGATGGCACGCTTGACCCCGAGGCCTATGCCCGCACGGTNGCGACCCTTNTGGCNGGNGGCTCTGATCCTGTGATCTCGGCCGAGCCTGTGGGTGCCTTTACAANCGTGATCACCGATGCGGCCTTGGCCAATTAAGGCGATCACATTCTGAAAACAAAGGGCGCGGCCTTCGGGTCGCGCTTTTTGCATCTGGTGTGTGCCTTGAGCAGCATTGGCACCACGCGACCAAGCCCCGATGCCCTGTCACGCAGACATTCATGGGCGGTTTCACGCGTATCGGGCGCATGTCTTCGAAGGTCGTTGCCCGCTCCAACGGCGCCTCCTACCTTTGTTTTGTCTAAGGCTGTCATGACGTGGTTTTCGGGAGAAAATAATTGGATTGGAACTCGATTGGTATTTACTCTTTTGCTGTCGCCATAGTCTTTCAATTGGGAATTTGGTGGGTTGATCGCAAGAATCCAAGAAAGCTGAAATGGTTGCGCCACCTCGTGAAACTCCTTCCGATGCGGGCTTTCGAGAAACGGTATCTTGAGACTTTGGAAAATGAACTTCGGCAGTTCGCGCGCCACGGTCTGAGCGGCAAGGTCCGTTCAGATGCGGCGAGAACGCCATTGGACTCGCGTGTGGGTGGCCCGCTGATCGTGCCGAAAGGCACCGACATGCCGACAAATGCACTTGGCCAACCCCTTCTCCCCCTTCTTGTGATCCGTCTGTCCGATTTGCCCGATACGCAAGGAAATGTTCTGCCCTCGGAGGGGTGGATACAGGTCCTGGTTGAAGCCACCGAATTCTGGGACGTGCCCCTGCCGATGTCGCAGGGCGGAAGCTTTCGAATTATCCACTATCCGGAAGGGACCGAATTCGATGTGCATCCCGTTGATCCGAAAGTCGCGAAAGACCATGAGGCTTGGAAACCCAATCGCATTCCTCTCGAGTTGTTTTCAACTGGTCTGGGTCTGGATTTTGAAGCTGTTTTGGATAGCGTTCCTTTGTGGTATTACAAATTGAGCAGCTTTCCTGGGCGCTTCATGACCAAAGCCTTCGTTGATGCCGATGATGCCCTATCTGATGAGCATGCCCGCAAAATGCTGTGTTGCGACGTGATGATCGGAGGACATGCTAAATTCACCCAAGAAGATATTCGCTATGAAAAAGAATATGCAGGGCTTGAAAACCTGATCCGCATGTCCGGATCGGGTGGCGTTTTTTTCATGGGGAGACGCGGGCGAGGCCTCGATTATGGTGCCTGAGAACGACCTCGGGTCGGGACGGATGCAGAACGCAATTTTCTATTACGACTTCCACTGAGCAGAAGCCTGACGAAACTGGGCGTTGGCTGCAGGGGCGCTGACGCCGGGAGGCTGCGTTTTCCATGGGCAGCATTGTCGTTTTCGCTTGGAAATTCCCGCAAGGTTTGTAAAGAATTTTACTGCACTCTCCCGACAGGAGCCATCATGGCCGATCCCCATCCCCGCCACGCCCTCACAGGAAGCCGCATTCGCGAGCGGCGCAGCGCTTTGGGGTTGCGCCAATCCGATCTGGCCCAAGCCGTGGANATTTCGGCCAGCTATCTCAACCTGATCGAGCATAACCGCCGCCGCATTGGCGGCAAGCTGCTGGTCGATCTGGCCCGCGTGCTCGAGGTGGAACCTGCGGCTCTGTCCGAAGGGGCCGATGCCTCGGTGTTTGATGCCCTGCAACAGGCCGCCCGCGATCTGCGCGCCACTGGTGGTGCCGAGCCTGAATTGGACAAGATCGATGAAATCGCAGGGCGTTTTCCCGGCTGGACGGGGGTGCTTTCCGCGCAGCAAAAGCGCATCGCCAATCTTGAAGCGATGGTGGATGGCCTGCATGACCGCCTGACCCATGACCCCGTTTTGGCCGAAGGCATGCATGAGATGCTCTCGAGCGTGGCCGCGATCCGCTCGACCTCGGATATTCTGGTGCGCGAACCTGACATCGAGCCGCAATGGCGTGGCCGCTTTCATCGCAACCTGCATGAAGAGGCCGAACGTCTGTCGCGCCGCGCCACGGGGCTGTTGGCGCATTTCGAAAACCAAGGCGGCGAGCGTCCGCAAGAGGCCGCAAGCCCTGAAGAAACCGTTGAGGCCATGCTGGATGCCGCAGGCCATCATTTCCCCTTGATCGAAGACCAAGGGGCAGGGGCGATCGAGCAGGTGATTTCGCAGGTCGCAGGCATGGAAGATGCAGCCACCCGTGATCTGGCACGCGCGATGTTGCATGCCTATGCGCAGGATGCCGCGCGCTTACCGCTTGAGCCGTTTCTGAGCGCCGCGCGCGCGGTCGGGTTTGACCCCGCGCGACTGTTATCGCTTGCCTCTGGTGATGCAGCGCTTGTCTTGCGCCGATTGGCCAGCCTGCCCGCAAATGAGCAAGCCGCGCAGGACATCCCCAGTTTCGGCCTTGCGGTATGTGATGCGGCAGGGGCTTTGATCTTCCGCCGCAGATTGGCGGCCTTTTCTATCCCGCGTTTTGGTGCGGGCTGCCCGCTCTGGCCGCTCTATACCGCGCTGACCCGCCCCATGGTGCCAGAGGCCGTAAGGCTCACCATGCCAAACGGCGCGCAGTTTCAGGCATGGGCCGTGAGCCAGCCCAAAAACCCCGTGGGCTTTGGCGATAGCCCCGTGATGGAGGCGACGATGCTGTTGCGCCCGATCATGGAAACAGAAACGGGCGATACAAGTGGCGAAGGGACGGTCTTGGTCGGCTCGGGCTGCCATGTGTGTTCGCGGGATGGCTGCCCCGCACGCCGCGTGAATTCCCTTTTGGGCTGAGGTCACGCCGTTAAAATTGCCCGCGCGATCAGATAAAATTGACAACCGTGCCGTTAAAGGTTTCCCTACGGCGCAACAGGGGGTGGTCCAACCCGCGTTTGGCTTCTGGGAGGGAGCGCCTTGGTTCAACGTGTGCTGCTCGTCGAAGACGAGGCGAATATCATGGAGGCGATCAGCTTCATCCTGTCCCGTGCGGGATGGGAAGTGCGCGGCCATGCCAATGGCGCAACCGCGCTGGATGAGATCGCCCGCCAAACCCCCGATGTGGTTGTGCTTGATGTGATGCTTCCGGGGCGGTCGGGCTTTGACATTCTGCGCGATCTGCGCGCGGCCCCGCAAACCCGTTCCCTGCCTGTCTTGATGTTGACGGCCAAGGGGCAGGCGAAAGACCGTGAAACCGCCATGTCACTTGGGGCGGATGCCTTTTTGACCAAACCGTTTTCCAATTCCGAACTGGTCGAGACACTGACCCGCGTTGTAAGCGGGGAAGGGGCCGAGGCCTCGGACCCGCAGGGCTGAAAGCGCGCGCAATGGATAAACCGGACCCAGAGAGAAGCGTGATCTCGCGCGGCACCCGCCGCCGTTTGTTTCTCGAGCGGCGCACCTATCGGCGCAACCGTTTGCAAGATGCCGCCCGTTTGGTCCCTGTCTTTGGGGCGCTGCTGTTTTTCGGGCCAGTGATTATCCTGACCTCGCAAAGCACCGCAGGGGCCGAGACATCCGTTTGGGCTGTGTATTTCTTTACAGTCTGGGCGGGCTTGATCGTGCTATCTGCCGTTTTGTCCCGTGCGCTAAGCCGCATCGCCGATGGAGAGAATGAGGAAAAAACACAGCCCGCCTCCAAATCCGGACCATCGGCGGGAGGGCGCTAGCCATGTTGTCCTTTGACGGTCTGGTGGCGGTTTGTGTGTTCTATGTGGCAGGTTTGTTCGCGGTCGCCTTCCTTGCGGAAAAACGGGCAGCGGAAGGCAAGGCGCGCTGGCTGTCCTCGCCCATCACCTATACGCTCAGCCTGTCGATCTATACCACGGCTTGGACCTTTTACGGTGCTGTGGGCAGTGCCGCACGCTCAGGACTGGAATATCTGACAATCTATCTGGGGCCGACCCTGATCTTTATCGGCTGGTTCTGGATTTTACGCAAAATGGTGCGGATCGGGCGCGCGCAACGCGTGACCTCGATCGCGGATATGATCTCGTCCCGCTATGGNAAATCGGGCCCTTTGGCNGCTTTGGTCACCGTGCTGATGGTGATCGGCGCCACCCCCTATATCGCGCTGCAATTGCAATCGGTGGCGCTGTCTTTCGCCGTATTCGCCGAGCCCGGACCAAGGGCCAGTTTGAACAGTGATGTGATCGCGGTTTGGGTGGCGGGTGGCCTTGCGCTTTTTACCATCGTTTTTGGCACGCGCTCCCTTGATATGAATGAACGCCATCCCGGTCTGGTATCGGCCATCGCGGTCGAGGCGATCGTGAAGCTGCTGGCGCTTCTGGCCGTGGGGATTTTCGTGGTCTGGGGGCTTGGCGATGGCGCTGGGGATATTCTGGCGCGGATCGAGGCCAGCCCGATGTCGGGGTGGTCCTCCAACGGGGCGCGTTGGGTGGGGCTGACCATGCTCTCAGGGGCCGCAATTTTATGTTTGCCAAGGATGTTTCAGGTTCTGGTGGTCGAGAATTCCGATGAAAGGCATCTGGCAACCGCGTCATGGGCCTTTCCGCTCTATATGCTTTTGATCAGCCTTTTCGTTCTGCCGATTGCTGTGGTCGGGCTTGAACTGATGCCTGAGGGCTCGAACCCTGATTTGTTCGTCCTCACCCTGCCTTTGACGCTCGGGCAGGATGGTCTGGCGCTCTTGGCGCTGCTTGGNGGGTTCTCGGCNGCGACCTCAATGGTGATTGTGGCGGCCCTCGCGCTGTCCACTATGGTGTCGAACCATATCATCATGCCGATCTGGCTGAGCGCCACCCGCCACGAAAACCCCATGTCGGGCGATATGCGCCAAGTGGCGCTGTTTGCGCGGCGCTTGTCGATCTTGGGTATCATGGCGCTGGGATTGATCTATTTCCGCCTCTCGGGCGGCTCTGAGGCCTTGGCGGCAATGGGGTTGATCGCCTTTCTGGGCGTGGCGCAGGTTCTGCCTGCTTTGCTCGGCGGCATATTCTGGCGCGGTGCAACGAAAGCGGGGGCGGCAACGGGCATCGCGGTGGGGTTTGCGATTTGGGCTTGGGTTTTGCTTTTGCCCAATGCGCATGTCTCGGGCTGGCTGCAAGAGGCGCTGAATGAAGGGTTTTTGGGCTTGGCATGGCTGCGGCCCGCCTCGCCTTTGGGCATTGATGGGACCGATCCGCTTTTGACAGCAATGGTCTTGTCGCTGGGGTTGAATGTGGTCTTTTTCATTCTGGTGTCCCTGCTAACCTTCCCTTCGCCATTGGAGCGTTTGCAGGGCGCGCAATTCGTCAATGTCTATGACCACACGGAAATGCCATTGGGCTGGAAGGGCAGCACGGGCACAGCGGATGATCTGCTGATCATGGCAAGGCGGGTTTTGGGGGCGGGGCCTGCGGCACGGCTTTTTCAAACGGCCGCCCGCGCGCAGGGCCGCGAGACAGGTCTGCCTGAGCCAAAACCCGATTTCATTGAGCATCTGGAACGGGAATTGGCAGGCTCGGTGGGGGCGGCGACCGCGCATGCGATGGTGGGGCAGATCACAGGCGGGGCCAATGTCTCGGTGAAGGATTTGCTGGCTGTGGCCGATGAGACCGCCCAGATCATGGAATATTCCAACAAGCTTGAGGCGAAATCGGCCGAGTTGGTCCAGACGGCTGCACGCCTGCGCGAGGCCAACCAGAAACTGACCGAGCTTTCCGTTCAAAAGGATGCGTTTCTCAGCCAGATCAGCCATGAATTGCGCACGCCGATGACCTCGATCCGCGCGTTTTCCGAGATTTTGATGCAGGATGGCGCTGTGGATGAGGAGGCCTTGGCAAGGTTCTCGCGCATCATTCATGACGAGAGCCGCCGCCTGACGCGGCTGCTGGATGATCTTCTGGACCTCAGCGTGCTGGAGGATGGGCGCGTGACATTGAACGAGACGAATGCGCTTCTCTCCGAGGTGCTGGATCGCTCGATAGACGCCACCAGCGCGCTGCAAGATAGCGCGCGCTTGACCATTCACCGCAACCCCGAGACGGAACAGGTGGCCCTTGTCACCGATGTGGATCGTCTCTCGCAGGTGTTTATCAACCTGATCTCCAATGCCCAGAAATATTGCGAGGCGGAGCCGCCTGAATTGAGCATCACCGTGCTTCACCTGCCCGGGCGGGTTGAGGTTGAATTTGCGGATAACGGCGCGGGTATCCCCGTGGGGCAGCGCGCCGTGATCTTCGAGAAATTCGCGCGGCTGGAAACAGGGCGGGCAGCCCAAGGGGCGGGGCTTGGCCTTGCAATCAGCCGTGAGATCATGCTGCGCCTTGGCGGCGGTCTGGCCTATGTTCCGGGGCAAACAGGCACTGCTTTCCGTGTGCGTCTGCCAAGCATGGCCCTAAGGGGGGCAAGCTAGCCCTTTCAAGGTTTCTTTACCTCTTAACGTCATAGATTGGGGGCAACCCAAATCTGAGGGCGTGATGCCGCTTGCTCATCGTGATATCCTGCTGGCCATGACAAAGCCGCCCAAGCCGCAGATGGCGGCGCTTGGCGCGGATGCGGCCCCGCCTTCGCACACGGCCAAATCCGTCTCCCGTGGATTGGCCCGCGCCATCGCCCGCGCGGGCGAGGCTTTTGCGGGGCTGGACCCTGATTGCGAACCGCCCGTATTTGATTGGTTCACAGGGCTGGACCGCGTGGAGGAGGCGCTGCCAGAGGCAGGGTTTTTATGCCTTCTTGATGCAGAAAACACGCAGCAAAAGGGCATTATGGCGCTGTCACAATCCTTTTTGGATGGCTTGATCGAGGTGCAGACAACAGGCCGCGTTGATACTGTGGTCGGTCCCGTGCGCCGTGTGACCAAGATCGATACGGTCCTGTCCCGTGATTTTCTCGACCTTCTTTTGGGTGCGCTTTCGGTGGAACTGATGCCCGTTGCGCCCGCGATTTGGCCTGCGCGCCTGCATGTGGGCGCCACGATGGAGGATCGAAACCGCGTCTCCCTTGCGATGGATGAGGGGGATTATCACATCTGGCGGGTGGGCGTGTCGCTTGGTGGCAATGTCAAACAGGGAGAGTTGGTCTTTGCTCTGCCTGCCCTACACATGCCTGCGCAGGAAGCCTCGCAAGGCGTGGGCGCAGCGGTTCAGGGCAATTGGCGCGAAGCGTGGCATCGCATGTTGGGGGAGGTTGAGATTGATCTTGATGCAATCCTGTATCGCCGCATGATCCCCTTGGCCCAGTTGGAGGGGCTTCAGGCGGGCGATGTGCTGCCTGTTCTCCCCTCGGGTTTGGATGCGATCAGGCTTGAGGATGTATCGGGCCGCGCAGCTTTGACAGGCAGTTTGGGCCAAAGGGCAGGTATGCGGGCGGTGCGTGTTGCGGGCTCGGGCTTGCGCAAACGCGATGATGAACCTCGCGTCATGCCAAATGCGCCAAAGGCCATGGCTGATGGGGCAGACCCGCAACCTCCCGCTGCACCGCCGCCACCGCCGATGGCGGACATACCGTCACCCGAAAGCGCAGCTGCCGCATCTGAAGCTGCATCCCCTTGACCTCAAACCTCCCAAGCTCCTAGCTGGCGCCAACCATAATTCAGGAGTGCCATGTTATGAGATTTGTCCGATACGGTGAAAAAGGAGCCGAAAAGCCTGGTTTTCTGGATGAAAGCGGTCAGCTGCGCGACCTATCGGGGCAGATTGCCGATCTCGGCGGGGATGTTCTGTCCGATCTCGCTGCGCTGAACGCCGATGGCCCTGTGGTCACGGGCAACCCGCGCCTAGGCATGCCGATCGCGCGGCCCGGCAAAGTGGTTTGTATCGGGCGCAATTACAAAGAACATGCCAGCGAGATGGGCGGCGAAGTGCCTGAGGAGCCGTTGATTTTCATGAAGGCGACTTCCTCCTTGCAAGGCCCGAATGATCCCGTGATCTACCCCAAAGGCGGGCAATCGGTCGATTACGAGATCGAGCTTGCAGTCGTCATTGGCAAAGCCGCCAAACATGTCTCCGAAGCCGAGGCGCTGTCGCATGTGGCAGGCTATATGACCTTCAATGATATGACCGAGCGCGTGTTCCAGAAGCAGCGTGGCGGTCAATGGACCAAGGGTAAAAGCTGCGATACCTTCGGCCCGATGGGGCCATATCTGGTCACCGCGGATGAATTGGGTGACCCGCAAGCACTTGATTTGCGTCTGTCGGTGAATGGCGAGCTTCGGCAAAGCTCCAATACCGGCATGATGATTTTCTCGGTGGCAGCCCTGATCGCCCATCTGAGCGAATTCTTCACGCTGGAAGTGGGCGATGTCATCGCAACGGGCACGCCCGCAGGTGTTGCAGCAGGAATGAAGCCGCCGCAATTTCTTCAAGCTGGCGATGAAGTGTCCTGTTCGGTTGGCCCTTTGGGCGAGCAACGCTTCCAGATCGTGACGGGCTAGACCTGCAAGCTATGCGCGTGGCGCATGGCGGGCGTTCCGAATTGGAAATTGTAGGGCATGTTTGCTGACATATATGCTGCAGTGCAGAGGGGCATGACGTATGCCCGAGTATTTTCGCTGCAAAGCAGAAAGAGGATCAAGATTATGTCGGCTCACGAACTCTATCACATCCAATACGACCTCCGCGAAATCGAAGATCGCGCCCGCGCAATGCGTGGTGAAGCCCTCGCTATGGCATCACATGGATGGTGACACGCCTGCGCGACGGTCTGCGTTCGGCCAAAACCACAGGTGGTCTCGCAACCAGTTGACCCTTTTCTGCCTCAATTCTGACGGTAGAAAAGCTTGAAATGGCCCCGGCAATGCGCCGGGGCTTTCTCATTTGAGACAAATTGAATCGGCATCTTTCGACGTATCAACGCATGCCCGTGCTGGGGAAACATGTTCGATATAGGAGAAAGAAAATGCAAAGATTAGTTCTTTCAGCGATCCTTTTGGGGCTTTCACTGGCTGTGTCGGCCTGCTCGACATCTGGACCGGTCATGCGTAACGCGCCCGCCGAATTGGGTGCCGCCGCGATGTTGCAAATGCCCTCCGAGGAGGCTTTGACGCCCGTTCAACCCTCGATGCCCGACTGGACAGTGGCGCGGGTCGAAGTGAATGTGCCTGAAACCCTCACAGTCTCCGAGGCGAACACCCTTCGGCCACGTGCCGATATCGTGTGGCGTGAAGACCCTCTGGGCAACCGTTACCAGCAAGTCGCCGATTTGATGATGGAACCTTTGCAAGATGTTTTGCCAATGATGCAAGGTTC
>JGI26083J51738_10001794_pt1 | contig 11386 bp, 10 predicted proteins | sample SaaInl85LU_5_DNA_FD_51738 | JGI IMG/M metagenome (IMG submission 51738)
GCAGTATTAGCGCCTAAAGCACATGCATCACATCCAATGGCTTTACCAGCGGTTTTAGCGCAAGAATTTGGTGAGATTGTCGTAAAGCAAAAAGATAACTCTGAACGCTNTGAGTATGTGAAGACAGAAAAACGTGCCGACATGCAAAGTGTCACTTCGCGTGTATCAGCACCTACAACATTACCACTGAGTGTTGATTAACTCACTATAGTGATTAGATAGATACAAAAAAGCACCTTACGGTGCTTTTTTTATGTCTCTAAATATATCATTAGGTAGTTCAGGCATTGGTAATACTTGATAATGCTATTGAATTACCACATTAAATCATCAGGGATATCATAATCTGCATACCACTCGTCATCTTGAGCTGTGGACTGTTCTGATTCAGGAATATCGTCCGCACGATAGACAATCGCCTCAGGATGCCGCGTTACAATTTTATCCGCAACCGGCACTGGAATAAGTTCATAACCATCATTCAATTTAGCGATGGCTAGACGTGCCTGGGTAATTAATTGATGAGTTGCACTATCTACATATAAACGCTTAACAACATTAGCATCAGTAAAGTTAACCACCACATCACCTTGCCCTTTGGGTTGTTTATTTACTTCAATAAGCTGTTTGACCTGCGCTAGCACTTCTTTTGCTTCACGCACTTTCGCCTGCTCAGCAGCTAGTGCAGCATCCTTTGCTTGCTTAGCTGCTAAAGCGGCTTGGGCATCTAACTTTGCTTGGTCAACGGTGACGACTTTTTGTGTTTGCGCTAGTTTCTTCGCTTTATGCTTTTGACGCTTAATTTTTTTGGCTGCCGATTTATCTGCTAAACCGGCTTTAAGTAACTGTTCTTGTAATGAGGCCATTTAAGAATCCTAATTTATGATTTCTTTGCAGCCGGTTTACGTTTCGCCGGCGTTTTTTTCGCGGTCTTTTTTACAGCCGGTTTTTTACGCTTATCATCTGCGACCCATTTACCACCTTGATACCATGCTGACCATCCTGANGCCTTACCTTTTTCTGCTTCAGACATTACATACTGCTCTTTNGTTTTTCCGACTAAAGCGAACAATCGTTGGCTGTCCATCGGGATCGGCTAATGGTGCATCGGCTAAATAATGAAATTTCGGTGATATTCTATCACGATATTCTTTCAATTCAGCCACTAAAGGCGCTCGTGTTTCTCGTGATTTGGGAAAATTATGCGCTGCTAAAAATATACCTGCAGCTCCATCTCGTAATACAAAATGCGCATCAGATTGGGAACAAGGTAATTCGGGTAAATCGACCGGATCCTCTTTAGGCGGAGCCGCTTCACCACTTCTTAATAATTTACGAGTATTCTTACATGCTTCGTTAGTACACCCAAAGTACTTTCCAAACCGACCATTTTTAAGTTCCATATCACTAGCGCATTTATCACACTCAATGATTGGACCATCATAGCCTTTTATCTTAAAAGTCCCAGTTTCAATTTCTGTTCCTGGGCAGGAGGGCGTGTTACCACATACATGTAATTTACGTGTCTCATCGATCAAATAACTGTCCATTGCAGTATCACAAATAGGACAACGATGTTTGGCGCGCAACATCTCAGTTTCTAAATCTTGATCATCAGATACTTTAATCGCCTCATCACCTGGCGTGAGATTCATGGTTTGGGTACAGCGCTCTTTTGGCGGTAAGTTGTAACCAGAACATCCTAGAAATACGCCTGTAGATGCAGTTCGAATATTCATGTCTCGCCCACAATCGGCTTTGGGACAAGTCACACTTACCGGTACAGCAGAATTAAGCTCCATACCGCCCTCTTCAGGGGTTTTCTCTGCCTGAACCAGTTGTGTATAGAACTCACCGTAAAAATCGTTTAGCACGTCTTTCCAACGTTTTTCACCGTGAGCAATGTCATCTAGACGCTGTTCCATCTTGGCTGTGAAATCAAATGATAACAACTCTTGGAAATTGTCCGTCAAACGGTCGTTAACAATCTCCCCCATCTTTTCTGCATAAAAGCGTTTATTTTCTAAACGCACATAGCCACGGTCTTGAATGGTTGAGATAATCGAGGCATATGTGGATGGACGGCCAATACCGCGCTTTTCTAATTCTTTGACCAAGATGCTTCATTGAATCGAGCAATCGGCTTAGTGAAATGTTGCTTAGGATCAAGTTTGTCTAATGCTAATACATCACCTGGTTTTAAATCTGGTAATAATAAATCATCATCGCCTTTACGCTTCACCTGCGGTTGAACACGTGTCCAACCATCAAATTTTAGCACTCGACCTTTCGCTGTTAACTCGTAATCGCCTGCTTGCACACGTAAGGTCGTCGAATCATATTTAGCTGGAACCATTTGGCAAGCAAGAGTTTGACGCCAAATCAATTCATATAGGCGCTGAGCATCTCGCTCCATATCACCTAATGATGCTGCTAGTAACTTCACATTGGAAGGACGAATGGCTTCATGGGCCTCTTGAGCACCCTCTTTCGCACCATAACGAATTGGATTCTCTGGGATATATTGTGCACCAAATTGGTCTTGGATATATTCACGCGCCGCGTTCACGGCATCATTACTTAGATTCGTTGAATCGGTACGCATATAGGTAATGTGACCGGCTTCATATAAACGCTGCGCCATAGTCATGGTTTTCTTTACCCCAAAACCTAAGCGTGTAGAGGCTGCTTGTTGTAATGTTGAAGTAATAAATGGGGCACTAGGACGTGATGAGGAAGGTTTTGATTCACGTGCAACGACCGAATACTGAACCTTCTCTAGAGCCGCTACGGCAGTATCAGCTTGATTCTTATTAACCGGCTTAAACGCTTTATCTTGGAATTTTGCAACTAACATACGCAGATTTGTGGTTGCATTTTTCACAGTGGTTTGTTGTAAATCAGCGTGAATATCCCAGAATTCTTCAGGTTGGAAAGCTTTAATTTCACGTTCACGCTCTACCACTAAACGCACGGCTACTGATTGAACTCTCCCTGCAGATAAACCTCTGGCGACTTTTTTCCATAATAATGGAGACACCATAAAGCCGACAACACGNTCCAAGAAACGACGNGCTTGTTGAGCGTTAACTCTATTAATATTCAACTCGCCAGGGTTTGCGAACGCTTCTTGTATGGCTGATTCTGTGATTTCGTTAAATACAACGCGTTGATAAGTTTTACCTTTAGTACCTAGTAACTCTTGCAAATGCCATGCGATTGCNTCTCCCTCTCTATCCAAATCGGTCGCAAGATANATAGTGTCAGCATCTTTCGCTAGTTTTTTTAGTTCGGCAACCACTTTTTCTTTACCAACTAGAATTTGATAATGAGCTTGCCAATCATTTTGAGGATCAATCCCCATTCGGTCAACGAGCTTTTCATACTCAAATTGACGTAAATATTTTTCTTTTTTGGTATCGGTCCAAGTCTTCAATTCTTTGGCTGGTTTTTTAGGCGCNACATTACCTAATGCCTTAGTTGGGAGATCACGTACGTGACCGACACTGGATTTCACAACAAAATCTTTGCCTAGATATTTATTTATTGTTTTCGCTTTAGCTGGCGACTCGACAATAACTAATGATTTTGCCATAGGTAAAGGTAATCCTTTGAAAATGTTTAAAAAAATGTCACTTATTAGCTTGTTTTATATGAACAAGTGAGGATTTGTACTCTANTTAGATATATCTATAAAATGCATATAAAACAAGAAATTATTCATACTTACCCAACAAAAATTCCGTAAGTATATAATTTTTATGACTTTTTTGATAAATAAGATTTGCGTAAACTAATTAACTTACGTCATACTATCAACAAAAATACAGTCTTACGTTAGTATTTAGCACATCTAATAGGCCTCGCACATTAATCTTAGCGACCTTGAATGTCAATTATCAATAGCGCTTTAGAAGGAAGTTAATATGCCACATGTAGAAATGAACTTTGATGGATTAGTTGGCCCTACCCACAATTATGCGGGTTTGTCTTATGGCAATGTCGCTTCGTTAAACAATGCTAAAGGCATTTCTCATCCTAAACAAGCAGCTAAGCAAGGGTTGGTTAAAATGAAAACCTTAGCTGATTTAGGGATGTCTCAAGGTGTATTAGCACCACAAGCAAGACCGGATGTGAATGTTTTAAGACGTTTAGGGTTTACCGGTAACGATGCGCAAGTCATCAATAAAGCAGCAAAATCTGATCCTATATTATTATCTGCCTGCTATTCGGCCTCCTCGATGTGGACAGCAAATGCTGCCACTGTTTCTCCTAGTGCCGATACAGCGGATGGTAAAGTGCATTTTACCCCTGCAAACTTGACCAATAAATTCCACCGTTCAATTGAACCAGAAACAACTGGTCGCATATTAAAAGCTACTTTTAACGACTCAAATATATTTGAACACCACGTTCATTTACCTGAAAACGATCATTTTGGTGATGAAGGTGCTGCGAATCATACGCGCTTTTGTGAGGGATATGAGCAACCTGGTGTTGAATTATTTGTATATGGCCGACATGCGTTTAATACAGCAAAGCCAGCACCTAAAAAATTTCCAGCAAGACAAACAATCGAAGCGTCTCAAGCAGTGGCTCGCTTACATGGTTTAGACGAACACAATACCGTTTTTGCTCTACAAAATCCTGATGTCATTGATCAAGGGGTATTTCACAACGATGTGATCAGTGTGGGAAATCAAAACGTGTTGTTTTATCATGAACAAGCATTTGCTCATTCTGAACAAGTATTAGCAGAGATCCAGCGTAAAATGGGTCAAACACACATGCACTTTATTCAAGTCCCAACAGAGGCAGTGTCAATTAATGATGCTGTAAAAAGTTATTTATTTAATACGCAAATCATTACATTACCAAATGGTGACATGGCCATCATTGCCCCTACCGAAGCTCAAGATAATNAAGCNGTCAATCAGTATTTAACANCTTTGCCTCATCTTAATACCCCCATCAAACAGGTCAAATTTATCGATGTTAAGCAAAGTATGCAAAACGGCGGTGGACCTGCTTGCTTAAGGTTACGCGTAGCGCTTAAAGAGCATGAATTATTGGCTATTAATCCACATACGCAAATCACTAATAATAAATTTATTGAATTGAATCAATGGGTCGACAAACACTATCGCGATGAATTAAGTATAGCTGATTTAGCTGATCCTAATTTGTTAAATGAATCACAAACNGCGTTGGATGAATTGACGCAAATTTTACAATTAGGCAGTGTTTATCCTTTTCAATTAGNGTAATTGTTTGTAAAGTGTCAGGTGATGTATATGCATGTAAGTGTCACATCATTCATTTTAGAAATTTCATACATACAATAATAATCAGAGGATTTCATGACGGCACTTCCTGCTTCAGATTCACATAAATTGTCACTTACCGCACGCATTTTTATAGGNATGTTAGCGGGTGTTTTAGTTGGTTTTTTGTTTAAGCTTATCATGGGCGAAAGTGGCGATCTCATCATCTCATTTTTAGGCCTAACTATTTCTATCAAAGGCTTATTTATAGATGGGATATTTAATGGCCTTGGGCAAATATTTATCGCAAGTTTAAAGATGCTTGTGGTTCCTTTAGTCTTTGTATCGCTCGTATGCGGAACCAGTAGTTTATCCGATCCCAATAAACTAGGTCGTCTTGGCGCTAAATCAGTCGGTTTGTACGTGATGACCACGGCGATTGCAATTGCTACCGCCATTTTTATGGCTTTGCTTTTTGCCCCAGGTGAAGGTCTTAATCTCACCACTGACACGCAATTTACCGCCAAAGAAGCGCCTAACCTAGTCCAAGTCTTTGTGGATATGTTCCCTGCCAACCCCATTGCGTCTATGGCGGAAGGTAACATGTTACAAATTATTGTTTTTGCGGTTATTTTTGGGATCGCTGTATCGTTATCTGGTGAAGTAGGTAAACGCGTATCTGCGGCATTTAATGACATCAACGTCGTCATCATGAACATTGTGACTATGGTCATGAATATCGCGCCTTACGGTGTGTTTGTCTTAATGGCGAAGCTTTTCGCTACCATAGGCCTGGACACTATATTAGGATTGGCTAAATACTTTTTCTTATTAGCAGGACTATTAGTGATGCATGCGTTTGTCACTTATCCAATAATATTTAAAGTACTCAGTGGCCTGAATCCATTAATTTTATTGCGTAAAATGCGTAACACGGCCCTATTTGCATTTAGCACATCAAGCTCGAATGCCACTTTACCCATCACGATGGATACTGCGAAAAACCGCTTAGGTGTGAATTCATCGGTCTCCAGTTTTACTATCCCACTAGGTGCCACAATTAACATGGATGGTACTGCCATTATGCAAGGTGTGGCGACGGTATTTATTGCTCAGGTCTATGGTGTTGATTTATCTGTCTCTGATTTTCTGATGGTGATTTTAACTGCGACACTGGCATCCATTGGCACAGCTGGTGTGCCAGGTGTGGGGTTAATTATGTTGGCAATGGTATTACAACAAGTCAACCTCCCCGTTGAAGGTATTGCTTTGATNATAGGTGTTGATAGATTACTTGATATGATGCGAACAGCAGTCAATGTCACTGGTGATTGTATGGTATCGTGTATTGTTGCTAAGAGTGAAGGTGAGCTAGATTTAACTGTCTTCCACGATATGGAAGCCGGTGTCCGCAAACAAGATTAAGTCTAACTTGATTAGATAGCTCAATGTAAAAATTTAGCCGCAATGACATTTGCGGCTTTTTTTGCAGGATATATTGTCGCTATCATACTCAAACATAACGCAATACACACGATTAAAATGACATCAACTGACTCTAGTTCTGTGGGTAAAAAATCAATAAAATAGATATCTCCAGATAATACCGTTATTCCTAATATATCTTCAATCCAACGGATCATATCAGATAAATATAAGCTTAATATCACACCTATGGTCGTCCCTGAAATAATGCCAATACCAGCATTATATAAACCTTGCAGTACGAAAACTCGTGACAAAAATAATGGACTTGCTCCCATTGTCTTTAAGATTGCAATATGAGATTGCTTATTTTTTACTGCCATTGTTAACGACGATAAAATATTAAATGACGCTACTGCGATGACGAGTAACAGAACAATATACACAATGACTTTAACTAACTGAATATCTTGATATAAATGACCATGTGTTCGCGTCCAGTCAGAAATATACACAGCCTCGGGGTAATCATAACCAATTTGATGTGTGTAATTAGATGCCGAGTACACATCATCATAATAAATTTGTAACCCTTTGGCCCCTTTAGTCACCCCTATAGCATGATTAAGCGCAGCAAGTTCGGTGAGCGCAAGCAATTGATCAGCTTCTCCCCCGACACTAATCACTCCGGCTAAATATCCCCTTAAACGCTTTGGAGACTTAAAATTACGAGTAGTAGTATGAACGTCATTGCCCCCTTGAACAGCCACTAGGATAGAAATAGATTGTCCAGGCACTAACGAAAATTTATTAATTATCCCTTTACCAAGATAGATAGGAGGTAATGAAGATGGTACGACATCATATAATTCAATAAATCGCCACAGTGGATGAGTGCCTTGAGTAAGATCGAGCCCGGTTAAGCTTAATCCGTGCAAAGTGTCTTTTACTTGCAGCAATCCAGTTTCCTGAGAATAAGGATAAACAGCTTCCACAAATGGTTGTTTAGCAATATTAGCAAGCCCTTGATCTAACGTATTTAATCCGGCAGATTCGACTGCAAAAATTTCACCGTGAGGAATAGCAGATAAAATACGCTCCTCTAACTCACGCTCAAAACCATTCATAACTGAGAGCAACAAAATGAGTACGCCACATCCTAATGAGATGCCGACAATAGAAGCTGCGGAAATAAATGAAATAAAACGCTGATCATGTTTATTTTGACGAAAACGACGTGCGATACGCCAAGCTAATTGCCATGAAGAAAGCATAGGACGCAACATCCTAACATGCTCCTTGAGATAATCGACCTTTCGTTAATCGATATTGGGTATCTAGTTTTTGGGCAAGACGCAAGTCATGAGTGACAACCACTGCTGCAAAGCGATGCTGCATTTTTAGTGATTCAAGTAATTGATAAATTTCTTCGCCCGTTTCGTCGTCTAAATTGCCAGTGGGCTCATCTGCTAATAGTAAAGCAGGCTCATTAATTAATGCTCTAGCTATAGCAACTCGTTGACGCTCACCACCAGATAATTGATTGGGGAAATGCGTTAAACGATGGGCTAAACCGACCTCTATCAATAGTTGCTGCGCTTTTTCATGAGCAGAGACTACCGACATTCCACTGATTAACAAAGGCATGGCGACATTCTCAATAGCATTAAATTCAGGCAATAGATGATGAAATTGGTAAATGAAACCAATATCAGTATTACGTATTAACGCGTTTTGGGCATCACTGTTTTTGGCAATATCATGGCCTTGATAGACTACTGAACCACTTGANGGTATATCAAGACCCCCGAGAATATGCAGTAATGTACTTTTTCCAGAACCTGATGAACCAATGATAGCAACATGCTCGCCAGCNGATACGGTTAAATTAACCNNTTGGAGGATATCGATTTGATGCTCACCGTCNGCATATATTTTAGATACCGCTGTAGCCACTAACAATGTCATTAATATCCCTAAACNCTTTAATTTATACATACTTATTGTCAAATGCATCGTGCTGAAATACAAGTGATTTTTGTGTNGCTTATGTTTGTAAAAACAATGTTAGTAAAGATAAATTAAATTTTTATGGTTATGAAAACGAATTCATTTGCACCCTTAATCGATTAAGTTTATTCTATATGTTATGATCGTTAACGAATATTTAACATAATTAGGACAGAACAATTATGAACTCAGGACTTAAACCTCGTTTATCCTTCTGGCAAGTCTGGAACATGTGTTTCGGCTTCTTCGGGATCCAATATGGCTTTGGTTTACAACAAGCTAACCTCAGCCCTATTTTTACCTACCATGGTGCATCTTATGACCAGTTACCATTGTTATGGTTAGCAGGCCCCATCACAGGTTTACTTATTCAACCTTTAATTGGTGCCATAAGTGATAGAACTTGGACGAGCTTCGGACGTCGTAAGCCATTTTTCCTATGGGGAGCTATCATAGGTAGTGTCGCGGTATTATTTATGCCGTATGTACCCGAATTATGGATGGTAGTAGGTTTATTTTGGATCTTAGATGCCGCGATGAATACAGCAATGGAACCGTACCGTGCAATGGTCGGTGATATGGTTAACCGTGAACAGCGTCCTTTCGCTTTCGCCTTACAAACATTTATGATTTCTGGTGGTCAGATCCTAGCAAGTTTAATGCCTGTCATTATGATTGGCTTTGGTGTCTCCGCTGTAACCGATGGTACTTTTATCCCTGATATTGTTAAGTATTCATTTGTATGTGGCGTAGTGGTGATTATTATTACGGCTATTTGGTCATTCATGAAAACTCAAGAATACCCACCTGAAAATATTGAAGTTTTTCAAGCAGAAAATAAAGGTAAAGTAATTTCTAGTATTTTACCTGACCTATGGAGTGCTTTTAAAGATATGCCGATGTCTTTGAGACAAGTATGGTGGGTTAAATTAGTGACGTGGTTTGGATTACCATTAATGTGGCAATATTTATCACTATCGATTGCTTACCATGTCTATGATGCTCCTACACCTGATGCTGCAGGTTTTGCGGAAGGTACCGCTCAAGGCGGAACAGCATTTGCTGTCATGCATATATCAACACTAGTTATGTCATTTTTCATCGCTAAGACCATTCATAAATTTGGTGATAATAAAGTTTATGCACTTTGCTTAGCTATCGGTGGCCTTGGTTTCTTATCAATGCAGCTCACTACAGATTTATATCTAACCTTAGCGTGTATGGCGCTGGTAGGAATAGGTTGGGCTGGTGTTATCACTGTACCATTTATCATTTGTGCCAATGTGGCGCCGGCTATGCGTATTGGTGTTTACATGGGGCTTTTAAATGCCATGATTTGTTTACCTCAAATTATGGAAATGCTGACCATTGGTCTAATCTTCGATTCTGTTTTAGGTGGAGATCCCCGCAACGCATTAGCATTATGTGGTCTGTTATTCTTAGTCGGTGCAGTACTTGCTCTTCGTATTAATTCAGGAAACGATACATTAACCAGTCAAAATAACGAAAAGCAACAGGAACAAGCTTAATGAAATTAGCGAATATCAAACGCGAATGGTGGAAAGAAGGCGTAGTCTATCAAATTTATCCACGCAGCTTCCAAGATTCAAACGGCGATGGTGTGGGTGATTTACGCGGCATCATTAACCGCCTAGATTATATAAAAGATCTAGGTGTTGATATTATTTGGTTAAATCCAATCTACAGCTCACCAAATGATGATAATGGTTATGATATTTCTGATTACCGAAATATCATGGCTGAATTTGGTGATATGGATGATTTTGAAGAGCTACTTGCAGGAATGCATGAACGCGGTTTAAAAGTCGTCATGGATCTCGTAGTGAATCACTGTAGTGATGAACACATGTGGTTCCAAGAAGCGAAGCAATCTAGAGATAATCCTTATTATGATTATTTTCATTGGTGGCCAGCGGAAAAAGGTACCCCACCACATCGCTGGTCTTATTTTGATCCTGAAGCCAATGCATGGTGTTATAACGAGGCGACAGATCCTATTATCTGCATTATTTTGCGATCAAACAGCCTGATTTAAACTGGGAAAATCCAAAGTTACGTGCTGAAATTTATGACATGATGCATTACTGGTTTAAAAAAGGGATTGATGGCTTCCGTATGGATGTAATTACATTCATATCAAAGCATGAAGGTTATCCAGAGTTCCCACCTGAGTTTCATGGTCAAGCCATGATTGATATGTACGCTCAAGGTCCAAAACTGCATGATTATTTGCATGAAATGAACCGTGAAGTATTACAGCATTATGACATCATGACAGTAGCCGAAGGGCCTGGTACCCACACTGACAATGTGTTGAAACTAGTGGGCGAGGATCGTCAAGAATTGAATATGAACTATCACTTTGATCATGTCAGTATTGGTGTGGGTGATCGCTTCATCGTCAATGATGACTTTCAAAATCTCGTTAAATTCAAACAAGTCATGTCTGACTGGGATGCAGCATTAGCTACTGAGGGCTGGAATACGGTGTATTTTGGTAATCACGACTTCCCTCGCATGGTCACGCGCTGGGCATCAGATGCTCCTGAGCATCGTCGAACTGCATCTAAAATGCTATCAACTTATTTATTGACTATGCGTGGCACACCTTATTATTACATGGGTGATGAACTCGGAATGTCGAATATCAAATTTGATAATATCGA